>Ga0193741_1000343_pt1 | contig 13479 bp, 13 predicted proteins | sample L2s2metaG_FD_143059 | JGI IMG/M metagenome (GOLD analysis project Ga0193741, IMG submission 143059) | Soil microbial communities from a riparian zone of the East river system, Colorado, United States - L2s2 | ecosystem: Environmental > Terrestrial > Soil > Riparian zone | place: USA: East River...
GCACCGAGGGTGCTCGGTTCCTGCACACGACGTTCTACGACGGGCAGGGAATGATGGTGCGCACCGAGTCGGGGCACGCCACGCTCGAGGACCTCGCGGGCGAGACGATCTGCGTGCTCTCCGGGACGACGACCGAGCTCAACCTCGAGTCGCAGTTCCAGGCCCGCGGCATCGACTACACGCCGCTGGCCTTCGAGGACAACGAGCCGCTCCAGGCTGCGTTCGTCGAGGAGCGCTGCGGCGCGTGGACGTCGGACAAGTCACAGCTGGCTGGCATTCGCTCGGCCTGGCCCGAGGGCCAGGGTGGTCCCGAGGCTCTGACGATCATGGACGAAACCATGTCAAAGGAGCCGCTCGGCCCCGTTGTGGCCGACGGTGACGACGCGTGGGCGGACGCGGTCAACTGGGCGATCTACGCCACGATCCAGGCGGAGGAGTTCGAGCTGACCTCGGACAACATCGGCCAGGGCAGCGAGGATCCCGAGATCCAGCGCTTCCTGGGCGAGGCGGTCGAGGGCGAGCCCTTCGACGCCGGTCTCGGCCTGCCCGACGACTTCGCGGTGCAGGTCGTGACCCAGGTCGGCAACTACGCGGAGATCTACGACCGCAATGTCGGCGAAGGCTCGGCGCTCGAGCTACCGCGCGACTTCAACGCGCTCTGGACCGACGGCGGCCTGCAGTTCGCGCCGCCGTACCGCTAGACCATCGGACTGAGGGGCGGCGGCTCCGGCTGCCGCCCCTCATCGCTCTGCCGTGACCGCCGCGACACCGACGACGACCCGCAGGCCGCCCTTCTGGCGGAACGTGCGCGTGCTGCGCGTGACGTTCCAGGCGGTCTTCCTCGTCGGGGTCGTCCTCTTCCTGCTCTTCCTGTTCGACAACGTCGTCTACAACCTCGAACGCCAGGGCATCCCGACCGGCTTCGACTACCTCAGGCAGCCGGCCGGCTTCGCCATCCCGGACACGGACTTCCGCTCGTCGCAGAGCCTGCGTGACGCGCTCGTCGTCGGCGTCCAGAACACACTCAAGGTCTCGCTCCTCGGAATCGTGCTCGCAACGATCGTCGGCGTCGCGGTCGGCGTCGCGCGGCTGTCCACGAACTGGCTCGTCCGGCGAGTTGCTGCGCTCTACGTCGAGACCTTCCGGAACATCCCCGTGCTCGTGATCATCCTCTTCTGGTACCTCGGCGTGATGATCCGGCTGCCGCCGATTCGGGATGCGTTCGAGCTTCTCGACCTGCTCGCGATCTCGAATCGCGGGATCGTCGTGCCCTGGTTCGACAAGGTCGGCGCAGGCCTCACCTTCGGCCTGATCGCCCTCGTCGCCGTCGCGGCTGCGGTGGCGGTGTGGATCTGGCGCACGCGTCGCTTCGATCGCACGGGCGAGCCTCATCAGCGCGTACGTTGGGCAGGCGGCGTGCTGCTCCTCATCCTCGGCGTGGGCTTCGTCCTCACCGGCCGCCCCTGGACGGTGACCACGCCCGAGGTCGGCGAGCTGTCCACGACGGGCGGCTTCCGACTCTCGCCGGAGTACGCGGCGCTCCTCATCGCGCTCTCGCTCTACACCGCGAGTCACATTGCCGAGATCGTCCGCGGCAGCATCCTCTCCGTGCCGCGGGGCCAGAGCGAGGCTGCGAACGCGGTTGGCCTCTCGGGCTTCCAACGTCTCCGCTTCGTCGTGCTCCCGCAGGCCTTCCGGATCTCCATCCCGCCGATCTCGAACCAGTACCTGAACCTCACGAAGAACTCCTCGCTCGGCGTCGCGATCAGCTACTACGAGGTCACCAAGGTCACCCAGGTCTCCATCGCGCAGAGCGCGCCGGCCGTGCAGGCGATCGTCATCCTCATGGGCATCTATCTCGTCATCTCCCTGTTGATCGCGCTCGTCGCGAACCTGGCCAACCGCCGCTTGACGCTCAGGGGGCACCGCTGATGTCCACGCAGATCGACACGCTCGAGCCGCTCCCGGCCCCGGAGCCCGAGCGCCCGCCGGGCCGCAAGCTCTCGCCGCGGGAATGGATGCGCGAGAACCTCTTCGGGAGCGTGTTCGACACGGTCCTCACGGTCGTGTTCGGGCTTTTTCTCCTCTGGCTGGCCTACAGGATCGGGAGGTTCGTCTTCTTCGACGCGCGCTGGGAGATCGTCGAGCGCAACATCACGAACCTCATGGTGGGGAGCTACCCACGCGACGAGCTCTGGCGCCTCTGGGCCGCCCTCTTCGTCCTGGCCGCCTCGCTCGGGTTCGGCACCGGGGCGCTCGGCGTCCAGCGGCGTCGCGAGGTTGCGGAGGGCCGTGCCAACCCGGTCGGGAAGGGCGGCCTGCGCCGCCTCGGGCCTCTCATCCTCCTTGTCGGCGTGCTCCTCTGGTTCGGGGGCTCGCTCGAGGCGCTCTTGCTCGTGCTCGCGATCTCGGCCGTCGGCGCCGCGTTCAACTTCCTCGGCATGCGGACGCCGCGGCGTCTCGAGCGCTACGTCCCCCTGATCGTGCTTGCTGGAATCGTGGTCGCGTTCCTCGTCGTGGGGTCCTTCGGCGGCGTCGGCTGGAACCGTTGGGGCGGTCTGCTGCTGACCGTCTTCCTGGCCGTCTCGGCGATCCTCCTCTCGTTTCCGATCGGCGTCCTGCTGGCCCTCGGCCGGCGGTCGAGCCTCCCGGCCGTGCGCGCCGTGTGCGTCGCCTACATCGAGCTCTTCCGGGGCGTGCCGCTGATCACGATCCTCTTCATGGCGTTCTTCATGATCGGGTTCTTCCTGCCGGAGGGGGTCGACCCGCCGAGCCTCGTCACCCGGGCGATCATCGGCTTCGTCCTCTTCACGTCCGCCTACATCGCGGAGATCGTGCGCGGTGGGCTGCAGTCGGTCCCCACCGGCCAGATCGAAGCCGCCCAGGCGCTGGGGCTCTCGCCCTTCCGCACCACGAGACGCATCGTGCTCCCGCAAGCCCTGCGGGCCGTCATCCCCGGCCTGGTCGGCCAGTTCATCAGCCTCTACAAGGACACGTCGCTCGTCTTCATCCTCGCGCTGACGGAGCTGCTCGCCATCGCGCAGAACATCACCAAGCAGCCCGACTTCCTCGCCCAGGGCCTCTACGTCGAGACCCTGGTCTTCGCGAGCTTCATCTACTGGACGGGGTCATACTGGATGTCGCGCGAGAGCCAGCGGCTCGAGCGGCGGCTCGGACTGGGGGAACGATGAGCACGACCGAGAACGGCAAGGCCATGATCCAGCTCGAGGGCGTCTCGAAGTGGTTCGGGGACTTCCAGGCGCTCAAGGACGTCGATCTTGCCATCGACCGGCAGGAGGTCGTGGTCGTCTGCGGGCCGTCGGGCTCGGGGAAGTCGACGATGATCCGCTGCATCAACCGGCTCGAGAAGCACGACGGCGGCCGCATCGTCGTGGACGGGATCGAGCTCTCGGACGACCTGCGCAACATCCAGGAGATCCGCCGCGAGGTCGGGATGGTCTTCCAGCAGTTCAATCTCTTCCCGCACTTGAGCGTGCTCGAGAACATCACGCTCGCTCCGCGGAACGTGCGCCGGAAGCCGCGGAAGGAGGCCGAGGAACGGGCGATGGAGCAGCTCAGGCGCGTGCGCATCCCCGAGCAGGCGTACAAGTACCCGCTCCAGCTCTCGGGCGGCCAGCAGCAGCGCGTCGCGATCGCCCGGGCGCTCGCCATGGAGCCGAAGATCATGCTCTTCGACGAGCCGACCTCCGCGCTCGACCCGGAGATGATCAAGGAGGTGCTCGACGTGATGATCGAGCTGGCCGAGTCGGGCATGACGATGATCGTCGTCACGCACGAGATGGGCTTCGCCCGCGCCGTCGCGAACCGGATGGTCTTCATGGCAGACGGCGAGATCGTCGAGGTCGGCCCGCCGGAGCACTTCTTCACGAGCCCGCGGGAAGAGCGCACGAAGCAGTTCCTGGCGCAGATCCTCTAGCGATCAGTCGCGCAGCCGCAGCTGGCTCATGGCCCGGCCGATGCGTCGGCCCTCCGCGAGGCCGTTCTCGATCGCAGCGCGGAAGTGAATGCCGCCGTAGAGGCGGGAGAGCGCTGCTTCATCCGCCGCCGCGAGAAACGAGCGGAAGCGGCGGGGAGCAAAGCCGAGCTCGTCGTGCGTGCGGTCGACGAATCCGTACTGCCTGCCGAACAGGTCGGTGAGAACCTGACAGGCGGCACCCGACTGGACCGAGTGGCCCGACGGGTACTCCGGGAAGGGCGGCGTGACGAGGAGCGGCAGCCAGTCAGGGTCGAACTGCGCCCGCGCGTAGGTCACCGGGCGGAGCAGGTTGTAGCGGAACTTCTGATACCAGCACGAGACGAAGGCGTCGGAGACCGCCATCCCGACCCGCGCGTAGGTCTCGGCGGCCTCGGCCAGGCTCGAGCGCTCGCGCCGCAGCACTTGTGTGGCGATGGAGACCGAGTGTCCGGGCGGGGTGGCCGTCGCTCCGGGGTCGTCCGACCAGAAGCGGGCGATCGCCTCGTGCGTGCTTGTCAGCGAGTTGACGGTGTCGTAGACCTCTCGTGCCTCTCGCCCGAACCGCGAGCGGCGCTCCTCGCGGTAGCGAGGAGGGTCTCCCGGCGGGAACGCGGCGCCGTTGGCGATGGCGAAGCACCGGTTGCCGCCCCAGGTGGGCTGGAGGGCGGAGAGGAAGCTGGGCGGCGTCGGGACCCACAGCCCCGGCCCCGGCCCCACGGGCGGCGTGTACGGCGGGAAGTTGCGCAGGTAACCTTCGTGGCCGCCGTCGCCCTTCGACCAGGCGAAGATGGCGTCCGCGACCTCACGGCCGCGGCGCACGGAGCGGTCGAACACGCCGGGCGAGAGGCGTTGCCCGAGGTCGCGCTCAAAGCGAGCCTCCAGCATCGTGAGCGCGTGGAGCTCGGCGAGCCCTGCGGTCGGGACGAGGCCCCTCAAGATCGATGCGAGCGCGGCGTTGGCGGCGAGCTCCCAGTCGCACCCTCTCGCACTGCCCGCGGCCGGGAGCCCGTCGAGGTCATCGAACACGGCTCCCAGCGAGCGGTAGCCGGGCATCCCCGGGACGACCGCCTCGTAGAGCGTCAGACCCGCGTAGGCGAAAGCCCGCGCGGCGACCGGAGGGCTGAAGCCGCCGGCACTCCGGACAAGGGGCAGCGAGAGGCCGAACCAGGCCGTGGGAACCGCGGCGCCGATGCGTTTGCCGCCGGGCGCGAGCCGGCCCGCGAGCCCCGGCGTGGCGGCGACGCCGCCCACCGCGAGGCCGAGGGCCGCTCCTCCGAGCCGGGCGACGAAGTCGCGTCGCATCCAAGTGGTGTCGTTTCTCGTCATGCACGGTTCGGGTTCGCATGCGGCGCGGTTTTCGGTTCGTCTCGCCGCGCGGGCCCGGCGCTACGCTTCCCGGCATGCGACGCGTCGTCGCGCTGGTCGTCCCGCTCGTGCTCGCGCTTGCGGCCTGCGGCGGAGGCGACGACGAGGCGGCGCCGACGGCGCCTACCGGGGCGACGAGCACCACGAGCTTCACGTTCACCGGCGGCGACATCTCGGAAGGTGAGCCGATCGACCCACGCTTCAGCTGCGACGGCGAGAACGTCTCCCCGGCACTCGCCTGGGAGGAACCGCCCGTGGGCACCGTCGAGCTCGCGCTGGTCGTCGACGATCCCGACGCGCCCGGCGGCAGCTTCATCCACTGGGTCGTTGCCGGGCTCCCGCCGGAGGAGACCTCGCTCGAGACGGGGAGCCAGGAGGGCGATCAGGGCGCCAACGACGCGGGCGGGACCGGCTGGACAGGGCCGTGCCCGCCCGGCGGCGAGACGCACGGGTACGTCTTCACGCTCTACGCGCTCGATTCAGAGAGCGGCTTCCAGACGGGTGGGAGCGCGGGCGACCTGCGCGAAGCAATCGACGGGGGCGTCATCGGCGAGGCGCGCCTGACCGCGCCCTTCTCGCACCGCTAGAGCAGTTCGGCGATCTTGGCCGCGGCGTTCGCCGCGCCGTCCGTCTCCACGGGCGCGTAGTCGACCTCGCGGCCGATCTCCTCGGCGATCGCCTGCGCGATCACGCTCGGCGTCGCGGTCTCGAAGTCCATTGCGCGACCGGCCCCGTAGCGGCCGAGGCGGTGGCGCACGTGGAAGTTCTGCTCGAAGTGGTGCTTCAGCGGGAAGTAGAGGAACGGGCGCCGGTTGGCGGTGAGCTCCATCGACGTCGTCAGCCCTGCCTGCACCACCGCGAGGTCGCAGGCGGCCAGGTGCCGATAGAGGTTGTGGACGTAGGCGCGCACCTCGAGCCCGTCGGCCTCGGGGAACGCCGCCGGGTCGATCCGCGGGCCGGCGACGACGACCATGCGTAGCTCGGGCACGAGGTCCTTCGCCTCCGGGAACGCGTCGATGACGCGGCGCAGGAGGTGGCCGCCGACCCCGGAGCCGCCGACGGTGACGATGCACACCTGCTCGCCCGGCGAATAGCCGAGCTCGACCCGGAGCTTCTCGTGGTCGGCGAACGCCGCGGGGTCGAACCCCGACACGTAGCCCGCGAAGTCGAAGTGCTGCTCCGTCCAGTCGCGGATCGGCGGGAGCTCGGGCCCGAAGGAATCGGCGACGACGTCATCCGGGTTCCCGACGTAGATGGCCCGGTCGCGGATCCGCGGGTAGCGCGCGATGTGCTCGATCATCTCCGCGTTGTAATCGGCCGTGAGGAATTCCTCGCGCTCGCCCCCGTCGGGCATAGGGAGCCAGCCGACGAAGTCTGTGAGCCAGACGTACGCGGCCCGTTTCTCCTCGGGGTTCTCGTGCAGGTAGTAGTCCAGCTCCCACGCCTCGTCCCCGATCCAGAGGTCGTAGTTCTCCTCCCTCGCCACGTCGTGGAAGACCATGAAGTTGTTCAGGAGGATCTCGTCCATGCGTCGCCACGCCTGGAAGCAGTGGAGGTCGTGCTCGGCCGACTCGGACTCGATGTGCCCCGACTCGTTGGCCAGCTCGGCGCTCATCGGATGGATGCGTTCGCCCTCTCCCTCCAGCACCTTCGTCACGGGGTGCTGGGCGAGCCAGTCGATCTCGAGGTCGGGGACGAGCTGTCGCAGCTCGCGCGCGATGGCGACATCGCGCTGCGCGTGCCCGAGCCCGATCGGCGAGGAGACGAAGAGCGCGCGCCGGCGCCGGCTCATCCCGCGTGTCCAGGTGCTCACGGCGTTCTCCTTTCGAGTGACGCGACGAAGTCGCGGATGAGCAGGTTGACCTTCACCGGGTCGCGGGCGTGCGGGCCGTGGCCCGAGCCTTCGAGCGTGACGAGCCTGCCGCCGGTGGCCTCGGCCAGCTCGGCACCCTGCGCCAGCGGCCGGATCGCGTCCTCGTCGCCGTGCAGCACGAGCACTGGGCATCGCACCCGGGCGGCGATGTCCCGGAAGCGCTCGAGGCCGCATAGCTGCAGTGCCTCCGAGCTGTCGATGAGCGTCTCGGGCGTCATCTCGAGGCCCCAACCGACGCAATCCTCGATCTGCTTTGTGGAATGGGGCTCGCTGAACATCTGCGCGAAGAAGTACTGGAGGAACTCCTCGTGGTGCTCGAGCCAGTAGTGGCGGTTGTACTTCGCCCAGCCCTCGTCGGTGTCGAGCTGCTCCTGGAAGGAGTGGACGTTCCGCTCCGGATGGCCGGCCGCGAGCGGGACGGCCGGGGCGATGAACACGGCGCCCTGCACCCGGTCCGGGTGGTCGGCGGCGAGCAGAGTGCCCCAGAGCGCGCCGCAGGAGAGGCCGACGACCACCGCTGACTTCGTCCCGGTCGCGTCCATGACGGCGAGCGAGTCCTCCGCGAACTCCCGCTCGGCATAGGCCGCGACCCCGCTGGGACGGTCGGCCTTCCCGTTCCCTCGCCCGTCGAACGTGAGCACCCGGAAGTGGCGGGCGAGGTGGGGGATCTGCATCTTCCAGTGGCGCGAGTGGATGATCGACCATGTGGGGAGGAGGAACACGGTCGGCTCTCCGTCGCCGTAGACCTCGTAGAAGACGCGGACGCCGTCGCGCTCGACGTAGCCGTCCGCGTCCGGGTAGCGGGCGCGGGTCTGCTCACGTTGGGCCTCGAGGAGGCTCATGCGACCGCCTCCAAGAAGTCGCGGATGAGCAGGTTGACCTTCACCGGGTCGCGGGCGTGGGGAATGTGGCCGGAGCCTTCGAGCGTGACGAACCTGCCGCCGGTGTGCTCCGCCAGCTCGGCCCCATGCGCATGCGGGCGGATCCGGTCGTCGTCGCCGTGGAGGACGAGTACCGGGCACCGGATCCGCGCGCAGATCTCGATGACCTTTTCCCGGGAGCCGAGGCCGACGCCGCCTTCGCTCGCCAGCAGGGTTTCGGCGTTCGTGTCGAGACCCCAGTTCACGCAATCCTCGATCTGCTTGGTCGAGTGCGGTTCCGAGAAGCATTGCGAGAAGAAGAACTCGAGGAAGCCGCGGAAGTCGTGCAGCCAGTAGTGACGGTTGTACTTGGCCCAGTCCTCGTCCGTGTCGAGCTCCTCGTCGAAGCGCTCGACGATAGCGCGGTGCTCGTCGAGGCTGCCGAGCGGGAGCGAAGGGCCGATGAAGACCGCGCCTGCCACGCGCTCCGGATGCGCTGCGGCCAGGAGCAGCGCCCGCTGCGCGCCGAGTGAGAGCGAGACGATCACGGCGCGATCCGTGCCGGTCGCGTCCAGGACTGCGAGCGCGTCGGCCGCGTACTCGGCCTCGTCGTAGGCGCCCGGATCGAGCGGCCGGTCCGAGCGTCCGTTTCCGCGCGGGTCGAACGTGATCGCCCTCGCGTGGCGCCCGAAGTACGGGAGCTGCATCTTCCAGTGGCGCGAGTGGACGATCGTCCAGGTCGGGAGGAAGAGAACGGTCGGCCCACCGTCGCCGTAGACCTCGTAGTAGACGCGCACGCCCTCCCGCTCGACGTAACCCTCGGCGTCCGGGTAGCGGGCGCGGGTCTGCTCGGCCCTCTCGCCGGTCACGATCGTCACTTCTCGACCTCGGTGAGCCAGCCGTCGATCCAGTCCAGCAGCTCGCGCTGGCCGCTCTCGAAGCCCGAGAGCCGCTCCAAGATGATCCCTTCGTTGAAGGTGACCACGAGCGTGACGAGCGCCTCCAGCGGGATCGGGATGCCGTAGCGCTCGCGCGGCTCGGCGAACGCCTCCAGGAGGACGGCGCGCCATTCGTCGTGCACGTGGCTCACACGGTCGCGCAACTCCGGCCGGTTCCAGGACAACGCCTGCAGCTCGAACCAGACCTTCTGGTACTCGCGGTCCGCATCCAGGTAGCGCATGGCCGTCCGCCACTTCTCTGCGAAGGGCACGGTCGGGTCGGCGTACATCGCCCGCTGCCGCGCGATGAGCCGGTCGGTGAAGCGTTCGAGGACGCGTACGAGCAGGTTCTCGACGGAGCCGAAGTAGTAGTGCACGAGCCCGTGATTGAGGCCTGCCTCCGCGGCGACGCGCCGGGTCGTCACGCTCGGGGAGCCGAGCTCGACGAGGAGGCGTTCCGCTGCATCGAGGAACGCCTCCTCCGTCCTAGCCCTGGCTACCGGCGCCGCAGCCACCGAATGACCGAGTCGAGCCGCGCCCGGCCGATGAGCAAGAGCCCTGTCGCGGCGGTCGTCCCCCCCGCTGCCAGAGTGCCGAGGAGGACGCCTTCGCCCATGTGGTGAGCGACGATCACTGGAAGATCTCCGTCGTGCAGTCGCCGCCCTGGAGCCGCACCTCGTGCGCGCGGGCCGGCCCGCCGGGGCGGTCGTGGAAGTCCACGAAGAAGTCGCGATCGACCTCCATGGAGCCATCCTCGCCGATGTCGACCTTCAGGAGCCAGGAGCGCAGCTCCGGGTAGAACTGGTTGTCCCACGTCGAGTAGAGCGAGTTGGTGACGTAGAGGCGCTTCCCGTCGAGTGAGAGCTGGAGCATCTGCGGCCCGCCGTTCAGCTCCCGACCAGCGTCGCTCGGCTTGCCGAGCAGCCCGCCCAGCCAGAGCCGACCGGTCAGCTTCGGATTCGCCGGATCGGAGACGTCGTACCGCCGCAGGTCGCCGTGCAGCCAGTCGGAAAAGTAGAGCGCCTTGTCGTCCATCGAGAGGACGAGGTCGGTGATGAGCGCCGGCACCGGGAAGGGCCAGCCCTCGAGCTCGACCGGATCGGTCGTGATCACGGGCTCGGCCGACCACGTGCCGTTGTCGCGCCCGAAGTGCCAGATGTTGCTCGAGAGCGCCGCGCCGAGGAACCCTTCATTCGCACTCGGCTCGTGCAGGACGCGGATCTCCAGCGGGACGAGGCCCTGCTCGCCCAGGTCGATCGTCTGCTCGAGCGTCCGCTCTTCGAGGTTCCAGAAGTGGAGCCTCTGGCCGTAACGGCCGGCCTGGACGTCGGCGATGTCGAAGCCGGGCTCGAACGCGTTCGGCTCCCCGAACTCGGAGGAGACGAGCGTGTTCTCGCGCGGCTGGTACCAGAAGTCGTAGTTCATAGGCGGGTGCGGACCGCCGTTCTCCCACCGCCCCTTGATCTCGAACGTCTTCGAGTCGAGCACGGCGAAGCCGCCGGCCGCGTTGCCGTCTGCGTCGCCGAGCATGCTCATGACGACGTTGTCGCCCGGCATGCAGTGAACTGTGTGCGGCCGCGTCAGCCCGGTCTTCGCCACGATCTCGTCCGGCTCGATCACCTTCTCGATCGTGGGCCGGCGGGGGTCTTCGGCGACGTTCAGGATGTGGATGCGCGACGACCGGAAGCCCGGCACGATCAGGTGCGAGCGGTCGGGGCCGTGGCACGCGGACGAGCAGCGGTTCCATCCGTAGTGGTGGAGCTCGTCGCCCACGTTGGGCATGGGCGTCTCGTGGATGATGGAGCCGTCCTCGGCATCGACGACGGCGATGAAGTCGGGCGCGTCCACGCCGGTCCCTTCGTGCAGGCAGGCGACGTAGAGGAACTCCTCCGGAGGCGCCTGCATGGCCTCCTGCGGCGAGGAATGGAGAGAGCTGTGGTGGGTCATGTGAACCTCCTGGTCGCGTGCTGGCTAGTGCTCACCGGGCTCGAGGGGGATGCTGGGATCGAAGAGCATCATGTGCGGGCCGGCCGGCCCTCTCGTCGCCTCCTGCTCGAATGACTTAGTCAGTTGACTTAGGCATTTGACTAAACAAAGACGTAGATGTCAAGCCCCGCTCTGGAGGGCTCGAGGCTTAGGGCCGCTGGGCGAGGAGGTCGCGCGCGGTCTCGTGGACGGCGTCGTCGTGCGTGCGCCAGAGCGCCTCGGCGAGAGCGCCGAGCACGTCGCGGATGCCGATCATGCCGAGGAGGTTCTCGCCCTCCACGACCGGCAGGTGCCGCACTCGCCGCTCTCCCATGAGGCGGGCGACGGCCAGGATGTCGGCGTCCGGGGAGGCGGTCAGGACCGGCGTCGTCATCGCGTCGCCGACGAGCACGCGATCGAGGTCCTCGCCTTGCGCCACGAGGCGGAGCACGTCTCGCTCGGTGAGGATGCCGACGAGCCGGGATCCTTCGCACACGGCGACGGAGCCGATGCCCGCCTTACCCATGCTGCGGGCCGCCTCGCGCACGCTTTCGCCGGGCGCGCCCTGGACGACGTGCGTGGACATGACGTCGGAGATCGACACCTACCTCACGCGTACCCGTTCGGGCCGCTGCCCACACCGCCTCGCCCGACTAGCTCTCCTTGGCGCGTCTGCGCTCCTTGTCGTAGACCGGGTGCTGCGCGACCTCGCCGGCGACCTGCTCGTCGCCGACCTGCGCGACGACGCCCTGTCCCTCCTGCCTGACGTCCTTGCGGATCTTCGCCAGGCCCAGCGTCTTGCCGCCGAGGAACGGCGACACCACGGCCTGCGTCACGATGCCGACCTCTTCGCCGTCGACCCAGAGCGGCGCGCCGCTTGCCTCGTCGCCGCCGCTCTCGAGCACCACGCTCGTCAGCCGGAGCTGTGTTTCGTCCTTGGCCGTCGCGAGGGCCGCCCTCCCCTGGAACTCGCCCTTGTCCAGCTCGACCGACCAGCCGAGTCCGCACTCGTACGGCGAGACGGTCGGGTCGTACTCGATGCCGCCGATGATGAAGCCGCCCTCGATGCGGAAGAGGTCGAGCGCGACCATCCCGATGAGCTTCATCCCCTGCGGCTCGCCGGCCTCGACGAGCGCGTCCCAGAGCTCGAGCGCGCGGTCGCGGTCGACCCAGAGCTCGTAGCCGAGCTCGGCCGTGTAGCCGAGGCGCGTCATGAAGACCGGGATCCCCGCGATCGAGACGTCCTCCCGGAACGTGTAGTAGGGGAAGGCCTCGGCCGAGAGGTCGGCGTCGGTCATTCCCTGGAGGATCTCCCGGCTCTTCGGCCCCTGAAGGCAGAGGTGGGGCATGTCGTCCGTGAACTCGCGGACGACGATGTCGGAGCCCTCGGCAGCGGCGCTGAAGATCTCGTAGTCGCGGTCGTTCGCGCCGCAGAAACGGACGTGGTCGGGCGCGCGCATCATCGTCGTGCAGTCGTCGACCATCATCCCGTCCTCGTCCGTGAGAGCCCCGTAGGCGATGTGGCCGGGTGTCAGCTTGGAGACGTCGCGCGTGACGATCGAGTTGACGAGGTCGAGCGCGCCGTCGCCGTCCAGGTCGACCTTGCGCAGCATCGTGAAGTCCATCAGCCCCGCCGTCTCCCGCACCGCGCGATACTCCTCCTCGGTGTCGGTGACCTCCAGGGGCGCGAAATAGCCGAAGAGGTCCATCCACTCGTCGGTCAACGCCTTCAGGCGCGGGTAGAAGGCGGTCTCCTTGCTCACGGGTCTCCTCTCGTCGCGGCTTCGGCGGGATTCTGACGTAACGGAAGTCGTGTTCGCGGCGTACTTGCAGCGTGCGACGCGGATTCGAGCCGACGCTGCGCCTCGAGCTGCCAGCCGACTGGGCGAGCCTTCACGAGGGCGAGGCGTTCTTCGACGTCTACCGGCCGCTCGTCGGGACCGGCGAGGGCCGGCTGATCCGGGACGTCGCCGTCCTGGTCGCGCGCCTGGACGGGGACGAAGCGCCGGGAGACGTGATCGACGTGCTCGAGGCGAATCCATCGCTCGAGGTGGGCGGCGTCGGGACGGCGCAGCTCGCCGGGGCCGAGGGCTTGAGGGCGGACGTCGAGGTGACCGGCGAAAGTACCGTGGTCTCGTTCCCGGGCGGCTCGCTCTTCGTCTTCCCCGGGCGGAAGCTGCGCGTCTATGCGGTCGACGTGGACGGGAGGACGGTCGTCCTCGTCGTCGACGCGGCCGCCGAGCGCTTCGAGGAGGACGTCGAGGCGGCGGAGCCCGTCCTCGAGAGCATCGACTTCTCCTAGTTTGGCTCGGCACGGGAGGGGTATTGCCGTGTCATGCTCGGAGTTCGCTCATACATGTTGGCCTCGATCGGCGGCGTCGGCGTGCTCCTCCTGACGGCGTGCGGTGGCGACGGTGGGGAGCGCCTGTCGAAGGCCGAATGGATCGAGCAGGCGGACGCGATCTGCGCGCGGGCCAGCGAGGACGTCGCGGCGCTCACAGA
>Ga0193741_1000344_pt1 | contig 13467 bp, 10 predicted proteins | sample L2s2metaG_FD_143059 | JGI IMG/M metagenome (GOLD analysis project Ga0193741, IMG submission 143059) | Soil microbial communities from a riparian zone of the East river system, Colorado, United States - L2s2 | ecosystem: Environmental > Terrestrial > Soil > Riparian zone | place: USA: East River...
CGCCGATCTGACTCTCTTTTGGCCGCGACTGAAAATACTGATCCGATTCGGCCGCCGCTGTCCTCGTCACCGCTCCGTTGATGCGCACCTGGCGTTCCAGCTCGGCCCAAAAAAAGAGCAGGCTGGCGCGCGGGTTGGCGGCCAGGTCGCGGCCCTTCGCGCTGTCGTAGTTGGTGTAGAACACGAATCCGTGTTCGTCCGCGCCCTTCAGCAGCACGGTGCGCGCGGACGGTTCGCCCTTCGCCGACGCGGTCGCGAGCGTCATCGCGTTGACGTCGATCAGCTGCGATTTCAACGCTTCATCGAACCAGATCGTGAACTGCCGGATCGGATCGGCGTGCGCATCCTGTTCGCCGAGCGCGCGGCTGGCATATTCGCGGCGGAGATCGGTGAGCGGGTTCATGGTTTACCCGCCGTAGCCTCGGCGGAGGCGGGTGTCTTGACCTCGACCCAGACTCCGAGGAACCGGCGGTCGGTGGACTTCGGATCGATGTCTCGAGGATAGAACCCCGTTTCGGCGGCGATCGTCAACGGCACCACCCCGCTCGCGAACTGCGGCAGCTCGACCTCCACCGCTTGCCCAGGCACCAGATCGAAGGAGCGCTGCCACCCGAACGTGCTGACGGTCACGGCGTTGGGCTTTGCGCCCGGATGCATCCGCAACGTCACCGGCGCGGTGTGTCCGGGCGGCGTCGCGACGGTGATCTGCGACGCCTGGCCGCCCACCGTCCAGAAGCCCTGCGCTTCGGGATAGAGCTGCTCGGTGTGAAAGTAAAAGGTCGCGCCCGCATAATTGCCGGCCGCGAGCACGACCGGCACGAGCGGACGCGCGCCGGCGTCGACGACGGCCTTGGGGGTGATGGTGATCGCGTCGATCGCGCGCTCGAGGGCGTCCGGTCCGCGAAGCCCGACGAAGTTGGCATCCACGGGCAGCCACAACGTCGTGTGCCACTGTTGCCCGGCTTGCGGCTGCAGCGTCCACGTTTGCAGCGGCGGACCGTTGCGGCCGATCTGCAGCGAGAGCGGCAGCGGCTCACCGGGCGGCTGGTTGTTGAACTGCACCGCGACGTCGTACGTGCCCGCCGGCAACGAGAAGCGGCCGTTGTGAATGACACGTACCGGCTGCCGGTCGGATCGCTGCAGCGCCTTCACGCCGAGCACCAGCTGCGGTAACGCATCGACCGCGGCGCCCTTGCGCAGCGGGTCGTAGACGATCGATGCGGGCCGTGCCCGCGCATCGAAGCCGTCGAGCGCGGCCAGCCGCGCCCTGGCGCCGAGATCGATCGTGTGCGTCTCGGTGCGGCCTGACGGCAGCCACGGCGCCATGATCGCGATGGCCAGCAGCGCGATCCCGAACACCAGGAATGCGAAGAGCGCCGAGACGCCGGCCCGCGAGCTGCGCGTCCGCGACAGCACGAACGCAGCGGCGCCGGCGATCGCGAGCCACAACGTCGTGAGCAGCCACGCGATGGCCCACTGCTGGCGGACGAAGCTCGGCGCGAGCGACCATAAATCCCAGCGCGGCGACCAGAAATCGAGCAGCGCCGACGTGCCGTCACGCGAATTGCTGATGAGCAGTCCGTTCTGTCCGATCGCGAGCGTGATCGCGATGCCGACGCCAACCCACAGCAGCAGATGCTGCGCGGCGCGGCGCGGCGACCCAGCCGGCGCCGCTCGAAAGGCGACCGCGATCGGCAGCATCAACAGCGGCAGTGCGGACGCGATCGGCCGAGCCGGCGCCGCGGCGCCGCCCCACCAGATGTGGAAGCTGCCGACCATCACGAGCAGCGCACCGAAGATAAAGGTGATCTCGAGTGCCTGGCGGCGCAACTCGCCGGCGGCGCGCCACATGTGAAACAGCCCCGCCCCGGCGAGGATATAGACCGGCGCGTACGCGAGCAGCCCGTACTCTTGATCGAACAGCAACCCCGGCGCTCCAAGCCGCAAGTACAGGAGGCTGGTCTCCCGCTGCGATCCGTACGGAGCCATTGGCAACGGCGTGCCCCAGATGGCATAGAAAAATGCGAACCACGCGGCGATCGAGATCGCATAAACCGCCACCACGGTCCAGACTTTCGAGTTACGTAAAAATGAAGCAGGTTCCCATTTACCCAAACGGAAAATGACGACCAGGAGGAGGGCGGCGGACATCGGCGCGTACTTCGTGCTCAGCCACGGTAGCGACGCGATAGCGACGCCGGCGGCGATCCACGGCAGCGGGCCGGAGCGCTCGGTGTTGGTCGTCAGGGTCGTGTAGAAGGCGACTATCACCGCCAGCCCCGCAGCGATCTCCGGATACACCGTGAAGGTGTTGAACGTAAACGGCGCCGACAGCGCGATCGCCGCCCATGCGAACGTCGCCGCGCCCGGCGCATTCAGCGTCCTCACCGTCCATCGCCACGCGATCGCGAGCGACAGCGCGCCCAGGGCGATCAGAAACCAGACCGAACCCTTGTAGCCGGCGAGCGCATACACCGGCGCGAGGATCACCGCGATGCCGATCGGGTGGATTGAATAGATCTCGCCGTCGGTGCCGCGCGCCAGGTAGTGCGGCTCCAGATCGGAGATGTAGTACTCGCGATAGTCGCCGCGCTCGTGATTGTTTTCGATCCTCAGATCGCCGTCGCGCCACAGGCTCTGCGCGATGACGAGGTAATGCGGCTCGTCGCCCGACGGAAAGAGTGTCGTGCCGGTCAGCTTCTGCGCGGCGAGACCCGCGACCGCGAGGGTCGCGACGAAGATCGCGATGGCGATCGATCGCAGGCTCCATCGCTCGATGGCTCGCGCCGTGATCAATCGCGATTGCCACAGCGTCCAGACCTGCAGCGCCGCCACGACGAGCCAGACGATCGCGCCGAGCGGGCCGGACAGCGCCTGCAGGGCCGGCCACCAGTCGGGAATCACGGGCAGGAACGGGACGAACAGGACGACCAGCGAGAACAACGGCAGCACGAGCTCGCCGAGCCGCGGCCGATTGAGCGTCGTCGTGCCGCGCGGCGCGTTGAGATGATCGATGCCGACGAGCAGCAGCCCGCCAAAACAGAAGAAGCCGAGGAGCGTCTGCCATGGGGGCAGCATCGCGAAGCGATGGACGCCGCTTGCGGTCACCGTTTGATCGAGCACACCTCGCGTCACGTAAAGGGCGAGGCCCGTGATCGCGCACGCAGCCGTCGGCCACAGAAAGGCAAGGCTCGACATCAACAAGTGATTCTACATAGGATTCCGAGGCATGAACCGATTCGTGATCGCCGCCTGCCTCGCCTGCGTGTTCGCCGGCTGCCAGTCCACCACTCCGGCGCCGCCCGCACAGCCCGCGGCCTCGAGCGAACCGACATTCGACGTGCTGATCACCGGCGGCCGCGTGGTCGACGGCACCGGCGCGCCGTGGTTCCGCGCCGACGTCGGCATCTTCGGCGATCGGATCGGCGAGATCGGCCAGCTCGCCGATCGCAAAGCGACGCTGCGCGTCGACGCATCGAATCTCGTCGTCTCGCCGGGCTTCATCGACATGCTCGGCCAGTCCGAGTTCAACGTCCTCGTCGATGCGCGCGCGGCCAGCAAGATCACGCAGGGCATCACCACTGAGATCACCGGCGAGGGATCGTCGATCGCGCCGCTCAACGATGCGCTGGTCAAGGCGGCGCAACCGTCGTACGACCGCTTCAAGGTCACCCTCGATTTCCGGACGTTGACCGAATACTTCGCGCGCCTCGAAAAAAATCGTCCGGCGATCAACGTCGGCACCTTCGTCGGCGCCGGCGGCGTTCGCGCCTACGTGCTCGGCAGCGGCCAGAAGGCGGCGACGCCGGCCGATCTCGACGAGATGAAGAAGCTCGTCGATCAGGCGATGAAGCAAGGTGCGCTCGGCGTCAGCACGTCGCTGCAATACGTGCCGGGCCGATTCGCCACGACCGACGAGATCGTCGAGCTCGCGAAGGTCGCGAAGCAGTACGGCGGCATCTACATCTCGCACCAGCGATCGGAGTCCGGCCAGATCATGTCGTCGCTCGACGAAGTGTTCGCGGTGGCCGAGCGCGCCAGCATTCCGGCGGAGGTGTGGCACCTCAAGACCGCGTACCAGGCGAACTGGGGACGCATGCGCGACGTGCTGAAGCGATTCGATGACGCCCGCGCGCGCGGCCTCGACGTCACCGCCAACATGTATCCGTACGACCGCGCCTCGAACGGCCTCGACGCGTGCCTGCCGCTCTGGGTGCGCGAGGGCGGCCTCGAGCCAATGCTCACCCGTCTCACCGATCCGTCGCTGCGCGATCGCATCAAGCGCGACATGGACGATGCGAACGCGAAGGACTGGGAGAACCAGTGGTACGGATCCGGCGGCGGCGCCGGCGTGATGATCTCCACCGTGCTCGATCCGGCGCTCAGGAAATGGGAAGGCAAGAACCTCGTCGAGATCGGCAAGGCCATGGGGAAGGACCCGCGCGATGCGGCGATGGATCTCGTGATCGCCGATCGCGGCGAGGCCTCCGTCATCATCTCGATCATGCGCGAGGACGATGTGCGGCTGGCGCTGGCGAATCCGATGATCTCGATCGGCACGGATTCCGGCGCGCGCGCCGAGGACGGGCCGTTCGCCGAATCGAAATCGCATCCGCGCGCCTGGGGATCGTTCACGCGGGTCCTCGGCAAGTACGTGCGCGATGAAAAACTGATCACGCTCGAAGAAGCGATCCGCCGCTTCACGTCGCGGCCGGCGGCGCGCGTCGGGCTGGCCGATCGCGGCATCCTGCGCACCGGCATGAAGGCCGACATCACGATCTTCAATCCCGCGACCGTGCGCGACGTCTCGACCTTTGAAGATCCCAACCACTACTCGCAGGGCATCGAGCACGTGCTCGTCAACGGCAAGGCCGTGGTTTCCGGCGGGAAAATCACCGCCGAGCGGCCGGGCCAGCCGATCCGGGGACGCGGCTATCGCAAGTAGCGCCCAAGTGGAGATATCAACTTGATCAGGAATTGCACGCGGCTTAATCTGGCCGCCATGCGCAAATTCATTCTGGGTGTGGGGTTGTTGATCGCCGGTGTTGCCGCTGTCACGCATGCGCAGATGGCGCATCGGCTCAAGGGATCGTTGCGAAGCACCGGCGGCGCGCCGATCGTCAACGCGAAGGTCCGCGCCGACAATCTCAGCGGCTTTCGCGGCGAGCAGTTTGTCGGACAGAAGTTCCACGAAGTCACCTCGACCGGCACGGGCGAGTGGAACATCACCGGCATCGAGGCAGGCCTGTGGCTGTTCTCGACGAGCGCGCCCGACACCATTCCCGCCGTGCTGATCCTTCCGGTGAAGTTCTCGCAGCGACAGCAGGTCAGCGCCGTCGGCAATTCGCTGACGTGGCAGGTGCCGATGTATGCGTATCCCGCGTCGGAGCATCCGATGCTGAAGGTCTCGCTCGAGCTGCTGGCTGCCGGCAAGAAGGAAGAAGCCATGCAGGCGCTGACCGTGGCGCTGGGCCCCGGTGTTCCGATCGAGACGCGCGTCGCCGCGGGCGAGCTTTCGCTGTTGTTGCAGCAGCACAATCTCGCGAAGACGATCTTCTCGCTGGCGCTCCAGGACCAGCCGAAGCATCCGCGCGCGATGCTCGGCGCGGCGATGTCGTCGCTGCTCGGCCGCGATTGGGAAACCGCCGGCAAGCAGATCTGGGACGCGCGCGACCTGGTGCCGAAGGAACAACGGCAGGCGCTGGCCGCGGCCATCGACGATCTGCGCGGCATCGCACGCGTGCAATAAGTGCGCATCGGCATCGATCTCGGCGGCACGAAGATCGCAGGCTGATGACGGACGCGAGCTCGATCGCCGCCGCGTCGCCGCGCCGCGCGGCAATTACGACGACACGATCAGGGCGGTCGTCGATCTCGTCTCTGCGATCGAAGCCTCAGTCAAGGATTCCGGAACCGTCGGCGTTGGCATCCCCGGCGCCATCTCGCCGGCCACCGGCCTGATCAAGAACGCCAACTCCACTTGGCTCATCGGCCGAACGCTTGCCGAGGATTTGTCGCAGGCACTGGGACGGCCGGTGCGTCTCGCGAACGACGCGAATTGCTTCGCGCTCTCGGAGGCGACCGATGGCGCGGCCGCCGGCGCCGCCGTCGTCTTCGGCGTGATCATCGGCACCGGCACGGGCGGCGGCCTCGTCGTCAACGGCCGAATCGTCGCCGGCGCCAACGCGGTCGCGGGCGAGTGGGGACACAATCCGATGCCGGCGCCCGAAGACGATGAGCGGCCGGGGCCGCCGTGCTATTGCGGGCGATCGGGCTGCATCGAAACGTTCCTGTCGGGGCCCGCGCTGGCGCGTGATTACATCGCGCTCGGCGGCGACGACATGTCGGCGGCGGACATCGCGGCGCGGGGCGCTGCTGGCTTTGGGCGCGGCGACGATCGCGCGCGCGCCTGTCTCGACCGCTACGAGCGCCGCTTCGCGCGTGCCATTGCCTCGATCATCAACGTGGTCGATCCACATGTGATCGTGCTCGGCGGCGGTCTCTCCAACATCACGGGGCTCTACGATCGCGTCCCCGCACTGTGGGGACCGTATGTCTTTTCCGATCGCGTCGACACACGGCTGGTGCGCGCGAAACACGGTGACGCCAGCGGCGTGCGCGGCGCCGCATGGTTGTGGCCTGCACCATGAGACGCGTCCCGCTGCTGCTGCTCGCGATCGCGATCAACCTCGCGTTCGTCGCCGGCTTCGGCGCGATGACGCAGACACCGGCCGGCGGTCCCGACGTGATCGACCTGGAGCTCTCGATCTCGCCGGGCGTCTTCAAGCAGATCGTCGATCTCTGGGGCCCGGGGACCGTCGCCAACGTTCGTCGATCGATCTGGGTGCTCGATTTCCTGTTTCCGATCGCGTACGCGTTCCTGATCAGCCGCCTGTATCGATCGCTGTGTGAGACGGGCGGCGTGCAGCCGTACCGATTCGTGGTGCTGGCGCCGTGGGTGGCCGGCGCCGCCGACTACCTCGAGAACGTCCTGCTCCTGATGATGCTCGGCGATCCGCAACCGCAGCCGGCCGCGATGGTCGGCGCGATGTCGTTCGCGGCGATCCTGAAATTCGTGTTGCTGACGGTCGCCGGCGGCTTCACGATGTCGGCGCTGTTCAAGGCCGATCGCGGCCGCGTGATCAGGAGCGCGCGCTACAGCGTCGTGTCGCTGCTGATCGGCACGCTGCCGATCCTGATGCTCGATCAGGGGCGCGATCTGTTATTGGGTCTTGCCGATCCGAGCGGCGGCCGTCATCAAACCTGGTTCGTGATCTGGAGCGTCGTGTGGGCGTTGAGCGTCTGGTACTGGTCGCGCGTGATTCTCGACGCCGACGCCGGCGCGCACCCATCGAAGCTGTATCAGGACTGGGCGACCTGGCTGCCGCGGGTCGCCGGCTTCCTCACGCTGTTCGTGCCCGGTGTCGCGTGCCTGCTGGCGGCTTGGCATGCGGCAGCGTCGCGCGGACGGTTGTTCGCGCTCGCGGCCGCGTGCCTCGCGCTGTCGTTGCTGTTCGGCGGCTACGTCATCGTGCGGCGGCGCATTCCCGGGCTCGCCGGCAAGACGGCTGACGGTTATTCACCGTCCGCCGTGACGAAGCCGAGCATGGTCGTGTTCGTGCTGTCGTCGTTATTGAGCCTCGTCATGCTCGTGTGGCTGACGCTCTTCGCGCTCGAAGCCGGTCATCGATTCGGCGCGGTCGGCATCCTGGCGATCGTGGCCGCCAACACGGTCTTCCTCGGCGGACTCGCGGTATTCCTCACGCGCGCCCGCCGCGTGCCGATCGAGATCGCGGCGCTGGCGTGCGCGGCGATCTTCAGTGTCTGGAACGACAACCACGATGTGCAGCTGATCGATCTTCCGGCCAACGCCTCGCATCCCGACATGAGCGCGGTGTTTTCGTCGTGGGTGTCGCGCGCGCCGGGCGAGCCCGGCAAGCCGATCCCGGTGATCGTCGCCGCCGCGGAAGGCGGCGGCATTCGCGCCGCCTACTGGACCTCGATGGTGCTGCACCACCTCGCCGACATTCCTGATGCCGACGTGATGTTTCCACGGCGGCTGTTTGCGATCAGCAGCGTGTCGGGCGGGAGTTTCGGCGCCGCGGTCTACGCGGGATTGCGCCGCGATCCCACGAGCACGCCGCCGCGCGCGCAGATCGCGTCGGCGATTCTCGAGGAACGGTTCCTGGCGCCGATGGTCGCCAAATGGGTGTCCGGCGATCTCCTGCAGTGGTTCCTGCCGATCCCGATCCGCCGCTTCGATCGATCGAGCGCGATGGAGACGGCGTTCGCCGCGGCCTACCACGAGCACGTGCAGCACGACTCGATGGTGGAGGCGTTCACCGAGTTTCGTCCGGTCGATGCCGATGATGTGCCGGTGCTGTTGTTGAACAGCACCAGCGTGCAGCTTGGCCGCCGCATTGTCACGAGTCCATATCCGTGGCCGCTGTCCGATGTCAGCGTCGAAGAGGCGGACCCGATCGACTTTCACAAGCTCACCGGCCGCGACGTCAGCGTCGCGACCGCGGTTCACAACACGGCGCGTTTTCCGTACATCAGCGCCGCCGGCCGCCTGCGCGCCAAGAACGGCGAGAACCTCGGGCACCTCGTCGACGGCGGCTACTTCGAGAACACCGGCGCCGACACGTTGATCGATCTGCTGCGCTACCTGAAGCAATCGGCGTCGCCGCTCAGCGTCCGCTTCATCGTCGTCGCGCTGCTCAACTCGCCGCCGGAACAGCACCTGACCGATCCGACGCGGATTCCGTGGCACGACACGGCGTCGCTCGGCGAACTCTTTTCACCGTTGCGCGCGCTGCTGCAAACCCGCACCGCCCGCGGCGATCTCGCGCTGCGGCGGTTGCGCGAGTCGGTCGAGCCGGGTGACGTGGTCGAGTTCCGGGTCTGCAGCGACTCGGGCCTGCGCGAGGCGCCGCTTGGCTGGCAGCTGTCGCAGGAAATGGCGGACGTGCTCGACGGCAACGTCGGCCAGGCCTGCTTTCGCAACCAGGTCGAGAAGCTGAAAGAGGCCATCCGACGATAACCCGCCTTTTTCTGTGCTTTCTGTGGCCCCTGCTACAATCGAAATATGAAGCTACGTTTTCTTTTCGGCGTTCTCGCAGTCATCTGGCTCGCAGGTGTGACCCAATTCAGCGCCCGCGCGGAACAGGCAGCCGGGGCGCCAGCCGCGAGCAAGACCGTGTGGGATGGCGTGTTCACACAGGAACAGGCGGATCGCGGCGCGGCCGCATACAAGAACGCATGCTCCGAGTGTCACGGCAACGATCTGGCCGGCGACGGCTTTGCGCCCGCGCTCAGCGGTTCGGATTTCATGGGCAACTGGAACGAGCTGTCGGTCGGCGATCTGTTCGAGCGCATCCGCATCTCGATGCCGCCGAGCGGACCGAGCGCCGTGACGCCGGCCCAGAAGGCCGACATCGTCGCGCACCTCATGAACGCGAACAAGTTCCCGGCCGGCACCACAGAGCTCGAGCCCAAGACCGAAGTGCTCAAGGGCATCAAGATCGAGATGAAGAAGTAGCTACGGATTTTTTCTGAACCAGGGCGTACCGAGATTCGTAAACGGTCCGCCGTCGACCGAGATCGAGCTCGACACGCGATAGTTCAGTGGCGACAGCAAGCGCAGCTCGTTTCGCAGGCGCACCGATTTGCCGTTGACGGTAAACGGTGCGCTGTCGAAGTGAATGTTGTAGATCCCGCCGAGATCGCCGCCCACCGGTCCAAACTGCATGTAAGAAAACCCGCGCGAGTCGGTCACTTGCCGCGCCAGCACCTTGTTTTCTTTGTGATACGCAAGGAGCTCGCGTGCCTTGAACGGACCTGACGGGCCTTCACCTTCGGTCACCGCTTCGTAAAAACGTCCGTCGACCTTCGAGATGACCGTCGTGCCCGAGTAAGGCCCGGCAGGCCCGAGCGGACTTTCCGGCATCGACCACTCGAAGGTCCACTTGCCGAGGAAGTAGGTGTCGAAGTCGAAGAGCGGGACGGTATCGGTGCCTTCGGTGGGCCTGCCCAGCACAGGCATTTGACCCTTCGGTACCTGTTGGGCCGCAGAAGGCGCAGAAAGCGCAGAGCTCAAACAGACGATTACCCACAACGCCTGTTTCGCCGAAAGCCGATCGCCGAAAGCTGAAAGCAACATTCGGTGTATTCTCACGCGCGGAGATTATATGCGACGACTTATTCTCTTTTCGACTGCCGCGCTCGCGCTGTGCGCGCTCGCGACGTTGTCCGCGCAAACTCCGGTGTCCGCTCCGACCGATGGCGGCTACAAGCCGGTGCCGAACTGGCCGACGCTGCCGCCCGGTGACTTCTTCGGATTGAAGACGCCGCCACCGCCGCCCGCCGAGCGCGAAGCGCAGGCCGCGGCGCGCCGCGCCACCGGCGGTGGAGGCAACGCGCCACGCCCCGCTGGACAGGGGCCGACCAATCAGCCCGGCATCTCGGGCCTCGCGATCGATCAGAACGATCGCATCTACGTGTTCAACCGCGGCGCCAAGCCGGTGATGGTCTTCAACACCGACGGCAAGTTAGTTGCCTCGGGTGGCGACCAGGAGTTGAACGGCAAGAAGCTCGATCCGAACTGGCAGCACTCGGGCACCGTCGACTGGGACGGCAACATCTACATGATCGAGCGCGACGCGCATCGCATCGTGAAGCTGAACCCGAAGATGGACAAAGTCCTGATGCAGCTCGGCACGACGATGGAGAAGGGCAACGACGCGACGCATTTCGATCTGCCATCAGGAATTGCCGTACTGAAAAACGGCAACATCATCGTGACCGATGGCTACGGCAACAATCGCGTCGTGCTGTTCGACAAGACCGGCAAGTTCATCAAACAGGTCGCAAAAGGCGCCGGCGGTCCTGGCGATAAGGGCAAAGGCATCGGCGAGTGGGATCTGCCGCACAAGCTGGCCGTCGATGCGCAGGAAAACCTCTACATCATCGACCGCGAGGGCCATCGCGTGCAGGTTTTTGACAAGAACTTGAACTATCTGCGCGAGATCAACGTTCCCGGATGGAATCCGTGGGACATCGGCATTTCCCGCAAAGGTGATGATGGATTTGCGTACATCGCCGATCACGCGTTGGAACGCGTGCACAAGCTGTCGTTGAAGGACGGCAAGCTCGTCGCGACGTGGGGCAAGCAGGGATTGGGACCAGGCGAATTCGACTGGGTCCACGGCATCGTCGTCGACTCGAAGGGCGCCGTTTACGCCGGCGATACGTACGGCCAGCGCCTCCAGAAATTTGTCCCGACGAGCACGACCTCAAGCAGGTAGCGTCCGGCTTTAGCCGGACTGTCCCGGCCAGAGACGCGCGATGGTCCAGTAGATGCCGACCAGCGCGATCAACATCGAGGCTGGTATCACCACGCGTTGGCGATACCAGCCTTTTTTCATGAACGGAAACACCGCGAGCAGCGCGGCCGCGATGATCGTCAGCTGGCCGCCTTCGACGCCGAGATTGAACGTCAGCAGCGCCGTGAGGAATTCATCGCGCGGCAGGCCTAGTTCCCGCAACACGCCCGCGAATCCAAGGCCGTGCAGCAGCCCGAACATGAAGACGAGCGCGATGCGCCACGACTTCAGTTCGCGCGTCACCAGGTTTTCGATCGCCACATACGCGATCGACAGCGCGATCAGCGGTTCGACGATGCGCGAGGGCAGCGAGACGATGCCGTAGATCGACAATCCCAGCGTGATCGAGTGCGCGATCGTGAAGGCCGTGACTTGCAGCAGCATGGTCTTGAGGCGCGGGCTGAGCAGAAAGATGCCGAGCACGAACAGGATGTGATCGAGTCCCTTCGGCAGGATGTGCGTGTAACCAAGCCACAGGTACTGCCGGACGATCTCCATGCGCGTCGGGCGCGTGAACGACCTGGACAGATCGATCACCTCGCTCCAGTTCGTGCCTTCGATCCATTCGATCGCCGACGATCCATCAGGTTGCCGGATCTCGAGCGGATAACGATCGCCGACCAGGCCATAGAGGAAGCGCAATCGGGTTGCGTCACGGGGCATCGTGCCAGTGAGATGAAAGGATGCCAGGGCCGCAGAAGGCTCAGATAGCTCAGAGGGTTTCCTGTACTCCACTTCGCTGGCTCGCACTTCATGTGCATCAACAAACAGGACGATCCGGTCCGCAAAGATGCCAGTGAGTTGCGCGAGACGCGCATCGCGATCGGCGGGGGACATGTTGGCCGGTGCATTGCCGCCCGCAAACGTCTCGAGTCTGAGCAACAGCCACATCGGATCGTTCGCGATGTCGAGTGTGAAACGTCCATCAGCTGCGAGCGTGAGCGTCACGCGGGTGCGCTCCGCTTCGTGTGAGGAGAGGGTCGCGCTGAAGAAGAGCAGCGCGGTCAGAAACCGAATCACTGGCGTATCATACGGCGCGTATGAACGCCGTCTTCGCGCTCCTCCTGGTCGCGCTCGTGCAAGCGCCGCCAAAAAAAGTCGAGATCGTCAGCGTCACCGGCTGCCTGCGCGAGCAGGGCACCAACTGGATGCTGGTCGCCGCCACCGATCCCACGCCGAGCATTGCCAACCAGGCGCAAGGCGCGGATATCCCAACGACACCGCCGGCAGGGAAGAACACGTTCCGGTTGATCGGGACTTTTGAGTTCAATCTTCCGGCGATGAAGGATCACACCGTGGTGATTCGCGGCCTGTTCATCAAGGACAAGGTCAGCCGCATCAACGTGACCTCGGCGGTCGAGGCGGTCGCCTCCTGCGCGCCCGGAGCCCCCAAATAAGCTAAGATTGGCAAGCGTTTTTGCTGAAAGCTGAAAGCTGAAAGCCGACAGCTGATATCCGCTAGGAGCGACCATGAAACGTCTCGCGTTGATCGCAATCGGCGTTGCTGCTCTCACGTCGTTCAACGTCACCGCCCAAACCCAGTCGCCGGCGGCGCAAACTGCGCCGACGTTCGCGAAGGACGTCGCGCCGATCATGTACGGCAAGTGCGCGAACTGTCACCGGCCGGGCGAAGTTGCGCCGATGTCGCTGCTGTCGTACGAGGACGCGCGGCCGTGGGCCAGGGCGATCAAGACCAAGGTGATGGCGCGCGAGATGCCGCCGTGGGGCGCGGACATGTCGCAGACGTTGCCGATGCGCAACGACATCAGCCTGTCGCAGAAAGAAATCGACACGATTGCCGCGTGGGTGGACGGTGGCGCGGCGAGGGGCAATGCCGCCGACATGCCGCCATCGCCGAAGTTCGCGACCGGATGGACTGCAGGCACCGAGCCAGATCTGATTCTCGACATGCCCGTCGAGTTCGACATTCCCGCCGAAGGCGAGCTCGGCGTGCAGATGTTCTATTCGAAAGTGCCGTGGTCGGAAGACAAGTTCGCGGAGATCGTGGAGTTGAAGCCGAGCAACCGTGCGGTGCTGCACCATGCCGGCATTTACTTCGTCGACATTCCGGAAGGCTCGAAAC
>Ga0193741_1000345_pt1 | contig 13460 bp, 8 predicted proteins | sample L2s2metaG_FD_143059 | JGI IMG/M metagenome (GOLD analysis project Ga0193741, IMG submission 143059) | Soil microbial communities from a riparian zone of the East river system, Colorado, United States - L2s2 | ecosystem: Environmental > Terrestrial > Soil > Riparian zone | place: USA: East River...
CTCGATGACGATCATCGGCGACATCTACTCCGTAGCCGAACGCGCTCGGGTCCAGGGCTACGTTGCCAGCGTCTGGGCGCTCTCCGCCGTTATCGGACCAACGCTTGGCGGCCTCTTCGTCGACTTCCTGAACTGGCGCTGGATCTTCTTCGTCAATATCCCGCTGGGAGCACTCGCGGCCTGGTGGCTGTTCCGAAGATTCCACGAACAGGTGATCCGCAAGCAACATCGCATTGACATCGGCGGCGCGCTGCTGCTCAGCGTCGGCTCCTCGCTGATCATCCTGGGGCTTCTCGAGGGAGGCATCCTGTGGGCCTGGGACTCGGCACGAAGCATCATCATTCTCACCCTCGGCACGGTGCTCCTGATCGGCTTCGCACTGGTGGAGCGACGAGCCGCTGAGCCAATCCTTCCTGGCTGGGTCTTTCGCAGTCGGCTGCTCAACTCGACCAATCTCGCCGGCCTTGGGGTTGGTGTGATGCTGATCGGCCTTACCTCGTTCATCCCGCTGTACGCCCAAGGTGTGCTCCATACCAGTGCGCTGGTCGCAGGCTTTGCGCTCGCGGCGCTCACGCTGGGATGGCCGCTTGCCGCCTCGATCGCGGGTCGCATCTACCTGAGAATCGGCTTCCGCCGTACGGCGCTGATCGGTGCAGTCGTGCTCATAATCGGTGCGGCGCTGTTGGGTTTGCTGTCGTCTGGTAGCTCGGTCTGGCAGGTGGCCGCGACCTGTTTCGTGATCGGGTTCGGCCTGGGACTGGTAGCCAGTCCGACGCTGATCGCCGCACAGTCCGCCGTCGAGTGGGAGCGCCGCGGCGTCGTCACCGGCACCGCCGTGTTCGCCCGATCGATGGGGAGCGCTCTCGGTATCGCCGTCTTCGGCGCGATCGCCAATGCGTCGCTCAGCCAGCGGATCGGGGGGGATAACTTCTCGACCGCTAGCGCAATTCCGGTCAGCGTTCTCGAGCCCGCCTTGCACAAGGTCTTCCTTGCCGCTGGGGTGGTCGCGGTGCTGCTGCTAGCCGCGGTGTTGATCATGCCCAATCGCTCGATCACCGATCGCGGCGAGTCGTCGTAGCATCATTAGATGAGGCGCTGGCTCGTCCCAACGCTCCTCCTGTTCGCGTGCGTCGTCACCGGCTGCTCGTACGACCAGGTTGAGCCAGGCCTCTTCGGCCGCTCCATTACACGAGAGACAACGGCGCCGCCGATCCGGCCCGTCACACCCGAGGAAACCCTGCCAACCCCAAACCCTGACCTGCCAGTGGTCGGCGAAGCGATCTGGACCTCCGCGGATGGCCTGGACATCACCATGCGGCTTGCTGTGCACGCGGTGCGGCGAGTCGAAGGCGTCACGGTGCTTGACTGGTCAGTGACACCCCTCCATGGAGCAGGGCTGCGGCCGAAGGATCCGCTACCGACAACTGCCAATCTGGGGCTCAGCAGGCCGGGCGAAGGCTATCCGGACATCCTCCTTGTCGATGCCGCCCGAGCCCGGGTCTATCGGCCGCTGACCCGGAAAGGATGGGGTTCTCAGCGCCTCTGCACTCCGCTCTCGCTCGCGCAACGAAACCTGCGCCTTGACTACACCACCGGTCAGTGTGGCGAGCACGGCTGGTGATCACAAAACTTGCGGGCCTTGGTGCCTTGGAATGCCTGTGCACTGACCTGCGGTCGGGGGGTGCGGCGCTGCGCCAGACCGGGCAGCAGATGCGTGTGATCACCAATTTGCCTCCCCTGCCGTCAGGCACCGCCAGGGTTGACATTGTCTTTCCGGGCTTGGCGACCTTCACCGACGTCGCCGTTACGCCCGCGCCCGCTTCGACATTCCGGTCGGCCGGGCCTGCCGTACGCGAAACTGGTTTCTGGACCTATCGGGCAGACCAGCCACATCCTGGCTGGGCAGCGCAGGACTGGCCGACTCTCCTGCCGCAAACGGACATACGGCGCTTCCAAGCAACTGTGGACGCCATTGTCCGCTAGGCCATGGCCTCCGCAGGCGCACCGACTAGTTCCACCACCTCGGCGATGGAGTTCGCCACGCGAGTTGGGCGATAAGGGAAACGTTCCACGTCCTCGGCCTTGGTTGAGCCTGTCAGCACCAAGATGGTGCGCAGCCCGGCCTCAATGCCCGTGCGTACGTCGGTGTCCATTCGATCACCGACCATCATTGTCGTCTCGGAATGCGCATCAATCGCGTTGAGCGCAGACCGCATCATGAGGGGATTGGGCTTGCCTACGAAATACGGCCGGATTCCAGTCGCCTCAGTGATCAAGGCAGCGAAGGAGCCGCAGGCGGGCAGAGATCCCTCTTGTGATGGCCCGGTCGGGTCGGGATTGGTTGCGATGAACCGTGCGCCGCGCTCAATGAGCCTGATGGCCCGCGTGATGTTCTCGAATGAGTGAGTCCGAGTCTCCCCAAGGACCACATAGTCGGGATCACGTTCGGTGAGGACGAACCCCACGTCGTGTAATGCTGACGTGAGGCCCGCGTCGCCGATCACGTACGCGGTGCCACCCGCCTTCTGGTCGGCCAAGAACTGCGCTGTGGCAAGCGCGGAAGTCCAGATGCACTCCTCGGGCACATCGATGCCACTGAGCAGCAGCCGCGCTCGCAGATCGCGGGCGGTGTAGATCGAGTTGTTGGTCAAGACCAGGAATGGACGTCCATGCTGTTGCAGCGCTGCGATGAAGTCTGACCCACCGGGCAGCGCCCGCTCCTCGTGCACCAGGACGCCATCCATATCAGTAAGCCACGATTCGACGGGCTTGGGATCAGTCATGGAAGTCATTCTCGTGCACCGTTGCCGTAACCCACGCAGCTCGGGTACCCACCTGCTGTCAAACTTCCGCATATGACCGATGCCCGGCTGCCGGACCCTGTCATGGTGGTGCTGGCTGGAGCGGCAGGTTCGGGGAAATCAACTTGGGCTGCTGAGCGATTCCGTACGGCCGAGGTCGTGAGCTCGGATGCGTTGCGAGCAACGGTGGGGAGCGGTCCAGCTGATCTTGAGGCAACCGCGGACGCGTTCGCGCTGCTCGACCAGATCGTGGCCGCACGGACCAAGCGTTCATTGACGACAGTGATCGACACCCTGGGGTTGGATCCGGAACGCCGAGCGGACTATCGGCGCGTCGCTCGTGAGGCGGGACTCCCTGCAGTGCTGGTGATCATGAATACCGCGGCCGCACTGTGCCGCGAGCGCAACCGTCGGCGCGACCGGCCGGTCCCGGCCCCGATTCTCACCGACCAGCTACGCAAGATCACCAGGCTGCTCGAGGCGGATTACGCTGAGGGCTGGGACCAGGTGTTGATCATTGACCAGCAACGCGCTACCGCTCCGCCGGTCACCGAGGAACCCACTCTCGTTCACGATCATGGTTCGAGTACGAGGCCGCGACTTGTGCTGCAGATCTCGCGGTTTCCTTGGGCTGAGGATCCGTCCGGCTGGCTGCGGGACCTGGCGCACGCAGCAGATGCCATCGGCTTCGAGGGCATTGCCTTGATGGACCACCTGATTCAGATTCCCCAGGTCGACCGCGCTTGGGAGCCAATACCGGAGCCATGGCTCACGCTCGGCCTGCTTGCCGGCTTGGACACCAACCTCCGGCTGGGCACGCTGGTATCCCCGGTTACGTTCCGCGAACCAGGCATCATTGCGAAGACCGTCGCAACCCTCGACACGCTCAGCAATGGGCGCGCCTTTTGCGGACTCGGCGCCGGGTGGTGGCTGCGGGAGCACCAGGCGTACGGGCTGGACTTTCCCAACGACCGCCAACGCCTTGATCAACTTCAGGTCTGCATCGAGACCCTTCGCGCGCTCTGGGCGCCCGGCACAAAGGCGTACCACGGCCGGTACGTGCGGCTGCCTGAGACCACTTGCTATCCGCGTCCGGTCAGCGACGTACCCATCATCGTCGGCGGCTCCGGAGCGCGTCGGACGCTGCGGATCGTCGCAGAGCAGGCCGACGGATGCAACCTGTCCTCGGACCAAACCGTGTTGCAAGCCAAGATCGACATCCTGCGCCGGCATTGCGCCGCGGTTGGTCGTGACCCGTCAACCGTGGAGATCACTGTGCTGGATCTGCCGGTGATCGGTACCGACCGCGAGGATGTCGCAGGGAGGGTGGAGCGGCTCCGGGGACGTACGCCGGCCGCGGCCTACGCTGCTCGCCACCATGCAGCGCTTGCGGTTGATCATGCACAGCGCTATCTCGAGCTCGCCGATCTCGGAGTCAGTACGGTGTTTGTGGCGCTGCCAGACCTGGCGGGCGTAGATGATCTTGCCCGGTGTGCGCCACTGCTGGCAGCACTCGGTCGTGGTTGATCATGGACGTCAAATCCGACGCTCTATACCGGACTCCCGGGCCTGACCGAGTAGGCGTTCGGTCTCCGCGGCATAGCCAGGCATGGTGAAGGACTGGTAGGCCGATAGCGCCTCCTCGAGCATCTCGACGGCGCGGATAAGGTCGCCGGTGCTGCCGCGATCCAGCAGCATCCTGGCGTGCAGGCGCGACAAGTCGGCCAACTCGAGCAGGTCGTGCATTTGTTCGGCGATTTCTCGGGCGATGACGAACTGGCGTTCAGCTTCCTCCCACCGATGAGCTGCTGCGGCGACGAGACCGGCATGGGTCTCCATGAGCCCGCCATCGAAGGTGGTCCATCTGGTGCTGAGCTCAAGCGCCCGCGCTATAAGCGGGGACAGTGCCGCAGCTTGATCGTGCAGGCCACACAAGAAGAACGCTTCCACGAAGCCAAACAGGCAGTTCCACGACCCGAGGCTGTTGACTCGGTCCAGGCTGGGCCACCTCGACTGTGCATGCGGCGACCTGAAGAGTTCAATCACCTCGTCTGCCCGACCCTGTAAGGCCAAGTGCCGCGCCAGCAGCGCGACGCTCTGACCGGCGTATGCGCTCAGCGGCTCGAGCTCGACAGCCTTTCGCAGCTCGGCCTCGGCGCGTTCGCCGTCGCCTCGCCATTCCGCGGCCAGGCCCAAGTAAATGTGGCCCACGTAGCGCCACGGCAGTCCGCCTCGCTCGGCGATGTCTAGGATCTGCGGACCGAGCGCCTCCACCTGCGGCAGGTCACCGAGTATCGCCGCCTGGCGGATCCGGTCGGAGAGCACCATGAAGACAGCGCCGTGGTGACCCAGGCGCTCCGCGATGTTTAGTGTCTTGTCCGCGAGGCTTGCCGGCAGCCCGTGACGGGTGAGAATGCCGTCCTGGTAAACCACGAACGCCTGGACGCTGGAGAGGTCCCATAATGCGCTCTCCTGCTCGAAGATCTCGGCGGCCCTCAGGCCAACCCGTATTCCCTCGGTGAGCTCGCAGTAGCTCAGATGGTGGATGGTCTGCATATGCAGCACGTCGGCCAGCGCTCGTTCGTTGCCTACCTTCTCGGCAAGCGTACGAGCCTGGTCGAACCTGGCCTTCGCCGCGGCGTAGTCGCCACCGATGCTGATCGCCAACGCAACCGCGGACAGCAGGCGCGCCTTGTCCGCACTGACTGTGCTGCCGAGTGCCGCAAGCGTCCGCTGGCCCATCTGCACGCCTTCCATCATTCGTGCGGTCCACACCAGCTGGTACACCATGGCCCAGCCCATTCGGCCGATCGCCTCCGCCTCCCCGAGCGCCTCGTAGCGGTCCAGCGCCTCGTTCATAGTGCGCAGCGCGTCGTCCCAGCGGCCCACGCTGCGCAGCGCCATCGCCAACCGTTCCAGCAGCTGCGCACGGCCGAGCTGGTCATTAGCTGGTAGCAGCGACAGCGCGTATTCGAAGTGATTGACAGCGTCATCGAACGCGGCGGCGTTGACCGCCCGCTCGCCTGCGATCGTCAGATAACGCACCAACCGCGCCCGGTCTGCGAAGCGGCCCGCATGGGATAAGTGGTGGGCGAGATCCGCGGCGTGCGCCTCCAGGTCATCCGCAAACTGCCGCTCGATCACCTCGGCCGCCTGGAGGTGCAGGCGCTCACGCTTGATTGCAGTGACACCTGATAGCAGCGTTTGGCGGACCAACTCGTGGCTGAACATCAGCTCGCCCGGGACCTTGCCGGGGAGGACTAGCCGAGCTTGCTCCGCTTCATCGAAGGCCTCGAGGAGCGCTCCTTGGCCTGCGCCGGCAACCTCACCGACGAAGTCCGAGGCAAAGACCCTACCCGACACGGCCGCCCCAATTAGCACCTCATAGGTGGACGGATGCAGACGATCCAGCCGCTGGCCCAGCACCAGCCGGATGCTCTCCGGCACCGAAACCTCATCCACCCGCACGTCAGAACGCACGCGGCCATGGTCATCGAGCATCACACCGGATTCCAAAAGGTGGAGGTAGACCTCCTCGACGAAGAACGGGTTGCCCTCGGTTTCCCCGTCAATCACTCGCACCAAGTGCTCGGGCGTCGGTTGCCCGGCGAGAGCTCGCAGCATCGTCCGTACGCCGTCGAAGGACAGCCGGCGCAGGTTCACCCGTTCCACCAGGCGCCGCTGCTCCATATGGACGATGACCTGGGCCAGCCGATGGGAGACGTCAACCTCCTGGTCTCGGTATGTGCCCAGGACCAACACGGGCATCTCGGGCAGCAGCGGGGCCAGGTGCTCAGTGAACAGCACGGTCGACTCGTCGGCCCAATGCAAGTCCTCCAGCACCAGCAGTAGCGGCTGGCCCCGCGCGGCGCGGTCAATGAACTCGCTAAGGCTGTTCCACACGTACCGGCGGGCGAGCTCAGCTGGCAGCTCGACGGGCGGCCGGATGTCCGGAAAGGCGCGCCGCAGCGCCGGCGCGATACGGGCGATCTCTGCAGCCACGTCACCAAGCGCCTCTAGCAGCGCCAGCGGGCTGCGCGGGTTGTTGATCGCCTGCTCGATCATCTCGACATATGGCAGGTAGGGCGGGGCGCCGGTCATTTCCACACAGTGCCCGGTGAACATCCGCATTCCGCGCGCTTGAGCCTCGTCGCCGATCTCAGCCACCAGCCGCGACTTGCCGACCCCTGGCTCCCCAGCGACCAACGCGAGTGCGCCGTCACCGGCCAGTGCGTCGTCGACAAGTCGGCGCAGGCTGGCCTGTTCGGCGTCACGCTCCACGAACGGCGTGAGCCGCGCGGACACAACAGTGGGCCGGGCGCCCACTGCGGTGTCGTTCCATGACACCTCGTAAAGCCGCCAGCGCTCCGGAAACCCCCGCAGCCAGAACGACCCCGAGTCGAGAAAAGCCCAATCCACCTGCGGCGCGGCTTGTTTGCGGACGTCGTCGGAGGTCAAAATCTGCCCACCGGCCGCCTCGGCCATAACCCGGGCTGCAACGTGCACGGCCTGCCCGAGCAGGTCGCCGTCGCGCTCGGCGACCTCGCCGACGTGAAGGCCGATGCGGAGCTCGACTGTGCGCTGCGGATTAGCGATGTTGTACTCATGCAATGCGAGCTCGATAGCGGCGGCAGCGCTGACCGCTGCAACGGTGGACGGAAAGGAGATGAGAAATCCGTCACCACCCAGGGACTTGTGCACACTGCCACCGAAAGCGATGACATTGTCATGCACGATCTCGGCCTGCATCCCCAGAATGTCGTCGGCATCCCGGTCGCCGCGGGCTCCCCGCAACGCAGCTGAGCCGACGATGTCGGTCATCATGATCGTGAGCACCTTGACTGAAGGGCTGCGATCCGTCAAGCCTGCCTCCGTGTTAGCTGCTTAGCAGCGAATCTGCCCGTTCAGACTACGCGCAGCACCGCTAACCCTGACCAGACGTTGTAGGCGCTCCGCCTCAGCGGCGTAGGCAGGCATGCTAAACGTGCGGTAAGCGGATAAAGCCTCCTCAAGCATCTCGGCGGCACGCTCGTGGTCGCCGGTGCCGCCACGATCCAACAGCATCCGGGCATGTAGGCGGCATAGGTCGGCCAGCTCGACCCGGTTGGACATCTGTGCGGCGACCTCCCGCGCGATGCCGAAGTGGCGTTCGGCTTCCTCCCACCGACGAGCCGCTGCGGCGGCGAGAGCGGCACGAGTCGACGCTAGCCTGCCGTCATAGCTGATCCATCTCTTGTCGTACTCGAGTACCCCTTCAAGAAGTGGAGACAGTGCCGCCGCCTCCTCGTTTAGACCACACAGGTAGAGCGCCTCAACGAAGTTGAGCAGGCAGCTCCACGAACCCATGCCGTTTGCCCGGTCGAGGCTGGGCAGCTTCGATCGGGCTGACTCGAAGAGTTCCATCACTTCGTCGGCGCGCCCGTGGTAGGCGAAGTGCCGCGCCAGCACCGCGACGCTTTGCCCGGCGAATGCGCCCGGCGGCTCCAGTTCGACGGCGTTTCGCAAGTGAACCTCGGCGCGCTCAGCATGGCCTCGCCGGTGCGCGGCCAGGCCCAGGTATAGGTGGCCGAAGTAGCGCCACGGCAGGCCGCCTCGCTCGCCAATGTCTACGATCTGCGGACCGAGCGCCTCCACTTGCGGCAGGTCACCGAGCATCGCGGCGACGCGGATCCGGTCGGAAAGTACCAGGAACTCCGCGCCAAGGTGACCCAGCCGCTCGGCGAGGCCAAGCGTCTTGTCGGCCAGTCGTGTCGCCTGCTCGCGACTGCCGAGATAGCCGTCTTCAAAGATCACGAACGCCTGCACGCTACAGAGATCCCACAGCGCGCTCTCTCGCTCGAACGTCCCTGCGGCCTGCAGGCCGACCCGGACTCCCTCTGCGAACTCGGCGTAGACGAAATGGTGGATGGTCTGCATGTGCAGCACGTCGGCAAGCGCTCGCTGGTTGCCCACCTGCTCAGCAAGCGCACGCGCCTGGTTGAAGGTGGCCGTCGCCGCGGCATAGTCGCTGCCTACGCTGATGGCAAACGCCAGTGCGGATAGCAGGCGAGCTCTGTCGGCGCTGACGGTGTTGCCGAGTGCCGCAAGCGTCCGCTGGCCGACCTGCACTCCCTCGACAAACCGGGCAGTCCACACCAGCTGGTACACCATGGCCCAACCCAACCGACCGATTGCCTCGACTTGCCCGAGCGTCTGGTAGCGGTCCAACGCATCGTTCATCGTGCGCAGCGCGTCTTGCCAGCGGCCCACGCTGCGGAGGGCCATCGCCAGCCGTTCCAGCAGCTGCGCTCGGCCGAGCTGATCATCGTTCGGGATCAGCGACAGCGCCTTCTCGAAGTAGTCAACCGCGTCGTCGAATGCCGCAGCGTCGAACGCCCGCTCACCCGCGATCCTCAAGTAGTGAACCAGGCTGTCCCGATCTCCGGTGCGCCCGGCATGGGACAGGTGGTAGGCCAGCTCTCCGGCGTGTGCCTCGAGATCGTCGGAGTAGAGCCGCGAGATTGCCCCCGCCGCCTGTTGGTGTAGCTGCTCACGCTCGATCGCAGAGACGCCAAACAGCAGCGTCTGGCGGATCAGCTCGTGGCTGAACATGAGCTCGCCAGTGGTCGTGACGGACGTGATGAGCCTGGCTCGCTCCGCTTCGTCGAATGCATCGACCAGCGTGTCATCGCTTGCGCCGGCAACCTCGCCGACGATCTCGGAGGTGAACACCCTGCCCGACACAGCGGCCGCGACCAGGACCTCGTGGGTCGACGCGCTCAGATGGCTCAGTCGTTGCATAAGTACCAGCCGGATGCTGTCGGGCACCGACACCTCGGCCAGCTCCGGGTCAGCACGCACCCGGCCATGCTCATCGAGCAGCACTCCCGACTCGACGAGGTGTAGGTAAACCTCCTCAACAAAGAACGGGTTTCCTTCGGTCTCGCGATCGATGATCCGCGCCAACTGATCAGATGCTGGCTGCCCGGCTAGCGCCTGCAGCATCGCGCGTACGCCATCGAAGGAGAGCCTGCGAAGGTTTATCCGTTCCACGAGGCGGCGGCGACCCAGCTGGCCGATGATCCGGGCCAGGGGATGCTGAAGATCCATTTCGACATCCCGGTAGGTGCCGATGACCAGCACCGGCATCTCGGGCAGCAACGGCGCCAGGTACTCAGTGAGCAGCAAGGTCGACTCGTCGGCCCAGTGGAGGTCTTCCAGGACTAGCAGGAGCGGCTGCGCCTGCGCGGCTCGGCCGATGAACTCACTGAAACTGTTCCACACATAGCGGCGCGCTAGTTCGGTCGGCAACTCAACTGGTGGCGGGATATTCGGAAAGGCGCGCCGCAGCGCCGGCGCGATACGCGCGATCTCCGCGGCCACGTTGCCAAGCGCGTTCGAGAGTGCCAGTGAGCGGCGCGGGCTGCTGATCACCTGTTCGATCATCTCCACGTACGGCAAGTACGGTGGTCCCCCGCTCATCTCCACGCAGTGCCCGGTGAGCTCACGCATCCCACGCGCTTGAGCCACGTCACCGATCTCGGTCACCAGCCGCGACTTGCCGATGCCTGCCTCGCCGGCTACCAGCACCAGCCTGCCGTGCCCGGAGAGCGCGTCGTCTAGGAGCCGGCGCAGACTGGCCCGCTCGGCTTCTCGCTCCACGGAAGGTGTGAGACGTGCCTGTTCAGCACGCGGCTGCACGCCCGCTGAGGCGTCGTTCCAGGACACCTCGTACAACCGCCAGCGCTCCGGGAACCCCCGTAGCCAGAACAGCCCCAAGTCGAGAAATGCCCAATCCAGCTGCGGCTCGGCGTGCTTGCGCACCTCGTCGGAAGTCAGTATCTGCCCGCCGATCGCCTCATCCATCACCCGGGCCGCCGCGTATACAGCCTGACCGGAGACGTCACCGTCGTGCTCGCGGACCCTCCCGATGGTAATCCCGATGCGGATCTCGACGGCGCGCTGCGGGTCGGCCTCGTTGTGCTCGTGCAACGAGCGCTGGATAGCGGCGGCGGCACGGACTGCTGCCACAGTGGACGGGAAGGAGATGAGGAACCCGTCACCCAGGGACTTGCTCACCCGGCCACCGGACGCTGTGACCTGGTCTTGGACGATTGCTGCCTGCAAACCCAGGATGTCGTCGGCAATCCGGTCGCCGCGCGCTCGCCGCAGCGCGGTCGAGCCGACGACATCGGTCATCATGATCGTGAGCTCTTTGGCTGCGCGACTGCTATCCGACAAGGCCTGCCTCACACCTTCCTAAACAGCACATGACGTGCCCCGTTCAGAGTACGGCGGCCTGTTGGGATCATGACGAGATGGACCGAGACCAGGTAATGCGCTGGGTAGATGGGTACATCGACGCCTGGCGGGCCGAGGATCCGCAAGGCGTGGAGCGTCTCTTCACCGAAGATGCGCGCTATCGGCGCTCACCGTACGAGAAGTCCAACGTCGGGCATGACGCGATCAAGGCCTTCTGGCTGGCCGACGCAGGCGAGAGCTTCGCCGTGCGGGCGGTGCCGGTCGCCGTTGACGGTCAGTCTGCCGTGGTACGCCTCGATGTTGCTTACGGCGATCCAGCACAGCAGGAATACCGGGACCTCTGGGTGTTGCGGTTCGCGGACGACGGTCGGGTCAGCGACTTTGAGGAATGGGCCTACTGGCCCGGCAAGCCCTACACAGCCAGCGCAGAGTGATCTCAGATTCGTCGCTCTGTCTCCGCATCGGGGGCGTCGAAATACTGCTCGATGACCTGTTGGAAGATCGCTTGATCAGGATCGGCACGCGCAAACAGGGTCATTGAGGATCGAAGTTTGATTGCGTCGATGCCGCCGAAGATCTGCTGCGCGCTGAGTCCTTGATGCGAGACAACGATCTCCGCGCATTCGATGAGCCGCGGTCCAAGCACCGGATGCGCAAGATAGGCCTGCGCCTCCGAGAGGTCACTGATCGCGTACGCCTGGGCCATGGCGCTGCGCCCAAGACCTGCGATCTGCGGAAAGATGAACCACATCCAATGACTGGTCTTGCGTCCGTTCCGCAGTTCCGCGACCGCCCGCTGGTACGTGCCGCCGCTGTCCTGCGCTCTGACGAAATGCTCGAGATCCATGCCGGGGCTACCCGCTAGCGGCCCCGCCTGCAACGGCCGGAATGATCGAGATTTTGGTGCCCTCGGCCACCTGAGCGTCCAAGCCTCCGATGAAACGCACGTCGTCGTCACCGACGTAGACATTGACGAAGCGGCGAAGCGCCCCGGCATCGTCCAGGATCCGCGCCCGGATCCCTGGATGATTGCCTTCCAAGGAATCCAGAACCTCTGCCAGGGTGCTGCCGTCAGCAGTCACCTCTCCGACGCCGCCGGTGTAGGTACGCAAGATGGTGGGAATGCGGACGGTGGCACTCATGAATTCGCAGCCTTCCAGAAGTCGCTGAACGCCTCATACCGCGGCGGAATCGTGATCTTCGGGCCGACCCGGTCGGAAACCGCATCGAGGGTTTTCAGGCCGTCACCGGAATTAATGATCACTGTCTCGGCCTCAGGGTCGAGCAGGCCGCCAGACAGCAGTTTGGCTGTGACGCCCACTGTGACGCCGCCGGCCGTCTCGGCAAAGATGCCTTCGGTACGTGCCAGCCGCTGGATATTCGCCGCCAGGGTGTCGTCATCCACGTCCTCGACTGCACCGCCCGTACGCCGCACCACATCCAACACGTAGGGGCCGTCCGCCGGGTTACCGATGGCTAGTGATTTGGCGATCGTGTCCGGCTTCACCGGTGCCACGAAATCTTGGCCTGCGCGATAAGCCTGAGCGACGGGTGAGCACCCGGTTGCTTGCGCGCCGAAGATCACGAATGGCTTGTCGCCCACCAGGCCGAGCTTGATCAGTTCGCGAAAGCCCTTGTCGATCTTGGTCAGCTGAGCCCCGGAGGCCACCGGGATGACAATCTGGTCGGGAATCCGCCAGCCGAGCTGTTCGGCAATTTCGTATCCCAGAGTCTTCGACCCCTCCGCGTAATAGGGCCTGACGTTCACGTTGACGAAGGCCCAGCCCTCTTCCTCGGCCGCGATCTCAGTGGCGAGCTTGTTGACATCGTCGTAGGTGCCTTCGATGGCGATCAACGTCGTGTCGTAGATGGCAGAGGCCAAGATCTTTTGCTGCTCGAGATTGGCAGGCACCAAAACCACAGACTTGATCCCGGCCCGCGCGGCCGCCGCGGCTACCGCATTGGCGAGGTTGCCAGTGGACGGGCAGGCGAGAACTCGGAGACCCAGCTCGCGGGCGGCCGAGAGGGCCACCGCGACAACACGGTCCTTGAACGAATGCGTCGGATTGCCGGAATCGTCTTTGACCCAGAGTTGTTTTAGACCAAGATCATCCGCGAGGTGGCGGGCATCGACCAGCCGGGTGAAACCGGGATCGGTGGAGCGGAAGGTGGCAATGTCGGCTGGGACCGGCAAAAGCGGGGCATATCGCCAGATGCTCCGCGGGCCCGCCTCGATCCTCATCCGAGTTATGGTCGGAAACTCATAGCCGACCTCGAGCGGACCGAAGCACTCGGTACAGGCGTAGAAGGGGCCGAGTTCTGTATTCGCCCCACATTCTCGACACACCAGGTGCGTCGCGTTTCCAAAGGCGCCTGCCCTTACGCCGGAACTGGGGGCTGCGTTGGTGTCGACCACGG
>Ga0193741_1000346_pt1 | contig 13438 bp, 12 predicted proteins | sample L2s2metaG_FD_143059 | JGI IMG/M metagenome (GOLD analysis project Ga0193741, IMG submission 143059) | Soil microbial communities from a riparian zone of the East river system, Colorado, United States - L2s2 | ecosystem: Environmental > Terrestrial > Soil > Riparian zone | place: USA: East River...
CATCATGCCAGGTACTGCCGTTAGTGTTGTAAATTGATAGGATGCCACACGAGACTTGGCATTTGTTAACGAATTTAAAAGAGTAGATTTGCCAACGCTGGGCAATCCTATTAATACAACTGTAGCATCACCGGCCTTTCTAACATCAAAACCAGCACTAGCTCCTCCAGTAGATACAACTCTCCCGTGAGTATTATCATCCATCTCTCGCTTGAGACGACCAATCTTGGCCTTAAGCAGTCCTACATGAAATTCAGTAGCTTTATTGATCTGTGTTTTATGGATTTCATCTTGAATTGCCTTTATCTTTTCAGGAATACCCATCTCTATAACTCACCCAGTTTATCTAGTCTGCTTAGAATAGCCACATTATATATACAAGTAACCAAGAGGAATGAGTAAATAAAAATTGTCATTTTCACTTCTAGCGTTCTTCGAACGTTGTAAAAATGACTTGAGAAGAAGTTTAGTAGCCTACTTGGAAGGTATTCTGATATCCTCTGCTGTGCTGAACCTATTTTCCTAAAATTCAATTCATTGTTTGTCCATATGACTATTGTTTTTCATTTCTAGTATTTGACTGTCCGCCACACAGATCTTTGAAGTTTAAGTCAACCTTCGGCTGGTAGCTCTACGGTATGAGTAATTGATTAGCCCTGTCAGACAATAGCTTGAAGAGAGAATCAACAATGCACCACTTGACATACACCAAATATCGAATACCTACGTAAGAAACATTTAGAGAATGCATTAGGAAAGATGGACGGCGATTAGGAGTAGGGCTATTATGCATACTAGTTCCCATTTCGAACGCTGAAATACGCCATAAGAGATTCACACGGTTTGTTATTGGTTTTATTCATGTCTGGAGATCCACACTTGGTAATTTGTCTGGGCAATACCTGGATACATATATAAAATACAAATCTAGAGAAACACCTCGTGGTTGACTTTCGGACAAACTTTTCACATGAAATATTCAGTAGGTCGAGCTTTGAATCCTAATGAAAAATTCCATGAGTTCATGACTTTCTATCCGCGTAGTCTGGGCGCGCTACGTCCCATAGCTTTATCCAATAATAAACTGATAGTGATGATATCGGGTATAAAAAATTGAGTATAGGCTCCCACCACTTTACAACACCTGTATATTTTCCCCGATTGCGACGTGAGTGGGCAAATTCTATTACATTTTGACTCCGTTAATATTATTATGTTAGAATTTTATGCTAGAATATTTTTGCCCTACCCTAGTAATACTAATCTAACGAGACCACTTGCCTCAGTTTGTGGATGTTACCTAGAACCTATATGATACCGGCATACTTCATCGCATTAAATGCTAATATAGTGGCTGCAAAGAAAATCATGAATCTCCAACGCATTGCCGGTATTTTAGGAGTGCGAAGTTTAATCTGGTGATTGTCGACAATGCTTGTTATATAGTCTCTGACCTTTGCATTCCATATCTTATATTCTATCTTGTGCCTCTTGAGAATTGTCTCTATTTCATAAATTACAGGTGCCCTGACTGAGCGTATATGCTGAATATATTTTCTTGAAATTTCCACCTCTGCCTGAATGGCTATCAATCCCTGCTGTTGAAGGTCGAGCAGCCTGACATGTATTTCCCAAGGTTTAAAGAGCATCTTTGCAAAACCATTCCCTATCTGGCTGGGTTTTCTATTCTCAAATTTTACTCGTTTAAACCCTTCTAGTAATAGAGTATTAATTAGTTCATCTTTCTTTATTTTTACCATCAAACTAAGATGGTCAAGTTGTATTTCTTCATTTAAAATAAAATCATGAAATCCTTCCATAAAGCCGACACGCCTCGGATATCTAGTCAGAAATTCAGTCATCGATATGATAACATTGTTCCCTCTCTGTGATATTAAAAGTCTCCGTCGTTTGTCAAACCATGGCCTTATTCTATATTTGGAGTGGCTGCTTTAGACCTCTGATATAGATGTCCTGTTCGGGATCAATTGCCATATCGTGCTTCGATAACTTTCTATCCGTAGGAGTTACCTTAAACCCTCGTACTACTACAGCCGGTATCGATTCGCTACCTTCACCCATTATGGCCACTCCGATAGCCGCCAGACCATCTGCAACTGCTCTGAAAGTTACCCTTAAAACATTGCCAAATAGATCCTTTTTCCCTCTTTCATCTTCGACGGGTTCGAATCCAGAACACGCTATTGCTACGCCGACAGTACCAATTCGTGTCGGCATAAGCCGGCTGTCTGCAATAACAATACCTACACGGATCCTATATTCTAGTAGAAATTTCAATCTCAGGTATTCAGCTGTTTTGAAAGCATCGTTTGGATAAAGGATCACAAAGCCTGGAGGGACATTTGATTTGTCTATTCCTGCGTTTGGGGCGATCATTCCATCTCTAATTGAGAGTAAAAATCCAGGGATCCCCCCTAAAATATAGTCTGACTCTCTCAGCGTTATCTCTGCAATTTTCGGGTCCATTTTATATCTAGTTGCTATAATCCGAGCCTCCTTACTGACCTTAATCTCGCCAAGCCTGAGGACCGCTCCCTCGCTCATTGAAACAAATTTGCTTGAAATTACAATAATGTCGTCGTCTTTAAATTTCAAACCTGACGCTACAAGACTATCGAAGAGGTCAAACTTGCCTCTTTTAATGGGGGAATGAATGGGCAGGACTTCCAAATTATCAGACAACCAACATTAGAGAACGAATACTTATAGTAATTTCCCTTTCTTGCAAAAAAGTTTTAATGACGTATAGCGAATCTATATTCAGCTGAGAGAAAATACCTTGGCAGGAATGACTGTTACTGAAAAAATACTTGCACGCGCTTCGAATAAAGAAAGAGTTTCGCCAGGAGATGTTGTATTTGCAAAGGTAGACAAGCTAATGATGCACGATGTCTCAGGACCTGGAGTAATTAAGTTGTTTAACGAACTGGAAAAGAAGGGAAAAAAATTTGAAGGAATTTGGGATCCTGATAGAGTATGGATAACAGAAGATCATTTTGTACCTGCCCCAGATAAGATTTCTGCTGATAATATAAACATGCTTTCTGCATGGGCTGAAAAATACGGGGTGAAAAAGCATTTCAAATATGGATTAGGACAATATGGAATATGTCATACCCTATCCCATGAGGAAGCCTTAGTATTACCTGGCGAGGTGTACGTGGGTGGAGATTCGCATACAAATACCACCGGAGCAATGGGCGCATTTGCCGCTGGCCTAGGCCATACAGATATAGCTTATGTTTTGATAAATGGAGTTATTTGGTTTAGAGTTCCTGAAACAATGATCTTCAGATTGTCAGGAAACAAGCCAGACTACATAATGGCAAAGGACATGATTTTGGCAATAATTGGTGAGATTGGAACCGATGGTGCAAACTACAAAGCAATGCAATTTTCAGGTGATGTAGTAAAAAATCTTCCAATGGAAGAGCGTTTAACATTAACAAACATGACTACTGAGGCTGGAGCAAAAAATGGAATAATTGAATCTGATGCTACTACTGATCAATATATTCGTGAACGAACTGATGCCCGATATTCTTCACTCGTCGGCGACAAGGATGCGGAATTTTCAGAAGTCTTCGACTATGAAATTAACAAGCTTGAACCAATTGTTGCCAAACCCTTTTCGCCTGGAAATATAAGCGCGGCAAGAGACTTGCAGGGAATCGAAATAAATAAGGCTTACATAGGCTCATGTACGGGAGCAAAACTAGAAGACTTAAGGTTAGCTGCCAAATTCATGAAGGGTAAGAAGGTAAAAATTCGCACGGAGGTGTTGCCTGCGACCCAATCGATATATCTCAAGGCAATGAGAGAGGGACTGATCAATACATTTGTCGAAGCCGGAGCAGTAGTGGGACCTCCCACATGTGGAGCATGCTGTGGTGCACATATGGGGGTATTGGGTAAGGACGAAATTTGCATTAGCACTACAAATCGAAATTTTCCAGGAAGAATGGGGCATGTGGAATCACAAACATATTTGGCCTCTCCTATGGTAGTAGCGGCTTCATCTCTGACTGGAAAGATTACAGATCCAAGAGATGCGTGAAAAATTAATGAAAGGAAGAGTCCATAAATATGAAAGAGCTAACATTGATACGGACGTTATAATTCCTGGCCCCTACCTAAAAATTCACGATCATAAAGAGCTCGCAAAGCATGCAATGGAAGGATTAGATCCAAAATTTCCAGAGAAGGTTTCAGAGGGCGACTTTCTGGTATGTGGTAGTAATTTTGGTTGCGGCTCAAGTAGAGAACACGCACCTATTGCTCTTTCGTACATCGGCATCAAAGCAATTTTAGCCCCTTCCTTCGCCAGGATATTTTACCGAAATGCAGTCGATGGTGGATATCTACTGCCTCTAGAAATTGAAGAATCCACCATGGAGAGAATTGATGATAAAGATGAGCTAGAGATCGATACTGCCAGGAATAAGATCACTAATCTGTCCAAGAACAATGAGTTGTACAATATGAAACCCTTTCCTAAGCTAATTGCAAAGATTGTAAAAGCTGGAGGATTAATGAACTTCAAATATGACGAAGAGGAAGGGAAAACTAGAGGAGATACTTAGCAAGGCACTCTACGCCGACAATCCTCATCTTTATTCAATAAGTTATCGTGACTTTGACTCAGTTGTCCAAGTACCTCTCCTGGAGTTTCTAAAATTATCAGAAAATTTTGATGTTATTCCTGCTAGTAGAATTATAATCGTCAGCAAAGGAGTACACGAACTATACCGGAAATTTCCTTGCACAAAAGATAATCAGCCTCTAGGGACAAAATAACAAAAAAAGAAGTGGAGTATTCATCAGTTCACTACAGATTAAGATGTGAAGTTATTAAGGTCCAGTGTCTTGATCTCCTTCAGTGTTTTGATCTTGATCTCCTTCAGTGTTTTGATCTTGATCTCCTTCAGTGTTTTGATCTTGATCTCCAGCCGCGTCTTCCTGTACTTCACCTTCCACCGTGGCAAACTCTAGAGGAGCGTTAGCATTCTCAGGCTGAGTTGCAAATGCATTTACAGTATAGGTTGCAGTGAATGGACCATCATCCGTAGTGTGAAGTGCGAGTGCATTACCGGTAAATGGAACTGATGCTGCATTGACATCCCCTTCATAAGGGGGCTGGAATAGAGTAATTGCAATGTTTCCACCACCGCCAGGTAGAGGCGAAGTAAATTCTGTGCCATATTCTTCAGGAATGGCCGTACTGTTTTGTGGGTCGTAATTGTGTAACACCGCTACCGCAACTGGTTTACTTGCTGTATATGTAAGGACGCCAGAATAAACAGCACCGTCCTCTCTCGGTGGGAAGATGAAGGCAATATGTTGTCCCTCGTTTCCTGGAAGTGGATCAGGGGCTGAGGCAACTGTTCCCTGTCTAACAAAATTCTGATTTATGGTTGGCTCTCGTATCGTGGTTGTTTGAGGGGATGCTGTACCTGTCTCACTAGCATTGCCGCCAGGAGCAGCTTGGTTCTGTGACGTTGTATCTGATGACGCAAGAGTAGAACCATCAAGACCTGCCTGATTCTGGGCGGAGATATCTGTTGTGGTAGTATTACCGCCAACAGCTTGGTTCTGGGTTGTCGTTGCATTTCCTTCATGAATCGCCAATGCCTGCTGAGAAAATTGTCCTGATAACATGAATGACGCTATAAATAGTGTTGAAATGGCTATAGTATATAATATAGAGTGGATTATCTCTTTATTTTTTTGCATTGACCCACGAAGTCTAGCCTATTAGATTTATGTGTTTGCCCCCTATGCATAATTCCACCAACGCTTGACATAACCGGATAAATTTTCAGTTAACTCACATTTTTACACAATATAGGTTCTTATTAATTACTAAGTTTTCTCTTGGGTGTGCATAGGATAGGAATGATTTGCCCTTGATTTTTGTCTTTGTTGCTTGAGCCATAATCAGCATTCCAAAAAAGAGTTTATTCCATCAGTGTCAGCGTTGAAGTACCCATCCCCGCGAATAGAACAGGTTTTGCTTATCTCGTTCTCCTATTCGTGTGGCATATCTCCATATATCAATTATTTCATCAACGTGCATAGACTTCTGGATTTTTCTTAGAGCTTGTACTTCCCTTTCTAAACCAGATTTGTCTGCCTTAGTACACCCTGTCATTTGTTCATTCTTGTTATCTTGACAAAACTTGCATTTGTTATCTAAAGTCACTGTTCTTTTGTCTTCCAAGTTAACAGGATAGGCGGTGCATGCAATTGGCTTTTTGTCATAAATTTTGCACTTGAAACCACCGTGTGGAGACCTTTGTGAATTTTCTAAATCCAAAAATGGGCAAACATTCCCATCAGATTCTTTTCCCATCAGCTGGTATGCGATAATAGTTCGGGGCCCACTTCTGGATCGATTTAATCCAATTCCCAATCGTGGCAATATTGTTATTACTAAACCCATTTCCTTTGCATACCTTTCGACTTTTTGTTTTTCATCTGGGAGAATCAGAACACCTATTTTTCCATATTCAGTACTAGGATAATATTCACGATTTATACAGCAATCAGAGCACTCCGAAATACATGAAAACTTTCTTAACATTTCATGTCTTAATGTTTTTCCGGTCATCAGCGATATACTCCATTTCAATGCTTTGTTCTGAAAGACTTGAAAAATTTATGAACTGGATGTCGTAGACCGTTTTGTGTTTTTTTAATAACTCGAGCCCGAAGTTCTTATTATCTTTACCCTTCTTCTCCTTTTTTGGTTTTTCATTGTAGATTCCGAAACGCAAGATAACCTGTTTTTCATATCCGGCCTTAAACCGTTGAAAGTTGTCTGATAAGTCCAGCTTTTTTGCAAATCCTGTGTTTTCATCCATATGCTGCGCGGTGTTGTAAAGAATAAACCAATAATTGTTTTCTAATCTTTCTTCCACAAACCTTAATCTGATCTCGTCGTCCGGCCACCATCGTACGGTTTTGTCCCATAGCTTGGAAGCATATCTTTTATCCTCGAATATTGGAAAGACATTCATATATACATCATGATACCTATATCCGATGCCCAAAAAATCATCGCGCCAGATTATATTTTTCAAAGCGGTATGATTTACCGTATAATTTATAGGCATTTTTCTGTTTCGGATAGATTACGGTGATTAGGGGTTGGGCTTTAGCAAGCGTCTTCGTGTTCAAATTTAATTCTAACATACCTTAAAATTTATCAACATTTATTGTGAAATGCTAAGATTTTTGCTTTTGCCAGAAACCTTATCAATTGACCTGGAAAAGGGGGTATTCTACTTTCTCTGAGTTCCGTTACGTAGAATCATGGATTTCGCATGATTACAAACACATGACGTATTAGTATCTTCCACAATTTTCATGTTAGAAGTATCCTAAGGGAGATCATAGTAATGTTATATGTTATCCTCAAATTCTACCTAACGATTTGTTACGCAGACGGAGAGCATTTGGCAGGGTTGACAACAGACCTCTCCCAATGGTTCTTGGTTACCAGGGACGCAGACTACCTATTCAAACGGTCACAAAGGATGAGTTTGCGTTCAAAATAGAACGATAATAATCAATAAAGAAATTGGTAGTTATAGCTTTTCAACAGCTTCAATATGACACTCGTGTCCTCTATGTTCCCTGTCTATCATCTCAGCTTCTTCTTTAGATATTGGAAATTGTCCATTATCCAAATTTGACTTTCCTTCTTTTTCCAGCACTACTTTCTTGCATATATCACAAATCAACTGCTGTACTATCACCCTCTAATATCTCACCATTTATTATTAGATGTTAAGTAAACGTACCAAACCATAATATATTTTGTCTCATTAGAAATGGAACTATAATATATCTGGGGAGTATTATCATAAGAGGTTGGAAACAAAGGTTTGTGCTTTCTGTGGCAAAGAATTTTCACACGAGAGTTGGCCTCATGTAGAGGGGGATTCTAATAGAGGAGTAATTAAAATTGAACAGTTCTGTTCAGAGGAACATAAATATTATTTCTTGGGATCGAATGAAGTTGATACGTAATGTTTTCAGAATATAGATAATAGTAGCTTTGAGCTGCCTGAGAATGCATATTGTTTTATTCTATTTTCGAATCTTACTAGATAACCTAATTTCACACTGTCATATTTTTCATTTTTGAAACATTCCCCCGATAGTATTTCGCATATTGCCTAAAAGCCCACCTTTTTTAGTTTCTTTTTTCTCTACAGGCTTAAAGCACTCGCTGCATAATGGTCGCAAATTTGTGGGTCTATTGTCTTTTAAAGAACCATTGATATGCTCAAAATGGGGGTGATTGCTCGGGCCAAACTTCTTTGAACAATTATGACACCTATACCGCGCTCTCTCCAGCACAGTCTGCTTTATGCTTAGTGTCAAGTGTTCGTACTTGCTTTTGTCTACGTTACTACTTGAATCTCCACCAAAAAAGGACATTCTAGAAGTAACCATAACCTCAAAACATAATATATCTTGCGGTCGCTGCATTTAGAAGTGACATTTTAATTATGCCCCTTCTTTATAAGCGACAAAAAATCCTCATAGGCTGGAAAATAGACTAAAAAAACCTATGGTTTGATATTTGTGCTTAGTTATTAAATGAAATTTTCCCCTTCAATTTGTCTATGCTTCCTTTAGCAGCTTTGATATATCCGTGATCTATCTCAGTTCCTATGAAGTCTACATCTAGCTGAAGACAGGCCAAAGCGGTACTTCCAATTCCCATGAATGGATCATAAACTATCATACCTTTTCTAATACCATGTAGTTTTATACATAAATAAGGAAGTCTTTCTGGAAATACGGCCGGATGGGGTCTTTCTTTTCTTATAGTTTGATAGGGTATAAACCATATGTTCCCTCTGTCTCTCTTGTCCTCTTTTGAAGATTTCCATCTACCAATGTTGGTTTTGTCTTGATATGGCACTCCTATAGCGAGTTTGTCAAGCTTTACATTTCCGGCTTTTGTAAAATGAAAGATATATTCGTGGAAATCATTCAAGAAGCGTCCGCTCGAGATGGGTTTGAAGTGTCCTATGGATACACTCTCGGATGGAGAAAAAAATCCATTTTTAGCGAGATCATCTCTTTCTATAGCTATGGATTTTATCCAATGGATTGTATTTTGCAATTTATATCCTGAATGAGTAAAGACCGTTGATACCTCGAGAGGAAGCAACGAATCTGAAGGCGTGCCGGAGACATTAAGAAAGAATGAGCCATCGTTTCCTAAGATTTTATAACTTGTTTTTGCAATGTCTGAAAGCCAGCAAAGGTAGTCTTTTCTTTCCCTTCTATCTATGTAGCTTTGATACTTTTTATTTAAGTTATACGGTGGCGAAGTAACAATGACATCTACAGATATGCCATCGCTGACCATCCTGTTCATAAAATGTATACAATCTTCTTGGTAAATCTTGTTAAGCTTTATCACCTTAATATGCCAATATCCTCAGGACTCGTACTACCAACTTATAAAGATGCTATTGAATGAAAACGGCAAGAAATATGGACCGGGTGGGATTCGAACCCACGACCACCTACGTTTCCTCTGTCTGCTACGTTATCAAGAATGCAGAACATGCAAGGCAGGTATTCTACCGGACTAAACCACCGGCCCACTATGAATATTTCTTGTCTCTTCATAATTAAATCTTATATTCGTTGCGTTCTGTAAAGCTAGCCAAATATTTGCCATCTGTGGGATGAGTTTTGCCTATTTGAATTGGCTGATTGTTGTGACAGAGCCTTGAATTACCTCTTGCTACATCACTATCAAACTGTGAAAATAGAAAGCCTTTTAGGAGTTTGTGTGTTCAGAATCAGGTGATGTCTACTTTATTGAAAGATAGGGTTTGGGTAATGCTGTCTGAAGTCGCTAAGAGAGGCATTTATCCTCTGCATGCTTCTAGATTGGGCGTTTATAGAATGCCTGTAGAAATTACTGAGCGCTCTGCTATCACTAATATTTTAAATGAGCTTAAAAGCACCGGTTTCAAAACTGAAACTTTTGCTGATCGAATATATGTAACTTACAAATGGACTGAGAAGAACACAGATCCAATGACTAGGAAAAATCTTTCTGCAGATTTATTGATTACGGTGGAAATAGTGACTGGAGAGGTAGTCGATATCATTTATCAGATAAAACCAATAGAATTCTTTGGCGACTATTACTGGGTTAGAGACTACAGGAAAAAAGCAGACGATAACGCCAAGATGGTTATTGACACTATAGTTAGAAATACAACTATTGGTGATAAACTGATTTTGCACTATCAGAAATCACAGAAGCTCTCTTTGGAAGATGCTATAAAGAAATTAGAACAGTTAACCCCTTTGGCGAAGAATCCTAAGACAAGAAGCGCAGTCCCTCCAGCGGAACAGCAAAAACTGCCAGCAGCTTCTAGTGCGTCTGCAAATCCTCCTCAGCTGGAGCAACCTATGACGCAACGCGTTCTCTCAGCAGCCATTGCTAGTGGCGCCGGTGGAGATACTTCAATATCTCTTACGGGAAGTGGAACTAACTATTCAAAGGTAGAAGGTCCTATTGACCCCTCATTTAAGACAAAAAGACAGCCAGTTGGTACATTCCAAGGAATAAAAGTATGGGGTCCTACAGATCCACCAGGTCAGTTAGGTATATGGGGTACAGAAGTATGTGTAGACTTTGATATTTGTATAGCTGATGGAGCTTGTATTGAGGCCTGTCCTGTTAACGTGTTCGAATGGTTAGAAACACCTGGACACCCAGCATCTGATAAGAAACCATTTATGATAAGGGAAAAGGATTGCATATTTTGCATGGCTTGTGAAAACGTATGTCCCCCACAATGTGTCAAGATATTTCAGAAAGGATAGTACCTGAAGCGAAGGGAATCAGGGTAGACTAAAGTGCATCGACTAAGTACTCCGAATAGCGGTGTTCATAGTTGCTGAGGTCGCGTTGTGAGAACGAAAAATGCATTTAGCCTATGTTGACAGTCCTTGCTTTGTCAAGAGGATATAGATCTTGTCCACAGGTTTTAGTGCTCTTCTGTTTATCTTATTCCTTTTTTTGGCTTGGACACTAACCTTCTATAGCCTTAATGTCTACTTGTTGATATATTACGCGTCGCGTAATAAAGGAAAGAGGACTAAGCATTGTGATTTCGTCGACTTACCTCTAGTCACCGTTCAACTACCATTCTATAACGAAAAATATGTTGCCTGCAGACTTATTGATGCCGTTTGCAAAATGGACTATCCCAAAGACAGAATGGAAATACAGGTCCTGGATGACTCCGAAGATGATTCCAGACATGATATAGTGCAGGCCGTCCAGTTGTATAAGTTAAAAGGCTTTAACATCCACTATATGACTAGGGAAACCAGGTCAGGATATAAGGCCGGAGCATTACGCATGGGCACACAGTTTGCAAGGGGAGAATTTATTGCAATCTTTGATGCTGATTTTGTCCCGACTCCTGAGTTCCTTAAAAAATCTCTAAAGCATTTTTCCGACCCCCGACTAGGATTAGTGCAGTGCAGGTGGGGCCATATTAATGAAAATTATTCGACCCTTACTGAGGCCCAAGCGTTATCTCTTGATCTACACTTCCTAGTCGAACAGAGTGCCAAAAGTTTCACACACCTATTTATGAATTTTAACGGAACAGCCGGTGTGTGGCGAGCATCGTGTATTGAAGATGCAGGAGGATGGCAGGCTGGGACTTTGGTAGAGGACATGGATTTGAGCTATAGAGCACAGTTGAGAGGTTGGAAATTGCTCTTCGACGAGGAGATAGAGGTTCTGGCTGAACTTCCAGTACAGATGAATGGTGCTAAGAGGCAGCAATTTAGATGGTCAAAGGGCACAACACAACTAGCAATAAAACTGTTGTGGGATTTATTACTCTTCAGAAAGATACCTCTGGATACCAAATTCCAAGCGTTTGTTCAGCTTACAAGGAATATTGTGTATCCCCTGTTCCTTGCCCAATTTGTTATTTTTCCTATATTACTAAACCTAGATATTGCAACCCACCGCGTCCCTTGGCCCTCATATTTCGGGCTAATTTTCTATATTTTGCTTGGCCCACTAACTTACATATATATCATAAGAAAACTTTGGCCCGCTCAATGGTTATCAAAGTCAAGGCAGTTCTGGTTCTTTCAATTCTTTGCGACTGGCATTTCTGTCAATAACACTGTAGCCGTATTTGATGCCATATTTAGTAAGAAAAATGAATTTCTGAGAACTCCTAAATTTGGTATAAGGGCAAAAAGCGATAAATGGAAGCACAAAGACTATGTCTTACCTTTTAATAGAACAACCTTGCTTGAAATATTCTTTTCGTCTTATGGGTGCTTGGCAGTATTTATTTGCATATTTTCTAGTAACATTTTTTTTCTACCCATAGTTACAATACAGACTATAGGATTTGTATATGTAACATATTTAAGTATCGTCGAATCTTGGAAAAAGTTTTCGACTTTTAATGGGAATAAACTTAGATTCTCCAAACCACTGGAGGCAATACCCGCAGTTTCGGGAACTATAAATAACTTGGATGACAAAGCATCGGTAGGCTTACTGGGAAGAGGAATGTTTAGATTTCATCTAGATCAGACAAGAACTTGGCATACGATTCGCTCAAATATTCCGTTTTTAGCCTTTATAGTCTTGTTATCAAGTGGAATAATCAGTGCGATCTACGGATACCAGATTTCAGTCTATCCACTTGATAAAGCATCAGGTTATTTATCGAGAGCACAATCTGCACAGACACCCCATTTGATATCAGTATATTTGAAAGAGGTAAAGGAATTAATTCCTCCTGATGGCAATCCAGTATGGACATTTCCAAACCCTAGAACAGATTTCAAACTCATTTATCAGGAAATAAATGCCATGCAATCGAGAGTTCTTGCCATTTCCAAGCTAGCCCCCCATAGTGCAGCTTATAATACCGCTCTTGAAGACCTTCACGCATCGACCAGGATTATTGAAATGAATTTAATCGAAGCACAGCCATATATCTATGGTAGCCTCAGTAACATCGTTTTTACTGGTATCTGGATAGGCCTAATATTATTTGCCTACAGATTGATCCGGCGTAATAAGAAAAAAATCAGAGAAACTGAACTTTCTGAACCATAGTCTATAGTCCCGAAAATTGCGAGAACTTAACTTTCGTGACCTTTTCCTACAAAAACCTTAGTGCCTCAAAGTAATGGTCAGCTACCCTAGTGCTTTCATCAAAAAATCAGAAAGACGGTTCATCATCCCTCATTTATACTGATATAAGGATTATTAAGGCTATACTAAAAACTAAATTTTTCGCTACAACATAACATAGAGTTGACTTTCGGGTTTAAATAGGAATAGAAATTTTAGATCTTGTGTCTACTAACGAGATAATGC
>Ga0193741_1000347_pt1 | contig 13431 bp, 13 predicted proteins | sample L2s2metaG_FD_143059 | JGI IMG/M metagenome (GOLD analysis project Ga0193741, IMG submission 143059) | Soil microbial communities from a riparian zone of the East river system, Colorado, United States - L2s2 | ecosystem: Environmental > Terrestrial > Soil > Riparian zone | place: USA: East River...
ACTATAGCAAGGTTATGGAAAGTATAGTAGCAGGAAATAATGCCAATAATAAACAGGTTTGCTGCATTGATTTTCTTATAAATGATATAGCAAAATCTTCATTACAACAAGCTCTAACAATTGAAAAAGCCTATGATGATAGTAGAATTCCAGGACTTATGTATTGTACATACAAGACTGAAACTTTGTTAAGTGCAGAAATAAAAGACCTTGTAGAATTGTTTGAAGGACATGATCAGGTCTTTATACTAAAACAAGATGATGTTTATAAACTTCATATTACAAAGGAAAATATACATAAACTTTTTTTGAATTAATAATTTTTAAATTTTTTATTTTTTTATTTTATACTTGTCTTAACTTCCATTCTTTAAGTTGATCAAATAAAGAAAATTTCAATGTTGCATCATAGTCATAGGTTCTTTCTCCTCAGTATCATTTGTTGCAGCAGTATCATGATGCATCAATGTTTTATGAATAGAAGAATTATCAACAGCAGATGTATCCAATCCTATTCCACTGATTAATGTTCCAAACATTTCATTTGAGCTGGAAAAATGTCCTTTCGTTTTACCAACATCCATAGTAAGTCCTAAAACTTTGTTACCCATAAGATGAATAGTTAAAGGAACATTTTTGTATTCGTTATTGTTGTCATCAGAAAAGATATCTGCTATTCCCATTACAACTATATCTTTATCAGTAAGTATGACCTTATCTGAAATAAAATTCTGAATATGATGATTATGCGAAAGACTACCATCTGGTTTTATCATTGTAAAATTAGCGATAAAGTTAGCAATACCATTATAATTTGTTATATGAATATTGTTATTGTTATCATTACTATTAGTTATATTATTAATATTCAGGTTCCAAAATCCTCCCTGAATCCATGTAACAATTCCATCTTTTAATTGGTTATTTGCAAAATGTCCAAAGGCTTTTATCATTTTAGATTTATTTTGTTCTCCTGAATTGTTATTTATTATTATTGAAGTGTTTGTAGGAGGTGATGATGGTTGTGCTAATGCCTCTTCTACAATGCTATTATTTGTTAAAAAATCGGCTAATTGTATTGATAATGGTGATTCTATTGTTATTATAAATACAAATCCAATGAATAATACTACAAAAATATATTTGTCAAAATATAATGTAAAATTCCTCATTTGTTTGTTATTTTTATACTGATATCTTATAAATTCCTATTCTCCAAAATCTTCTACATTCTTTTTTTATATATATTATTCAACTAACGATTGCCAAATGTCTCCATATTTCATTTACAATATTATAAAAGAAAAAACTTGGTTGTTTATTTTGAAATCAAGTTAATTCCATTTTTATTTTCAACATATTTAATTCCATATATAATGAAGAAGGTTTTATGTCTTAGTCCGTAAGTTCATCATATTCATCTTCTGGTATCACTAAATTCGACATTCTGTGATGAGACAGAATTTATTGAAAAAAGAAATAAAAGAATAATGAAATGATTTTATTTTATTTAAATTTTAAAGTATAAGAAAAGTGAATAAAAAAAGGAAAATTATTTTTGAAGGTAATATTTATTTTTCTTCTTATTCTGTATGTCCAGTTTCAGTTGTATATTCTTCACTTTCATCAGAATGACCATGCTCTCCTTTAGTTATTTCATTTATGCCTATCACTACTGTTGCAGTTGGGGGAAATTCTATATCTTCTTCTGTAGGATTCTTTAACGCAATATCTGTTATTATTGTTACATTCCCGCTAGGTATCAAATCTGCATGGTATAAGCATTGTTCTCCTGGAGTTGATAAGGGAGCTATATTTTCAAGAGTGGCTGCTGTCATGTTTGGCGCAGAACCAATCAAGATTTGAATTGGAGTAGTATTATCATCTTCACAGGGAGCTTTTAAAGCTACATGTCCATTTAGAATGTGATATGGTGTAGAATCATAAAGATGAACAAAATCACCTCCTGGAATAATCTTATCTTGTAATAATTCTGTAACTGAATCTCTCACAGTACTTGTTTGATTATATTCTTTTTCTTTCGCTGCATGACCGCCTTCAGTGGCATATTCCTCTTCCTCCTCTTCTGTCATATTTGCCATTGACATTGTGTCATTTTGTGCATATGATAGTGGAATATTACTAAAAATTCCTGCTATCACTGATAGGGTTAAAATTGCAATAATGATGTAGTTTTTAATATTTTGCATTAAATCTTGTACAGATTTTTTACTATTATACTTTATAGTACAGTCTTCGAATATTACTCTAGAAAATGGTTATTTATTCTCTATTTGTTATATTATATGCTACAATTTCACTTCAATTCTAAGGTTGTACCAGAATACATTTATGTCAACAAGTGGTAGTTTTTCTTTGTTGTTAAGGAATTACAATAGTCCTGGAACATTTTATAATAAACCTAGATTATTAGTATTAATTGCGAGTATTGTTATTTCTCTTTCTGTAGTTCCGTTTATTCTACCTCATTTATTTCATCAACATATGATATATCATATTTTACTGCATCTTGTAGCTTTGATACTATCTCAATTTCTTGCTGTTGTATCTCTGATGGCATATCTCAAATCTAAGACTAGTAGAATATTGTTTATGACTTTAGGATTTATGACTTTAGTAATTGCTGAATATGTTTATCTATTAAATTCAACAGAAGATATTCATTCAATGTTTCTCTCTCAGGTTAATATTGAACTGTCTCACTTAATATTGTTGGTAATGGTTATATTCTTTGGTATCTCATTTTTGAAAAGTCCTCAGGTAAAGCAGGTATAATATGTCCACTATTCACCATCATCAGAAAAAAACAAATTCAATTCAAGATAAAATAGTCAAATGTGTTAATGAGATTCCGGGAATAAGATACAGAGAACTGTTAAGAATTACAGGTATCTCTAATGGTGTTTTGTCTTATCATTTAAATCTCTTGGATAATTCTGGAAAGATACATGTAAATAGACTTAACAATAGAGTTACCAGATATTTCTCTTATGATGTTTCCCTCCATGAAACTTATGTAATTGGGCTATTGCGACAAGAAACTTCTCGAAAAATTATCATGTACATATTAGAAAAGGAAACATGTGGATTCAATGATATTATAATACATACGAGAAAAGTTCCTTCTACAATATCATGGCATATGGCAAGATTAAAAGCTGCAAATATTGTTAAGGTACGTAAACAGTATGAATTCAATTATTATGAAATTGGAATGGACAGGCTAATACTTCAAGATCTACTATCTAAATACAAAAGTAGTTTTACAGAAAAAATTGTTGATGATTATATAGATATGATTAATGAATTCTGATATCGTTTAAAAAATAGTATGGATTATCCTATTTCGATTAACTAAAAAAAAAGTGACCCTTGTGAGGCCACTAATGAAATGAAACTACTAAACAACCGGATAATTTATCCTTTTATCTATTTTACTTTATGTTATTAATATTAAGAATCTTGTGGTACATTCGATGAATGTACAATATTATTTATTCACTTATTTGTAATTTGAGATGACTAGTATCCCTATTTATTTATTTATTAAAGAATTATTAATTTTATAATCAACTGAGACTACTTGATAAAGATCAGCAGTACTGTTAAATCTTCCATTGTTGAGATAGTTTTAGAACTCAGATGATAATTTTTATAAATATTGTTGCACTTTTTCTTTCGACTTATTTATTATAACAATTATATAGAAGAAAATTACTTCTCAGTTTATGATGTTAGGGACTATAGCTACAACAAAGTCTATTAAAAAAGCATTCAAATTTGCTTTTAGTGGTTTCAGTCTCGTATTTATTGCTATGTTATTTTTTGTGTTAGTTCATGACATGCTAACAGGTGAATCTTCACAAACATCAGAATATTGTGCGAAGTATAGGTTTTTAGCATCACCTGAATGTTGGTAAAAACTAAAACGTGTTAACTAAAACTAATAAATCAGTTAGTATTTTAATTAAATTTTTGTGATTTCTAAATTATGCAATTTTATAATATTATAGTACTAATACAATATATTTACTATATTATAAAAAAAGGTATAATTATTCTTATATTCTATAATTATTTTATTTTAGGGTAGTAGTTGAGTAAAAGAAAAAATTATTTTACCCAACTATTACATCAACAATGGACTTAATGTTTGTCTGGCTATTACGTCATTATATTGGAGTAGGTGCTACCAATACAACATTTAATAAATATCAATGAAAAGCAATAAAGTTTGTGGAGTATTCGACGAATGTATAACTATATCCTATTTTAATAATTTTTATATTTTATTATTATTTCGAATAATTATTTTTAGTAAATAATACTTTTAGATAAAAAACAAGAGTCAATGTTTCATATTTCTTTATTATTTATTTATCTACTACTTAGGGATCCGCTGATTGAATCAATGTTAAAGTTGACATACACTTATCAACCTTTATATCTTTTTTAATTTTTTTACTATTAAATTATATGTTATTTCAAACATTATTTCTATGAAAGGAATAAGTAACAAATAATATCATCTATCATCTACATTTAATATATTTTATAATTTAGTAAATAAATTAGCAATTTTTTATACATGTTTCAGAATTACAAATAATTAAAGGATTTGCTCTACATATATAGATCTATAAACAATTTGGAATTGCTAGTTTCTTATAAAATCTGAAAAACAAATTTTGGAGAAGAATGTTACAATATACAGATAATATAAAATAATAAAATTAATAATAAAAAATTTATTTTAATATTTTTTCTATTTCATTTAGATTGATATTTATTTTATCTATCATTTTTTGTATATCTTGTATATCAGCTTTTCCTTGTATAAGATTGCGCAATTGTTCTCTTAAAAGTCCTTCAGTATCTTTCATAAGAGATTCATCGTATTTTGCTATTTCGCCTTCTAAAAATTCAAAGTTATTTAAATATGCTTCTATTACTAAACTTTCAGCATTTTGATAATTACCATTCTTTACATTTTCAATAGTTTGATTTAACAATGTGCGAACATTATTAATTAATTCTGATGATTCCGTATCAGTAGAGACAAGAATAGCGAGATCCCGTGCTTGTACATTTAGTATAGTTGGTATGGTATTTGTTATATTATTGATTATTGTAGAAATTTGTCTTGGGTCGTCTTTATTATTAGTAGATGCCTTTAGTTCTTGAAATGAATCTTTAATTTCTGTAAATTTATTGTTAGAGGTTTGATTTAAACTACTTAATGTTTTATTCAACAGCGCATTAGCAGCTGAAATAAATCCCTGTGCATCTTGATATTCTGCAATATTTGTAATTGTACCATTTGCTACTCCTACCTCATATTCGGATTCAGCAGTTTTAAGTAAATTAATCAAAGTACTCATATTAAATTTAATATCAGTAACTTCATTTTCTGGTATAACTATAATTGTTGCTTTATCCAATAGATTCTTTACAGAATCTGCAGAATTAACAAATTCGGTAGGTGTTGATTTAAAAACTATTGATGTCAGATTATTTAGTGAATTAATTAATGTTTTATTTAATTCAGGATCTGCAGATGATAATTGATTTCTAATTAATGTATATATTTCAGTTATTGGATGAAAAGTATGAGTCTGTGTAAGTTCATTATTTCCTGCTTGTTTATTTGAAATTGCAGCGGATAAATGGCCCTTAATAAATTCTATATTAGTTGCAAAATCAACATTAGAATTGTTTAATGATGATGAGGATGAGGAGGAGTAATTACTAATACTAGATTTTTCTTGAGCCCATGCCATTGTAGGAAATATAACAATAAGTAATAACGGAATATAATAGAGATTAGTTCTTTTCATACGTTGAGTTGATTAATTTGAACTATTTAAAAGTAATGGTTATTCTATATAACGAAATTTATTCATAAGCTATTAGATTTAGCATAACTTGAGAATTCAAGTTTTGAATAATAGATTTTACAAATAATGAAATGGTGTTTAATGGATATTAGTAAAAAAAGTATTAATTATTTTAATTTGGAAATTTATTATAATCAGAGTCGAGAATGAGAAATTGATGAATAAATAAATACTAAATTTATTTAATTAACTATAAATTTACATAATCGAACCATTGGCAAAGTCTGTCATAGTCTGGATATTCATTCTCCAGCCAGTTATTGTTTATCCAGACTATGATATTAACTTGTTTTAAATTCCTGTATCCTATTTAAAGTCACTTATTAATTAAATATTAATATTAAATAGCTAAAAAATAGCATTTATATCCAAATTTTCATCTTTTAGAATTAACTATATAGTTTTATATTAGGTTAACCTAATAAATATATCTGGAATATGCATTGGCATGATTAGGTCATTCAACACTTATTCCGGCATATACCAATCTATGCCGGAATATCTAAAATATGTTAATTAAATAAAGTAAAATATCAATTCGATTCATATTTTCTAAAATGATAATAGTCTTTTAAATTAAATATTAGTTCTATTACTTGAATCCTATGACAATGCCTAAAGGATGGCAAAATGAACAAATTGTATCTAAAAAAGAAAATTTCAACGAAGAAAAAGAACAAATTAGTTCAAAGAATGAACAAACTAATTCAATAATAACTGTTGATGATAAAATAACTATTCAAGAATTAATTGCTACATATAACATTGCTCTTGATAATAAAAATATAGATGAATGGACTAACACCTGGACAGACGACGGCATTTGGAGCACAACATTCGGAGAGGCAAAAGGGATACCAGAACTAAAAAATATGATTGACCAAGTTACGAACGAATTTGCTAGTGGTAAAAGACATTTATCAACAAATATTATAATTGACGATGCACCAAATAATATGGCTAGTGCAAAGTCATATCTAATAGTGACAGAAGCAAAAAAAACTCCCGAAGTGGTGGCTTCTGGAACTTATAGTGATATACTAAAGAAAAATAATAGCGGGAAGTGGAAATTTTTTCAACGTAATTTGGATATTGACCTTGTAAATGAATCTAATAAATAAAAATTTTTATTATTATTATTATTATTTTTTTATTTTAATAAAATGTTCTTAACAACAAACCGCCATCATAATCTGGACTTTATATTAGTCTCAGAAATAGACGAATATATGGATGAAGAGAGTATATAGTAGATATGATTCATAAACTATCAACAGAACAAAAACCACAAATTCCAAATATTGTTTTTGAATATGGCGATTTTGAAAATGATATTGATATGTTATTGATAGAAAAAGAAGGAGAATTTCATTTATATTTACATAATAGTTTTACAGATGATTCAATGGTTATGAAAGTAGATATTCACGATTTTGCTAGAATGTTTGCTTCGCTATCAGAATATTTTCAACGGGACCAAATAGAGATATGACTATACATTATTAGCAAGATATTTGCAATGAGAAGAAGAGAAGTATACAAGTTAAGAGAATAATAAATTCAAAATAATAAATGAGAAAAAGGGGAATTTTTGCTTGGGGGAACATAGAAATCTTGTACCTGATTCATTTATCAACTCTAAAAATAAGTTACTAGTGATGATAGATTGGACGAGAGTATGATGTTTGGAAGAAAGGAATTTACAAGACTAAAGTCGCCTATTGAATCAAAAGATATACGGTATCCAAAAATAATATTGATAAATTCAAGAACATTGTGCCTCCGAATTTGAGAGTTTTTTATAGAATCTTTCTTATATCAAAATATCTTTATTTCTATGTTGAATCTGAAAATTTATACCCTTTCACTATTCATGACAAACATTGTATAAGAATTACTCATTTTGATTCATAATAAAATATTCTAATAATTCCAAAATTAAATGATTTTCATAAGAAAAACCTGGATATACCAAATATCTTTACAATTACGTTCTTTTATTGAAAAAATTGTATTTACTTCTACTATAGTAATTTTTCAAAACTTGTTGTTATTTTTTTTGATGATACAAAAGTTCAGATAAAAAGTCATATAATTATGATAAGTGATACTTAATAACTCAATCTACAAGAACTATATCCTCCCATTATGAAATCAGATTTTAAACATTATAATTTAGAGAAAGTTTCGATATATAGAATAAGGACAAAATTTTTATTTGTATTTGCAACCCTATGGCATTTATCAAAGCATAAGTGATTAAAATGATTTGGAAAAATAATAATCAACCTTGTTTAACAATTGTTTTTATTATTTTAACACCTGTATTTTTTATCTTTTTTTTAATTAACAATATACAGGCTTTTGGTGAAGATAATGAGATCCAGCAACAAAACGCTACTCTAGCTTTAACAGATTATAATTTTATAGCAACAGGAGATTGGTACTGTAACGAAGAAACAAAAAAAACGATAAATAATATTCTTGCTGTACATCCAGAACTAATAATTACAACTGGAGATCAGGTAAAAGAATCTCCTTCTGCCGCTTGTTGGATTCAAATGTCAAAGCCTATCAAAGATAAAATGAAAATTGCAATAGGAAATCATGATGCTGAATTTGCAAATATTTACAAACAGATTGTTGACTATCACCAATTGAAGAGTCCATATTATTCTCATGACTTGGAAAATGTTCACTTTATTAGTATGTCTACGGAACATCCCTATGAGAAAGGAAGCAAACAGTACGAATTTATTAAAAGTGATTTAGAAAAAACATCAAAAAATCCGGATATAGATTGGATAGTAGTTCATCAACATAAACCTCTTTATTCAACAAAACAGGATAAAAAAGAAGCAGAACAACTTAGAGATATATATGAACAACTTTTCCAAAAATCTGACGTTGACCTTGTAATTTCAAGTCATAACCAATATTATGAAAGAACTTATCCTATCTTGTACAATGAAAATTATGAAAAAATTACTAATAAAAAAACAGATCCCCAGCCAATAGTTACAGATCATTCACAATCAGAATATCCACCTACAGATGGAATAGTCTTTCTGACAGTAGGAACTGCTGGAGATAAATTAGATCCAGTTAAAGAAAAACATGACTTTTATGTTGTTCAGGAAAGTCAATTTGGATTTTTAAATATTGAAATTGAGAATAAAGGCAAGACATTAGTTGGGGAATTTCATTCCAATGATGGAAAGGTAATAGATCGCTTCAAATTAAATGAGACTTGATAAATTAATTTAAACTTTTTCTGCTAAAAATACAATAAATTTTTATATAGCACTAAAATAAAAAATTAAATGATTGCTACAAGTTTATCAATTTCACATAATAATATCCACTTTGTAGAAACAAACTTACTCAATTGCTAGAAATTTAACTTATTAATATGAATAAAAATACATAATTAGTTAATAAAAAAAATTGAACCCATTAGTTAATGTTACTAATCAAATATGAGTCTTTGACTGTAGATAACTTTTTCTATTCTTTATCTACATTGGATGTATCTAATTCTTCAGATGTGATATCCTCTGTTATCTCTTTTTTATCAGTCACAACCTTCTTTTTTACTACAACTTCTTCTTTCACATATGGCTTTTTTGTAACTTCTGGTTCTTCTCTCTTTAATGGTATTTTTATCTCCTCTGGTGATTCTATAGGACTTTGTGCTTCTGAGACTCCACTGGGAGGTCTTCGCTCAATACTTTCTATTTCTTCTCTTATTAATTGAACTTCTACTGTTTTGGTTTCTTTGACTGGTTTTTTAGTAATAACTGTTTCATCTACAAGTTCTTTCTTATTAACATCTAATTTTTCTGACATTAAAGGAATAACTTCTTTTTCTTCTTCTTTTTCTTTTGTATTGCTTAATGAATCATGATCATTAGTGGTAATACTTTCTGTTTCTATCTCACTACCACTAAAATCATCCCGATCATCTAGATTTTGAGATAGCATATATGAATTTCTTGCCTCTTCTTCAGTTACTTTGAATAATACTCTATTACCATCATAATCTTGAACTAAATTTACTGGAAAGGAGAAAAATTCTTTATCAATTATACCCTTTTGAGTTTTTACATATTCTGGATCAACACTTTGGATCTCACCAAAATCAGCATCATCAATCCCTCTCGCCTCTTTTTTTATAGTTTCCTTCCAAGGAAAATCATTAGAACTCATACATTATTTTATTTAATAAATTATTTAATAATTACAATGAATTTTATTGTTATCTACAAATTAATAAAAAATTATCAAATAGAATTCTTCAAATTCTATTGTATTATCTTCCTAGATGATACCTATCTCATTAAAATTGTATACTACAACTATCAAAAACTCCACTAGGTTGGAAAGTTACATAAAATTCAAGATCCTTAACTGAAGGCTGTTCACTGGAAGATAATATAGAAAAGTCAAAGAAGTTCATTGCCCAACAAAAAGATTCCTTATTACCATTTCAGATCTCTTTTATTCTATATATATTGAATGTTTTGGCCATATAGTTATCCAATTTTTTAGTGATTCTAAATAAGTAAATTAAAAAACTGATTACTTTGCTAAATCTTGTAGTTTTTTCCCAATATTTTCAGCGACTTCTTTTGCAATTTCAGTAGTAATATTTGATCCCACACTCTTTGCTCCTTTACTAATGTTGGTTACAACATCGCTAACATTTTGTTGTATTGCTTCACTTGTTTGATTGGTTGATTGATCTTCCTTCTGCATAGTTTGATTTGTTATTCCCGATTGTGCGAATGCGAAAGCATTTCATCTATTTTTTGGATCATTTTTTTATTTAAATAAAAATGAACAATCAATAAAAAGGTCTTTTCTGAAAAATTTTTTTGTATGTTATTTTAGTTAAGATTATTTTGTGATTGTTGATGCAATAAGTTATTGATTTAATACTAAATGATTTAAATAGTGCAATTAAATGAGTAACTACTATTAACATATTAACTAATAGATTATAAGAATATCCATTAAATTTACTTGAGAATTTCTTTCTGGACTAACTCAAATTCAGATTGTGAATATATTGGAAAAACTTTAGAAGGTAAATTAGTTAATAGATGATTATATATAATATGTAAAAGATTACTTTGTTTTATAAAGCGAAAGGATAAATTCAAATGTAGCACCTTTTTTTTCTGCCTTTAAATTATTATTATATCCTCTTATAGTTCCTCCATGTGCTTCTATAATCTTTTTTGAAATGTATAGACCAAGGCCAGTACCTCCAAATTCGGATTTTGTAGTAAATTTTGAAAATAGTCTTGGTAATATTTCTGGATCTATTCCTGTACCGTTATCTCTTATTTTTACAGATATCCATTCATTTTCTTTTTTGTCATTTTTTACTTTTTCTAAAATTATTTCAATTTTTGCTTCATCGCCACTAGTAAATTTTGCTGCATTTCTTATTAAGTTACTAATAACTTGATAAATTCTTTCTTTATCTGCAAATACTTTAAATGTGTCATTTGGTGGATGAAAGACGAATTGGACATTTTGATTAATTCCATCTATTTTTTTTGCAGTTGTTAAATCTTTTATCACATTGTTTATTTTCTCTTGTAGATCAAATTCGGTTTTTTTGAGTACAAGATTTCCACTTTCAATTTTTGTAATATCTAAAATATCATGAATTAATTTGTAAAGTCTTTGTGCATTTCTTTCTATAGGTTGTACATAAGTTGATGTTTTTTCTGGAAATGATTTTATCATTTCTGCATATCCCATTATTGATTGAATAGGTGTTCTCAATTCATGTGCAGTTATATTTATGAATTCTTTCTGCAGTTTGTCATGTACTTTTAATTGTTCATTTGCTTTTCTTAGTTCTTTGATATTTTGGTTTAATTTAATAGTTTGATTATTAACCTTAGTTTGTAATCTTTTATTCCATGTAAAAAGAAAATAACCTAGAATTGAGGAAACAAATATTATAATTAATATCGCAATTGTAGAAAAGTTACGTTGGAGATTTAAGAAATAAATAACTTCTGCATCAAGATTATATGGTTTATTTATTAATAGAGTCATGAATTGATCTCCTTCAAGTGATATAGGTCTAGAGGAAAAAGTACTTGTTTGACTGGTACTATTTAGGTTATAAATGCGACTTTTTCCGTTTAATGTATCATTTACAAACTGGTTAATCTTCTCTAATTCTTTTAAAGGTGGTGCATTTAATATTAGTGATTGTACCTTATCAGAAAAATAATTTTCTCCTAGTAGATCTTTCTTAGTAGTAAACATAATTGTTCCTTTTCTATCCAATAAAGTGAGCTCATTTTGTTCTGAAGATAACATAGAAAGTTCCAAGAGTTTTTCTAATTTATCAATTCTGACAGATGCTTCTATTATTCCATTGAATATTGTTTTATCAAAGGTATTATTAATGGGAATAAATTCATTATTTGTATTGTCAAATGAAAATGTTCGATTTATAACTTCATTTTTAGATACATCATTTATCAATATAGGTATAGAAATAGAAAATCTAGGAATTTTATTAATTGAATTAATTAGATTTGAAATATATAATTTGTTTGTTTCCTTTGGAATAATAAAATTTGATCTAATACTAAAATCTTGATCTATTGATTTATTATATTGTTGATGATTATCAAGTAGATTGCTAGCAGCAATAATTTTTCCATTTTTATCTATTATTCTGTAATAGTCCGTGATATGCTGAGTTGAAGATTGACCTGCATTCATCAATAATACCGTATCTTTGATATCTTTTGATTGCTGAACAGTTGGTGAATTTGCAAGAGTTTTAAGATTTGTCACTATATCCATGAGAGTATTTTCTATAATTTTTCCAGAATCATGAGTTTGAGTCATTGAAACATTTTGGATTTCACCTAATGCTACGTCTTTTGCTGATTTTTCTATTTCTGAATATGTAAAATAAAATAAAATTGCCAGTATAACTGCCAATAATATTATTGCAATAAAGATTGAAAAGGATGTACTAAATGATTTTAACATAAATTAATCCTGCTTTTATTGGGATGTGCACCACGACTATATGCAACAACATATATGTTATTTGTATCATCAGTAGCAATATTATTAACGTCTTTTCCTTCTCCATACTTATTCATTGTGTTATAAAATTGTCCCGAGATTCAAACTTTTGAATATGGTAATTATTTCGTTTGCTTACGTAAATATTATTACCAGAATTAAAGTCAATTCCCCTTGGTCTATTAAATTTACCTTCTTCTTCTTCACACTTACCTCTAAAACTAAAAAGTAGTAGCGTTCAGTTACTATCAAATTGTAAGATCTTTCTATTACCATAATCATCAACAAAGAGATTTTCTTCTTTATCAACATTTACATTTTCAATCGTTCTAAAAATAAATTTTCCCTCTCCTGAAGAGTCGCTGCTGAAAATAGATCATATATAATAATCTATTCTTAATATACATACGTTAATTTCTAATATGATTGATATTTGTTC
>Ga0193741_1000348_pt1 | contig 13429 bp, 11 predicted proteins | sample L2s2metaG_FD_143059 | JGI IMG/M metagenome (GOLD analysis project Ga0193741, IMG submission 143059) | Soil microbial communities from a riparian zone of the East river system, Colorado, United States - L2s2 | ecosystem: Environmental > Terrestrial > Soil > Riparian zone | place: USA: East River...
CGCTTGGGACATACGCGTCCTGCTTCACCAAGCACCCGCCTCGGTGCGTGACACTAAGGCCAAATGGGCACATGCGCGTCAGGCGAGGTCTGGTCTGCATCGGCAATCCTCCCGAAGATGCTTTCACCCTTCGGTACGGACGCTCCGTTCGAGTCGGGCCGTTCCGGTGCACGTCTCTCACTATCGGAATGCGGTGCCTTGTCATTCGCACCGGCCATGGGTTCTTGATCAGCCGCGAGAGCGTGAAGCGCTTCTAGGGCCTGAGCACCACCCGCCGCGGTCCGGCTAGGAAGCCCGCTTCGAGCAGGAGCGGCATCAGCTCGGTCTCCCCCACCGCCTCGCCGTCGAAGCGCTCCACGGCCAGGCGCTTGCCGCGCTTGTCCTTCACGTGCTCGACGAGGGCTGCCAGCGCTGGCCGAAGCCACTCCTCGTCCGGCTCGCGGAGCGAGACGATCGATCTGCCGCCTCGCTCGACGAAGAGCGCCGGCTCGCCGCCGAGGAGCACAACCTGTGCGCCCGCCACTCGGGCTGCGCGGCCCCCGGCCCGCTTCGGCCAAGGGAGCGCCGCGCCGTACGGCTGCGCCGGGTCGGCGGCCGCGATCACGAACGCCTCGGCCTCTTCACCTTCCTTGGGCCGGAGCTCCCGGAGCCGCTCGACCGCGCCGCCGAGAGCGAACTGCGCTCCGCCGAGCCCCTCGACGAAGTAGCCGCGGCGGCTGAGGCCCAGCGTCTCGAGCGCCTTCAGCTCCCCGTAGACGGCGCTGTAGCCGCCGCCGATGCCCTCTGCCCGGACGCCGTCGCGCGTCACGATGCCCTGCCGCTCGAGCAGCAGCTCGGCGAGGGCTCGCCGGTCCGGCGCGCCCGCAAAGAGACGGTCTGCGAGCGACCAGCGTCCCTGGGTCGCCGTGATCGCGGTCGAGCGGCGGCGCGAGAAGCGGCGCGGACGACGTTCTGGTCGCGGCGCGCCGTAGCGGCGGCCGGCCCGAAGCGGAGTCCACGCGTCGTTCGTCACCTCGCCCGCCCACACGAGGTCCCAAAGCGCGGGCAACGCCTGCTCGGCCTCGAGCTTGGCCGCGGCGAGCAGGTCGAACCAGAACTCGGCCCCCTCGCCCAGCACTTCGCGAATGCGGTCGTGGACTTCCCCTTCGGGCCGCTCGGCGGCGGTAACTCGTCCGAGCACCGGAGCGTCCTCGCGGAAATAGACGGCCACGCGGTCGAGCCCCGCGCCGACCCACACCAGCTCGCCGGTGGCGCAGAGCTGGTCAAGCGACGCCGGCTGGTAGTTCGGCACGCGCCGGGGCAGGACGTCGCTCTCCCATAGGGAGACGGGCAGCGGCAGCGCCTGGAGGGGCACCAGCGCCTCCCGCAGGCTCGCTCGCCGGTCGATCCCATGCCAGCTCGGCAGGAAGCGGCCGAGAGCCGCCTGCTCCGCCGGCTCCACCTCCTTTCGCAGCGCAGCCAACGAGGCGCGTCGCAGGCGCCTCAGGACGTCCGGATCGCACCACTCGCGCTCGGTCCCGCCCGGGCGGAGCTCGCCGCGAACGAGCAGCTCCTCGTGCTCCAGATTCCTGAGCACGGGCTCGACATCGATCCCGAAGTGCTCGTTCGCCTCGGCGGTCGTGAACGGCCCGCGGCCCTTGGCGAAGCGGAGGACGAGGGTCTCGAGCGCGTCGTCGCTACCTTCCAGAAACACCTCCGGCAGGCCGCCCGGAGGCATTGCGCCGAGAGCGTCGCGGTAGCGACCCGCGTCCTCGGCCGCGACGAGCCGCTCCTCGCCCGCGATCCGCACGGTGATCGCCCGCCGCTCTGCCAGCAGCGGCTCGGCGAGCTTCGAGTCGTACTGACCGGGCCGCAGATCGCCCCGCAGCCGGAGCACGTCGTGGAGCTGATCGGGGCTCCGCGGGCTTCCCCGCAGGTGCTCCTCGACCTCTTCGAGCGCTCCGGGGTCGAGCAGGTCGCGGAGCTCCTCCTGGCCGAGCAGCTCCTTCAGAAGATCGCGGTCGAGCGACAGCACCTGAGCGCGCCGCTCCGCCCGCGGGGTGTCGTCCTCGTACATGTAGTTCGCGACGTAGTCGAAGAGGAGCGACGTCGAGTAGGGCGAGGCGTTCGCGGTCTCGACGTCGACGAGGTCGAGTTGGCGCGTCTTCAGCCCGTGCAGGAGCTTCTTCAGCGCCGGCAGGTCGAAGACGTCCTGCAGGCACTCCCGGTAGGTCTCGAGGATGATCGGGAACGAGCCGTACTTGCGGGCGACCTGGAGCAGGCCCTGGGCCTTGAGCCGCTGCTGCCAGAGCGGCGTCCGCTCACCGGGGCGACGGCGCGGGATCAGGAGCGCCCGGCCTGCGTTCTCCCGGAAGCGCGAGCCGAACAGTGCGGTGCCGGCGAGCTCGGTCATCAGCAGGTCCTCGACCTCGGCCGGATCGATGATCAGCTCGTCAGTCGGCGGCGGCGCGTCGGCGTCGGGCAGGTGGACGGCGATCCCGTCGTCCGACCAGAGCGACTGCACCTCGAGGCCGAGGGCATCCCGAAGGCGCGCGCCGACTGCCATCGACCACGGCGCGTGCACGCGCGCGCCGAACGGCGTCAGGATGCACAGCCGCCAGTCGCCGATCTCGTCGCGGAACCGCTCGACGACGACCGTGCGGTCCGACGGCACGGCGCCGGTCGCCTCCTGCTGGTCGTTCAGGAACGTGATCAGGTTCTGCGCCGCCTGCTCGTCGAGGGAGTGCTGCTCCGTGAGCCGCTCGAGCGCCTTCTTCTCGGGCAGCGCCGCCAACTCGCGCGAGGCCTTGCCGATCGCCTCGCCCAGCTCGTACGGCCGCCCCGGCCCCTCGCCCTTCCAGAATGGGATCAGCCCGGGCACTCCAGGCGCCGGCGAGACGAGGACGCGGTCGCGCGTGATCTCCTCGATCCGCCAGGTGGAGGCGCCGAGCAGGAACGTCTGGCCCGCGCGAGCCTCATAGACCATCTCCTCGTCCAGCTCGCCCACGCGCCCGCCCCCGTCGACGAGATGGACGCCGTACAGGCCGCGGTCCGGGATCGTGCCCGCGTTCGTGACGGCGAGCTGCCGCGCCCCGGAACGGCCTCGGATGACCCCGGCCGTCCGGTCCCAGACGATGCGGGGCCGCAGCTCGGCGAACTCGTCGGACGGGTAGCGGCCCGCGAGCATGTCGAGGACGTTCTCGAGCTGAACGCGGGAGAGGTCGGCGAAGTTGTAGGCGCCGCGGACGAGGTCGTGGAGCTCGTCGACGCTGATCTCCGTGTCGGCGGCGATGGCGACGATCTGCTGGGCGAGCACGTCGATCGGGTTCCGGGGAATGACGGTCTCCTCGATCGCGCCGGACTTCATTCGCTCGACGACGACCGCCGACTCGAGCAGGTCGGCGCGGTACTTCGGGAAAATGCGGCCGCGCGAGACGGCGCCCAGCTCGTGGCCCGCGCGCCCGACCCGCTGGAGCCCGCGGGCGACCGACTTCGGCGACTCGACCTGCACCACGAGGTCGACCGCGCCCATGTCGATGCCGAGCTCCAGCGACGACGTCGCCACGAGGCACGGGATCTCGCCCTTCTTGAGGAGCTCCTCGACTTCGAGCCGCTGCTCCCTCGCGAGGGACCCGTGGTGCGCTCGCGCAATCTCGGTGCGCTTCTCGTCTTCGACGCCGTCGTTGGCGAGCTCGTTCAAGCGCAGTGCGAGCCGCTCGGCCAGGCGGCGGTTGTTGACGAAGACGATCGTCGAGCGGTGCTGCCGGACGAGCTCGAGGATCTCGGGGTAGATCGAGGGCCAGATCGAGCTCCCCTCCCCCGGCTCTCTCATGTCTTCCAGTGGAATCACGACTTTGAGGTCAAGCTCTTTCGCCCGGCCCGCGTCGACAAGCTCGATTGGCCTCCCTCCCGAGACGAACCGCCCGATCTCCTCCATCGGCCGCTGCGTCGCGGAAAGGCCGACACGTTGCACAGGCTCTTCGGTCAGCCGATCGAGGCGCTCGACCGACAGCGCCAGGTGCGCACCGCGCTTCGTGCCCGCGACCGCGTGCACCTCGTCAAGGATCAGCGTCTCGACCGACTTCAACATCTCGCGCGCGCGAGAGGTCAGGAGGAGGTAGAGCGACTCGGGCGTCGTGATCAGGATGTCCGGGTGCTCGCGGAGCATCGCGGCGCGGTCTCGCTGGGGCGTGTCCCCCGTGCGGACTGCGACGCGGAGGTCGCTGTCGAGCCCGGCGAGCGGGCCGCGCAGGTTACGCTCCACGTCGTAGTTGAGCGCCTTCAGCGGCGAGACGTAAAGGAGGCGCAGGCCGTCGCCTGGCGAGGCGGTCAGCCTGTCGATCCCGTACAGGAAGGCGGCGAGCGTCTTGCCCGAGCCTGTCGGCGCCTGAATCAGCGTGTGCTTGCCGCTCGCGATCGCCGGCCAGCCCTGCTCCTGGGCAGGGGTCGGCGCCTCGAAGGCTCCCTCGAACCAGGCTCGCGTTGTCGGAGAGAAGACGTCGAGGGCGCTCACGCCCTCAGACTAACCACCGGCGCAGGGCCTCCAGATCTCGTCGAAAGACCTCCTCAGGGATCGGCGGGCGCGTTTCGTCCGGAAACGGAAACGGCCAGCCGGGTCGCGGGTCGTCGGCGTACCGCGGGACGACGTGCGTGTGCAGGTGCGGGAGCGAGTTTCCGAGCAGGTCGTAGTTGAGCTTCACGGGCTCGAGGACGTTCGCGATCGCGTGGCCGACGCGCAGCGTCTCCAGCCAGTAGGCGGTGGCCTCCTCCGCGCTCAGCTCGGTCGGCTCGGCCACGTGACGGCCCCGCCAGATGACGACGGAGTAGCCCCGCTGGATGTCCGCACGCTGGAGGTACGCATCGGACACCTCGCCGGCGAAGAACCGAGCACCGTGCGGGGTCTCCTCGGGACGCCCCTGCTCGCACATGGGACATCCCTCCCCTCGCCTGAGCGCGTAGAACGACTCCGGCCACTCCACGCGGTTAGCATCGCCGATCGATGCCCGAGACACCGGAAGAGCTCTACGAACGCGTCAAGGACTCGCTGCGAATGCCGCCGGTCGAGGAGTGGGACACGTTCCCGTTCGACGGAGAGATGCGGCCGCGCGCGCTTTCCCCGCCCGTCGAGAAGGAGAAGCGACGCTTCGGGGAAGGCGGCGTCGACTGTCGCCGCTGTGCGGCAACCGACGACGAGTACATCTGGACGGACGAGTACTGGCGTCTCCACGGGTTCGGCCCGACAGGCCTGCCGGTGATCGTCTTGCTCGAGCCGCGGGAGCACTTCGGCGAGCTCGGCGACCTCTCTGACGAGTTCCTCGCTGATCTGGGAGTGATGCTCGGCCGCGTCGAGCGTGCGGTGCGCTCCGTCGGAGAGATCGGGCGCGTACACGTCTGCAAGTGGGGTGACGGAAGCGAGCACCCGCACTGGTGGTTCATGGCCCGCCCCGCGCGGATCCCGCAGCTGATCGGGAGCTTCGCGGCGATCTGGGACGACATCCTGCCGCCGGTGCCCGAGGAGATCTGGCGCTCGAATCTGGACTCGGTAGTCGCCGCGCTGGACTGACCCCTCTCGGCATACTTTTCGGCGGTGTGCTGAAGAGCGCGGCACTGCTCGCGGTTGTCCTGGTCACCGCCGGCTGTGGCCTGGTCGAGAGGACGGCCGGGCCGCAGCCCGTTGGTCGGGGACCCGTAGAGCGCCACCTCGTCTACGAGAAGCTTGGACAGAGGGGCATCTGGATCGCCGACGTGGCAGGCGGCCATGCACGCTTGCTCGTCCGCGGCGGGCGCGCGCCGGCGATCTCTCCCGACGGTAGGTGGGTGGTCTACGTGAGTTGCGACCCGGATGATGAGCTTGTTTGCAAGGGCACGTTCGTCATCTCAACGTCGGGTGGCGAGCCACGAAAACTCTCGTCCGACGTCGACACACGCCGTCCACGGTCGGACACCTGGTCCCCCGATTCCAAGCGGATTGTCGTCTCCCGTGGCAGCCCGAGTGGTGAGGAAGAGGCACTCATCAGCATCGACCTCGCCAGCGGGAAGGAGTTGAAGCTCGCCCACGGTAGCTCCTGGGGCTCTCGCTTCTCGCCGGATGGGAAGCAGGTCGTTTACGTCCGAGCGGGCCCAGCGACCAGCGCGTCCGGCATGGAAAGCACCGATCTCTTCGTCGTCGACAGCTCGGGCGGCGAGCCGAAGCAGATCACCCACACCGGAGACAGCGCCGCGCCCGTGTGGGGCCCGAAGTCGATTGCCTTCGCGAGGCTCCTTCCGGATGGCGAGTGGGGCCGGAGCGAGATCTGGCAGGTCCAGCCCGACGGATCAGGGCTCAGGACGATCACGGGCCCCCTGCCGGAGCGGTACCGAAGCGAGAGCGGCGGAGATACGAAGGAGGGCCTCAGACCCGTCGCCTGGTCCGAGGACGGGCGCGCCCTGCTCAGCGCCTTCGTCTGGAGCTCCGAGATACCCGTCGCCGTCGATCCCGTAAGCGGCGAGATCCGCGACCTTGTCGAGGTCGAGTTTCAGTACGCGGTCGACATCTCGCGCGACGGCCGGGCGGCGCTGGCTTACACGTACCCGCCGATCGGAGGGTTCAACGACGACAGCGCGACGGTCCTGATCATTCCTTACGCCGGCGGAAGGCCGAAGATCGTCGCGCGGGGCGCCGGCTCTCCGAGCTGGAACCGCTAGCTGACGGCGGTAGGGTTTACGCGATGAGCACATCGACCCCGACCCAACTCCATTACACCGACAGCGACGAGGCGAACGAGCTGATCGCGACTGACCCGCTCGCGCTTCTCATCGGCTTCGCCCTCGACCAGCAGGTGCCTGTCCAGACCGCGTTCGCCGGGCCGCTCAAGATCAAGCAGCGGCTCGGCACGCTCGCGATCGCGACCCGCGATCCGGCCGAGGTGGAGGCTGCCTTCCGCCAGACCCCGGCGGTGCACCGGTTCCCAGGGTCGATGGCGACCCGCGTCCAGGACCTCTGCGCGCTCGTGGACGAGGAGTACGGCGGCGACGCGTCACGGCTCTGGCGCGAGGCGAGCGACTCGGACGATCTCCGCAAGCGCATCTCCGCGCTGCCGGGCTTCGGCGAGATGAAGATCAAGGCGTTGTCGGCAGTGCTCTGGAAGCGGTTCGGCGTGGAGGCAGCCGAAGGGCTCACGCCGGCGCATCCAACGCTCGGCGACGTCGACTCCCGCGAGGCGCTCGAGGCCTACCAGGAGAAGAAGCGGGCGTACAAGGCGAAGCTGCGCGCCGAGCAGAGCTGAGACCCCGCCCGCCGGTCACCGCGTACGTCACGCGCGAACACGCCGAGACGGGCGCCGTCGAACTGCTCGTCTTCGATTTCCCCGGGATGCACCAGTACAAAGTCATCGTGCCCGGTGGCGGCATCGAGGAGGGCGAGACCGTCGCCGAGACCGCCATCCGGGAGGCCAAGGAGGAGACGGGGATCGATGCGGAGTACGTGCGCACGTTGGGGAGACTCGACGATCCGGAAGGGCACTTCGTCCAGCTAAGGCCGCTCGGCGTCCTTCCGGAAACGTGGACCCATCGGCGGAGTGAAGATCCGGACGACGTGGTGCTCTGCCGCTGGCTGCCCCTCACCGCCGAGATTGAGGTCTGGGGCGAGCGCGGCGCGTTTCTCCACGCCCTCGCACGCAGGCGCCGTCAGGTGATCGTCTACGTCACGCGGGAACACCCCGAGACTGGTTTCGACGAGTTCCTGGTGTTCGACGTTGCGGACCGGCCCGAGCTCACGGCGGTCGTGCCGGGCGGCGGCATCGACGAGGGCGAGACCATCGAGGTTGCGGCGATCCGGGAGGTGAGGGAGGAGACCGGCCTCGACGTCGAGTTCGTCCGCGAGCTGGGCGTTGCCGAGAATCCAGGCCAGAAGCATCCGGAGTTCGTGCAGGAAGCGCACTACGTGCACTCCAAGGCCCCACAGGGCCTGCCCAACCAGTGGGAGCACCACATCGCCGGTGGCGGCGAGGAGTCCGGTGCCCTGGTCCGATGCCGCTGGATTCCGGTGCGAGCGGAGGTCGACGTGTGGGGCCTGCGCGGGTCCTTCGTTCATGCGCTCGTCCGCAAGCGCGTCGTCGCCTACGTGACGCGCGGGCGCGAGCTGCTCGTCTTCGATCACGGCGGCACGACGCAGGTCCCGGCCGGCCGCGTCGACCACGACGAGACCCTGGAGGAAGGCCTCGTGCGCGAGGTCGAAGAGGAGACGGGTGTCGTCGGAGTCCGCATCGTGCGCAAACTCGCGGACGGCACGGAGTTCGCGCGCCTGCACCCAGGGTCCGAACAGCCGCACGAGAGCCACGCGTTCCATGCCGTGACCGATGCGGAAACTCCGGACGAATGGACGCACCACGTCACCGGCACCGGCATGGACGCCGGAATGCAGATGCCCTGTCGTTGGGTCCGTCTGGACGACCGTCCACTCCTTTGGGGGAAGCCGGACCCCTTCGTCGAGATGCTTCGCCGGTCGATAAGACAGACGTGACTCGCCGTCTGCCTCTTCTCCTCCTCTGCGTGCTCGCACTCAGGGGCTCCTCGGCCCAGGCGCTGCGCATGCCCTCCGCGCCACGCTGTCCGGTCTTCCCGAAGTCGAACCCGTGGAACCAGCGCGTCGACCATCTGCCGGTCGCACCGAATTCCGACCAGATCGTCAACTCGATCGGCGCCGGTGGGAGCGTGCACGCCGACTTCGGGTCGGGGCTCTGGGAGGGCGCGCCGATCGGGATCCCGATCACGGTCGTCGGCAGGCGCCAGGCAAAGAAGCGGGTCTCGTTCGGATACGCCGGCGAGTCGGACCGCGGGCCGTATCCCATCCCTCGCGACGTCAAGATCGAGGGCGGGCGCTCGTCGACCGGCGACCGGCACGCGATCATCGTCGACCGCGACTCGTGCCGCCTCTACGAATTGTTCGCGCTCTACCCGAATGGAAACCGGTGGCGAGCCGGGTCCGGCGCCATCTGGAACCTGCGCTCGAACAAGCTCCGTCCCGCCGGCTGGACGTCGGCCGATGCGGCCGGCCTGCCGATCTTCCCCGGGCTCGCCCGCTACGACGAGGTCAAGCGAGGCAGGATCGACCACGCACTGCGCTTCACCGTCCAGCGCACCCGCCGCGCCTACGTCTTCCCGGCTCGCCACTACGCGAGCAACTCGGACGACCCGAGCCTGCCGCCGATGGGGCTCCGACTGCGGCTGAAGGCGAGCTTCGACGTCAGCGGCTTCCCGCGCCAGGCGCGGATCGTGCTCGTCGCGCTCAAGCGCTACGGGATGCTCGTCTCCGACAACGGCTCGAGCTGGTACATCACCGGCGCGCCCGACCCGCGGTGGTCGAACGACCAGCTGCACACGCTCGGCCGCGTGAAAGGCTCGGACTTCGAGGTCGTTAAATGATGGGCGCGAAGCGAAGCGAGCGCCCCCTACTGTGTCCACTCGCGTAAAGCCACCAGGGCAGCCGAGTGCCCGCACATCCCGTGGACGCCGCCCCCCGGCGGCGTTGCCGACGAGCAGAGATAGACCCCCTTCAGCGGTGTCCGGTAGGGGACGAGCCTCCGCACCGGCCGGAAGAAGAGCTGACCGAGGTCCATCGCACCGCCGTTGATGTCGCCGCCGACGATGTTGGCGTTGCGGCGCTCGAAGTCGGCCGGGGTCGTGGCCGCTCGGGCCAGGACGAGGCTGCGGAAGCCGGGAGCGAACCGCTCGATCTGCGCCTCCATCAGCTCGGTCATGTCCTCCGTCGAGCCGTTCGGGACATGGCAGTACGCCCAGGCCGTGTGCTTGCCCGCGGGCGCGCGCGAGTCGTCGAAGAGTGACGGCTGGGTCAGGAGGACGTACGGCCGCTCGGCGTGACGGCCCTCCCACGGCGCGCGTTCCGAGTCGGCGATCTCCTCGAACGTCCCGCCCACGTGGACGGTCGCCGCGCGACGGCAGTCGTCGGCCGCCCACGGGATGGAGCCGTCGAGCGCCCAGTCGAGCTTGAAGACGCCCGGGCCGTAGCGGTAGCGGCGAAGCGCCTTCGCGTACCTCGCCGGGAGACGGTCGCCCGCCATGCGGAGCAACTCGCGGGGCACGACGTCGGCGAGGACGACGTCGGCCCGCGGGAGCTCGTCCACGCGACTGCCGGTTCGGATCTCGCCGCCGAGCTCACGCAGCCGATCGGCGAGGGCATCCGCGAGCCGTTGCGATCCGCCGCGCGGGAAACTCCAGCCGTACGCGTGCGCAGTCGCGATCAGGAAGAGGCCGACGCCGCCGCTCGGACGCTTCTCGAGCGGGAGCATCCCGTGCGCCGCGTGTCCGGCGAGGAGTGCTCGAGCCTCCCTCGTCTCGAAGCCCCCTGCGAGCCCGCGCGCGCTCGAGAGGCCGGCGCGTGCGACCTTGAGGCCCGCGAGGACAGCGCGTGGCGCCGGCGGGTGCGGGCCGAGGACGCCGGGCTCGAGACGAGCCCAGCCGGTGACGACCGGATGAAACAGGCGCATGTACGCCGCCTGGTCCGGCCCCAGCCGCTCGGCGGTCTCGAGGAACGAACGCTCGGTCACGACGGCGGTCCCGTCGTCGAGCGGGTGCGCAGCCTCCGCGGGCGACTGGGCCCACTCGACCGGCAGCTTGAGATCACGGAAGAAAGGCGAGTCGCGTCCGAGCGGGTGGATCGCGGAGCAGAGGTCGTGGACGAACCCGGGAAGCGTCAGCTCGCCGGAGCGGACGCCGCCGCCGACGCTCTCCGCGGCCTCGTGCACCATGACGTCCCAGCCGGCCTGAGCCATCGTGATCGCCGCCGCGAGCCCGTTCGGCCCGGAGCCGATCACGACTGCACGCTTCACGCGCGCAACGAGCGCAGCGCGGGCCCCAATGCCTGACCTCCGCGCAGCACGGGCTCGAAGAGGTCCCCGTGCTTCTCGATCCGCGCCAGCGCCTCCCGCCTCCCGAAGTCGCGCGGCCGCACTTTCTCGCCGAGCTCCTCCCAGCGAAGCGGCGTCGACACCGGCGCCCCGGGCTTCGGCCGCACCGAGTAGGCGGAGGCGATCGTCTTCCCGTGCCCGTTCTGGCGATGGTCGACGAGCACGCCGCGACGCTTCTTCTTCAGCCACTCGGTCGTCACGAGCCCCGGGTTCTCCTCCTCGAGACGGCGCGACACGCCCTCGGCGAGCTCGTACGTCTGAGGAAACGAGTACCGGCGCGCGATCGGTACCAGGACGTGGATTCCGTCCGCGCCGCTCGTCTTGACGTAAGAGCGCAGCTCGAGCCCGTCCAGCGCTTCCCGGACGAGGTGGGCCACGCGAATCGCCTGCGCGAACCCGTTGCGCGACTCCGGCGGGTCGAGGTCGAACACGACGTAGTCGGGACGTTCGGGCTTGTCGACGCGCGAGTACCACGCGTTCATGTCGATGCAGTTCATCTGCACCATCCACACGACCGCGGCGGGCTCGTTGACGAGCGTGAAATCGACGAGCCGCGACTCGCCCTTGCTCTCGCGCGGCCACGTCCGGAATTGCCGAGTCGGGAGCCAGTCCGGCTTGCCCTTCGGCGCCTGCTTGTGGAAGTACGCCTGGCCGCGGATGCCGTACGGGTACCGCTTGAGCGTGAAGGGGCGGTTCTTCAGGTGCGGGACGATCGCCGGCGCGACCTCGGCGTAGTACTCCGCGAGATCCTTCTTCGTGACGCGGTCACCCGGGAAGAGCACCTTCTCCGGGCTGGTGAGCCGCACCCTGCGGCGCCCGACGCGGATCTCCTCGTCAGCCAACGCCTGCGAGCAAGAAGGCTCTGTTCTCCTTCAGCATCTCGCGGGCGATGACGAGGCGCTGGATCTGGTTCGTGCCCTCGTAGATCTGCGTGATCTTCGCATCGCGCATCATCCGCTCGACCGGGTACTCCTGCATGTAGCCGTAGCCGCCGAGGATCTGCACGGCGTCGGTCGTGACCTCCATCGCCACGTCCGTGCAGTAGAGCTTCGCCATCGCGGAGATCTTCGTCAGCTCGTCTTCGGGCGCTCCCTCGTCGATCATCAGCCCGACCTTGTAGAGAAGCCCACGGGCCGCTTCGCACTTCGTCTCCATGTCCGCGAGCATCCCGGAGATGAGCTGGTGCTGGGCGATCGGCTTGCCCATCGTCTCGCGTGTCTTCGCGTACTCGAGCGCGTAGTCCGTCGCGCCCTGCGCCAGGCCCAGGCCCTGAGCCCCGATTCCCGGCCGCGAGCGGTCGAGGATCCGCATCGCGATCTTGAATCCCTCACCCTCCTCGCCGAGCAGGTTCTCGGCGGGGACACGCAGGTCGTTGAAGAAGATCTCGCCGGTCGTCGAGCCCTTGATCCCCATCTTCGGCTCGATCCGGCCGACCTCGAAACCGGGCGTGTCGGCCTCGACGACGAACGCGGAGATCCCGGAATGGCCCTCGGCGGGATCCGTCTTCGCGAACACGACGTACAGCCCCGCGACGCCCGCGTTCGTGATGAAGCGCTTGCCGCCGTTGAGGACGTACGCGTCCCCGTCGAGCCGCGCTTCGGAGCGCATCGCCGCCGAGTCGGAGCCGGAGCCGGGCTCGGTCAGCGCGTAGGCGGCCAGCCACTCGCCGCTCGCGAGCCTCGGCAGGAACCGCTCCTTCTGCTCCTCGGTGCCCGCAAGCTTGATCCCGAGCGAGCCGAGCTCCTGGACGGCCATGATCAGGCCTGTCGTCGCACAGACCTTCGAGAGCTCCTCGATCGCGACGAGCACCATCAGCGCGCCCGTCCCGGTGCCGCCGTACTGCTCCTCGAACGGCAGGCCGAACAGCTCGTGCTCCCGGAAGAGCTCGACCATGTCCCACGGGAACTCGCCCTGCTTGTCGATCTCCGCGGCGCGCGGAGCGACGCGCTCGCGGGCGAGCGTGCGGACGAGGTCGCGGATCTCGCGTTGCTCGTCGGTCAGGGGATCGATCGGCATCTGGCGATTCTATTTGCCCTGGGGAACCTCCCGGTTCTCCCAGACTCCCTCCACTGGTCCGCTACGCGGACAGGCCGCTTCACGGCCTCTATTGGGCCTGCTCGAGCAGCCGGAGCAGACGCTTCACGGACGCGAGCATCTCCTCGGCGCCTTTCTTCGCCACCGGATCGTCATACGCCTCGGTCAGGCCGGCGGCCAGCTTCTGAAGACTCGTCAACCGCCTAGCCATCTCAGCGAGCACGTCCGCATCGAGAGTGACCCTCGTCATCTGTCGTGGAAGACGGCTTCGATGTTGTTGCCGTCGGGATCGAGGACGAATGCGCCGTAGTAGCCCTCGTGGTAGATCGGGCGCTCGCCCGGCGGGCCGTTGTCGCGGTAGCCCGCATCCATCGCCGCCCGGTGGAACGCGTCGACCTCCTCGCGGCTCTTCGCCGGGAAGGCGATGTGAACGTTCTGCGCCACCGGCTCGTCGTCGGCTGCGATCGAGAAGTCGCCCCACTCGACCCCGAGCGTCTCGTCTTCATACGGCT
>Ga0193741_1000349_pt1 | contig 13427 bp, 10 predicted proteins | sample L2s2metaG_FD_143059 | JGI IMG/M metagenome (GOLD analysis project Ga0193741, IMG submission 143059) | Soil microbial communities from a riparian zone of the East river system, Colorado, United States - L2s2 | ecosystem: Environmental > Terrestrial > Soil > Riparian zone | place: USA: East River...
CCAGGTCTTGCAGCTCCGCCCACGCAGTGACGATGACCGCGGCGTCAGCGTCCTTCACGGCCTCGGCGACCGACTCTGAGATCTCGACGCCGTTCATGAGCGGGCCGGGCCGGGCAACGGGATCCCATCCGCGCACCTCGGCGCCCTCGGCGAGCAACCGGGAGGCGAGCACGATGCTCGGCGCCTCGCGCATGTCGTCCGTGTTCGGCTTGAACGCGAGCCCGAGGAGCGCCACGCGCTTGCCGCGCAGCTTCCCCAGGTGCTTCTGGAGCTTGGCGACGACGCGCCGCTTCTGGAGCTCGTTCACCTCGATCACCGCCGAGAGCAGCTGAAAGTGGTAGCCCGAGTTCGACGCGAGCTGCTTGAGCGCGGACGCGTCCTTCGGGAAACAGGACCCGCCGTAGCCGATCCCCGCACGCAGGAAGTGCGGGCCGAGGCGGTGGTCGAGGCCGATGCCGCGCGCAACCTCCTCTACATCGGCGCCGACGAGCTCGCAGACGTTGGCGATCTCGTTGATGAAGCTGATCCGCGTCATCAGGAACGCGTTGGCCGCGAGCTTGATCATCTCCGCCGAGGCGACGTCGGACCGGACGACGGGCGCGTCAAGGCTCGCATGCAGCTCCTCGACTCGGTCGCCGTCGGCCTGGTCGAAGGCGCCGATCACGATCCGGTCGGGCGACATGAAGTCACGCACGGCCGTCGCCTCGGAAAGGAACTCCGGATTCGAGACGTAGCCGACGTGCTCCAGCCCTCGTGCGTCGAGCGCGGCACGCACCTTCTCACCGGTTCCGACCGGCACGGTGCTCTTCATGACGAGCACGGGGTTGCCCGAGAGCTCGGGGAGGTCGTCGAGGACGCTCCAGACGTACGAGAGATCGGCGTCGCCGGAATACGTCGACGGCGTCCCGACGCAGACGTAGAGAAAGTCGGCTTCGGATGCTGTCTCGGCCGCGTCGAGCGTGAACGTCATCCGCTCCGCATTCCGTTCGATCAGCTCGACGAGACCTGGCTCATGGAACGGCAGGCCTCCGCCCCGCAACGCGTCGATCCGTTCGGAGGAGACATCTCTGACGACGACGTCGTGGCCGAGCTCAGCGAAGCAGGCCGCCGTGACGACGCCGACCCAGCCGGCGCCGAAGAATCCGATCTTGCTCATTGCTTCTTTCCTCCGAGCGGCCTCAGGCCGCGGGCGATCGAGAGCATCGTCTCGTTGGAGAGCGTGTCACGGAGGGTGTTCACGACCCAGTAGTTGGCCTTATCCGTACGGAGCACGACCATATGCAGCCTCGCGCCGTCGTAGTAGAGGTCGAAGTCCTGGTTCCCGATCCGCTGACTGACGTTCTTGCTCTCGAGGACAGGCGCCTCTTCCCAGCTCGTCTGTTGGATCCCCCAGTACTCCTGGGCGCCAGTGCGGAACGTCATGCGCACCGCCCGCTCGCCCTTCTTCATCGCGTAGACGCGAACCGGGTTCTCAAAATGGAGCGAGGAGCTTCGCTCGATCAAACTCGGAACCATCAGCGGAAACTCCACGCGGTGCCGGATCGCCCGGAGCTGCGAGAGCGACGCGCCCGGATTGCGCACAGTGTTCGGCGGCTGGCGCTTCGGCGTCCGGTCGGCCGGCGCCGGCGCAAGGTTGTTGTGGAAGGTCGTCCCGACCACGACCACGAGCATCGCGGTGTTCGCGAAGCCGGCGATCTCCGGTGTCATCGGCCCCTTGACCACGGCCGAGCCGAAGAGGTTCCGCACCGAGCGAGCCGCTGCGCGCGAGCCGCGCTGCTGCGGATCGAAGAAGACCTCCGTCTTGAAGCGGTTCGGCGGCGGCGCGTTCGCGAGCACGCCCTCCGGAGGAGGCAGCGTCCGGTAGCCCCGCTGGCCGAGCAGGTAGCTCGCGTTGGCCGCCGAGCCCGTGACACCGTTCCCGTTCAGGACGACCATGGACGTCCGGCCGGGCGGCGGTGCCTTGGCGCCCGGAAGCCTCGGCCGCCGGCCGAGCGCCGCGGCCGTCGCCTTCTCGCCGGCGACGACGTCCGGCGTCTGGAACTCCTCGACCGCTGCCGCGATGTTCGAGGACTCGGTGCGGAGGGGGTCGCCCTCGGTTCCCGAGCCGTAGAGGCCGCCGATCTTCGACTGGAAGATCCGGCCGGACGGCAGCTGCAGCGCGAAGAACGCCCAGGCGCGGAACTCGTCCGGCTCGAGCGCCTTCTCGGCGCCCTTCGCGATCCTGATGTTGTCGCGGGCGATCTTGGTCAGCTTCGGAATCGTCCCCGGCGAGGTAATCGTGAACGCGCTCGAAACCCGTTCGCTGAGCGCACGCATGAAGAGCCGCTGGCGCTCGATGCGGTAGAGGTCGGAGTCCGTGTGCCGGTAGCGCACGTACGACAACGCCCCGCGGCCCGAGACCTGCTGGTACCCCGGCTGGAGGTCGATCGGCGGAAAGGTCCCTTCCACTCCAGGGTTCGAGTTGTCGTTGAAGTAGCGTCGGTCGACGTCGATCCAGACGCCGCCCATCTTGTCCACGGTCTGAATGAAGCCGCGGTAGTCGATCGTCACGAGGTAGTGGATCGGAAGGCCCGTTAGCTGCTTGACGGTCTCAACGGTTCCCTGGAGGCCGCAAAGCGCGTAGGCCGAATTGATCGGCCCCTGGAACGCGGAGCGGCCCGGGCAGTGGATGTCGACAATCAGGTCCCGGGGAAACGAGATCGTGGACATCGTCCCGGCGTTCGGGTCCGCGCGCAGCAGCATCACCGTGTCGGCACGGCCGCCGCGCTCCTCTTCCTTGGCCCACTTCCGGAAGTCCTGGCCGACGACCATCGCGATCGCGGGCCGTCCGGGAAGCCTGATGTTCAGCTTCTGCGCCGCCTTGCGGATCTGCGGGTCCTTGCGCGACGCCCGGTCGATGTCGACGACCGTCTGCTCGCCGTCGAGCCAGTAGCCACCGGCGATGCCGAACACGAGCGAGGTCATGGCGACGAGGAGGAAGAACAGGATTCGGCCGATCAGCCCCGGGATCCCGCCGCGGCGGCGCGGCTGCCGGTAGTGGCTGACCGCGGTCAGGCCGGCCGGCGGCAGCGCCGCGTAGCCGTTTCCGTTTCCGTCGGTCGCACGACCGACTCCTCGCTTCAGCGTCGTCCTCATAAGAATGCGACAGACGCCCTCACGGGCGCCTCCCGAGGAGGATAGCTCAGACTGCGGCCGGGGCTGCCTCCGCGTCCGGGTCGTATGCGAGGTTGGGTCTGAGCCAGCGTTCCGCCTCCTCGACCGGGATTCCCTTTCTGGAGGCGTAGTCCTCGACCTGGTCGCGCCCGATCCGGCCGACGGAGAAGTAGCGGGCCGCCGGGTGCGCGAGGTAGATCCCGCTGACCGCGGACGCCGGCACCATCGCACAGGTCTCGGTGAGGTCGACACCGACCTCGGCCACCGGCAGGAGCCCGAACAGCGTCCGCTTCTCCGTGTGGTCGGGGCAGGCGGGGTAGCCGTAGGCGGGCCGGATCCCCCGGAAGCGCTCGGCGATCAGGTCCTCGTGGGAGAGCTCGGAGCCCGTCTCGTACCAGTCCTGCCGCGCCTGCTGGTGGAGGTATTCGGCGAAGGCTTCGGCAAGCCGGTCGGCGAGCGCCTTGACCATGATCGCGTGGTAGTCGTCATGCTCGGCCTCGTAGGCCGCCGCGAGCTCGTCCGCGCCGTGGATCGCGACCGCGAAGCCGCCGACGTGGTCGTTCTCCGGCGCGACGTAGTCGGCGAGCGAGCGGTTCGGCCGCGCGTCGCCGTAGGCCGACTGCTGGCGCAGCATCGCCAGTCGCGTCCCGTCCTCGAGGAGGATGTCGTCCCCGTCGGAGCTCACGAGCCAGAAGCCGTACGCCCCCTTCGGCTGCAGCAACTCGCCCTCGACGATCTGGGTGAGGATCGCCTGCGCGTCGTCGAAGAGCTCCCGGGCCGCGGGCTGCTCGAGGATCGCCGGGAACTTGCCCTTCAGCTCCCAGGCGTGGAAGAAGAACTGCCAGTCGACGAAGCGGACAAGCGTGGGGAGGTCGGGCTCGACGACCCGGGTTCCGGTGAAGGCAGGCACCGGCAGCTCGGCGAAGTCGACCTCCTCCGCGTTCGCCTTTGCGTCCTCGATCGGGAGCAGCGGCTTCCGCTCCTTCTCGGCGTGCTGGTCGCGGAGGCGCTCCTGGAGCTCGGCGTTCTCCTGCTCGAGTGTGACGCGCCGGGCGGAGTCGAGCAGGTCGGAGACGACACCGACAACACGCGAGGCGTCGAGCACGTGGATCGTCGGCTGGTTGTAGGCGGGCGCAATCCTCACCGCGGTGTGCTGCTTCGAGGTGGTCGCGCCTCCGATCAGCAGTGGCAGGTCCATCCCGCGCCGCTCCATCTCGCGGGCGACGTTCACCATCTCGTCGAGCGACGGCGTGATCAGTCCCGAGAGGCCCACGACGTCGCAACCTTGCTCCAGCGCGGTGTCCAGCACCCGGTCGGCCGGCACCATCACGCCGAGGTCGATGACCTCGTAGTTGTTGCAGCCGAGGACGACCCCGACGATGTTCTTGCCGATGTCGTGGACGTCGCCCTTGACGGTGGCGAGGACGACCTTGGCGGCAGGCGGGCGGCCACCGTCCTCCGCGGCCTCCTCCTCCATGAACGGCTCGAGGTAGGCGACGGCGCGCTTCATGGCGCGGGCGCTCTTCACGACCTGCGGCAGGAACATCTTTCCGGAGCCGAAGAGGTCGCCGACGACCTGCATTCCGCGCATGAGCGGCCCTTCGATCACGTCGAGCGGCCGCGGCAGCTCTTGCCGCGCCTCCTCGGCGTCATCCTCGATGTGGTCGACGATCCCGTGGACGAGCGCGTGCTCGAGGCGCTTCTCGACGGGCGCGTCGCGCCAGGCAATGTCGAGCTCGCGCCTCGTCCCCTCGCCGGCGACCGTCTCCGCGAAGGTGACGAGGCGCTCGGTCGCATCCGGCCGTCGGTTGAAGATCACGTCCTCGACGTGCTCGAGCAGGTCCGGCGGGATGTCCTCGTAGACCGCCAGCTGGCCGGCGTTGACGATGCCCATGTCGAGCCCGGCCTGGATCGCGTGGTAGAGGAACGCCGCGTGCATCGCCTCGCGGACGACGTCGTTGCCGCGGAACGAGAACGACAGGTTCGAGATCCCGCCGCTCGTGCGGGCGCCGGGGCAGCGCTCCTTGATCTGCGGGAGCGCCTCGATGAAGTTCTTCGCGAACTCGTCGTGCTCCTCGATCCCCGTGGCCACGGCGAGGACATTCGAGTCGAAGATGAGGTCCTGGGGCGGGAAGCCGACCTCGTCCACGAGCAGCCTGTACGCGCGCTCACAGATCTCGACCTTGCGCTGCACGGTCTCGGCCTGGCCCTGCTCGTCGAAGGCCATCACGACGACGCCGGCGCCGTAGCGCCGGATGGTTCGCGCCTGCTCGAGGAACGGCTCCTCGCCTTCCTTGAGGCTGATCGAGTTCACGACGCCCTTCCCCTGGATGCACTTGAGCCCGGCCTGGAGGACAGACCAGCGCGAGCTGTCGACCATGATCGGGATCCGGGCGACCTCGGGCTCCGTAGCAACGACGTTCAGGAAGGTCGTCATCGCCTGCTCGGAGTCGAGCAGGTCGGCGTCCATGTTCACGTCGAGGAAGTTCGCGCCGCCGCGCACCTGCTCCAGCGCGACATCGACCGCGCCCTGGAAGTCGTCCGCCTCGACCAGTCGGCGGAACCTGGCTGAACCGGTCACGTTCGTCCGCTCGCCGACCATCACGAAACCCGTGTCGGGCCCGATCTCGAACGGCTCGAGGCCGCTGAACCGTGTGCGCCGCTCGGTGGTGGGCAGCTCGCGCGGCTTCACGCGTTCACGACCTCGGCGATCGCCTTCACGTGTTTAGGCGTCGTGCCGCAGCAGCCGCCGACGACATTGACGAGGCCGTCGCGAGCGAACTCGCCCAGGATCCGGCTCGTGTCGCCCGGCTGCTCGTCGTGCTCGCCCATCGCGTTCGGTAGGCCCGCGTTCGGATGGCACGCGACGTACGTCGTCGCCACGCGCGACAGGTCCTCCACGAACGGGCGCATCTCGGTGGCGCCGAGCGAGCAGTTGACGCCGACGATGAACGGATCGGCGTGCTCGATCGACGTCCAGAACGCCTCGACGGTCTGGCCCGAGAGGTTCCGGCCGCTCTTGTCGATCGCGGTGAACGAGATCCAGAGCGGCAGGTCGGGCGCGACGTCCGTCGCTGCGACGATCGCGGCCTTCGAATTCAGCGTGTCGAAGATCGTCTCGATCATGAGGATGTCGACACCGCCCTCAGCGAGGCCGCGCATCTGCTCCGCGTATGCCTCTCGGACCTGGTCGAACGTCGCGCTGCGGAACGACGGATCGTCCACCTTCGGCGAGAGCGACAGAGCGACGTTCAGCGGGCCGATCGAGCCGGCGACCCAGGCCGGCCGGTCGACCTCGTCCGCAGCCTCCCGCGCGAGCCGCGCGCCCTCGACGTTCATCTCGTAGGCGAACGGCTCGAGCCCGTAGTCGGCCTGGCCGATCGTCGTCGCGGTGAAGGTGTTGGTCGTGACGACATCGGCGCCCGCGTCCAGGTAGGACCGGTGGATGTCGCGGACGACGTCGGGCTGCGTGAGGTTCAGGAGATCGGGATCGCCGGCGAGGTCGCGCGGGTGGTCGGCGAATCGGTCGCCCCGGTACGCCTCCTCACCCTTGACCGTCTTTTGGATCAGGACGCCGTACGAGCCGTCGAGCACGACGATCCGCTCGTCCAGGAGATCCTTGAGTTGTTCGATCGTTGCCTTCACGAAAACGCTCCCGTCCTAAAGAGTGCGGGAGCGAAGGCTCCGCGGGCTCTTTAGGCGTTTGGTAACCCGGTCGCCAAGCTGCCGTTCAAAGCTCTCCGGGGACTCGTAATTCTAGCCACTCGAGCAGCAGCCCCGCCGCGCCGTCGAGATAACGCGTATGGAGCGTCGCGCCGCCCTCGACGAGCGCCTCGGCCACCGAGACGAAGTCGCGTCGCGGCAACGGCAGGTTGGCCGAGGCCCAGACCGCCCAACCGAGCGGCGTCTCCGGATCGTCCTGCGAGGCGGCGGCGTTGGGGTCCGCTCCGAACGCGGAAGGGCTCAGCCCTGCCCGCGGACCGGTTGCGCCCTCCGGCGCCCCAACATCCTACGATGATCTTTTCCGCGATCGACGGTCTTAAGGACATGACAACTTTTCTCAACATCACGATGTCGCTCGACGGCTTCGTCGCCGGTCCGAACCAGACGCTCGAAGAGCCGCTCGGCGAGGGCGGCGAGCAGTTGCACGAATGGATCGTCGGGCTCGAGAGCTGGCGTGCGCAACACGGACACGCGGGCGGAGAGTCGAACGCGGACGCGGATCTCGTCCGCGAGACGAACGAGCGGACCGGCGCCTTCGTCATGGGCCGCCGCATGTTCAGCAGCGGCTCGGGACCATGGGAGGATGACCCGAAGGCAAACGGCTGGTGGGGCGACGACCCGCCCTTCGACGGCCCGGTCTTCGTCGTGACGCACCACGCCCGCGAGCCGCTCGTCCTCGGAACGACGACGTACACGTTCGTGGACGGCATCGAGGAGGCAATCCGGCAGGCACGCGAAGCGGCCGGTGACAAGGACGTCCAGATCAGCGGCGGCGGGAGCGTCGCCCAGCAGGCGCTGAACGCCGGGCTGCTCGACGAGCTGCATATCCATGTGGCGCCGCAGGTGCTCGGCGGCGGCGTGCGGCTGTTCGAGTCCGCCGACCCAGGCACGCTCGAGCTCGTACGCGCGGTCGAGTCACCGCGCGTCGCGCATCTGACGTACCGGGTGCGCTAGCCGGGCGGCGCGATCGTACGGGCGCGTCCGCCACCGCCGCCCGAGTAGACCTCGAGCTGGTTCTCGGCGTGGCGGATCCGCTGCTCGACCTGCCAGCGGTCCGCCTGCGACTCGCCGCGCTCGATCGCCTCGAGCTCGGTGCTGGCTTCCTCGAGCTGCTGGCGCGCCCGCTCGGCGTCGATCTCCCGCGAGTCGACGGCGTCGTCGACCAGCGCGAGCGCGCGGTCCTGCTCGACCTTGAAGAACCCCGGGCCGGTCGCGAACTCGCGAATCTCCTCGTCGCGGCGGATGTGCACGCGCGTGCCTCCCGCCTTCAGCGTCGCCACCAGCGGTGCGTGGCGCGCGAGGATGCCGATCTCGCCGTCCTGACCCGGGACGATCAGCATCTCGACCTCGCCCTCGAACGCCGCCCCGTCGGGGGTGACGAGCGAGAGGTCGAATGTGTGCCTGCCTTCGGTCGCCACTACTAGGCCGGGACGGGCTCAGCGGGCTCGGCTTCTGAGGGCTCCTCTTCCTGCTCGGCCTCCGCCTGAGGCTCCTCGGCCTCCTCGCCGCTCAGCTCGCGGCCCTTCTGCACGGCCTCGTCGATCGTCCCGACCATGTAGAACGCCTGCTCGGGGAGGTCGTCGTGCTTGCCGCCCAGGATCTGGCGGAAGCCGTCGATCGTGTCCTCGAGCTTGACGTACTTGCCGGGCGTGCCGGTGAACTGCTCGGCGACGAAGTTCGGCTGCGAGAGGAAGCGCTGGATCTTGCGGGCCCGCTGGACGACGAGCTTGTCCTCGTCGGAAAGCTCGTCCATCCCCAGGATCGCGATGATGTCCTGGAGGTCGCGGTACCGCTGGAGCACCTCCTGGACGCGCGTCGCCGTCTCGTAGTGCTCGTCCGAGACGATCCCCGGCTGGAGCGCGCGGGAGAACGAGTCGAGCGGGTCGACCGCCGGGTAGATCCCCTGCTCCACGATCGCGCGCGACAGCACCGTCGTGGCGTCGAGGTGGGCAAAGGTGTTTGCCGGAGCCGGGTCCGTGAGGTCGTCTGCAGGGACGTAGATCGCCTGCACGGAAGTGACGGAGCCGGTGCGCGTCGAGGTGATGCGCTCCTGGAGCTGGCCCATCTCCGTCGCCAGCGTCGGCTGGTAGCCGACGGCGCTCGGCATGCGGCCGAGCAGCGCGGAGACCTCGGAGCCCGCCTGGACGAAGCGGAAGATGTTGTCGATGAAGAGCAGCGTGTTCTGGCCCTGGTCGCGGAAGTACTCGGCCATCGTCAGTCCCGAGAGACCGACGCGCAGCCGGGCGCCGGGTGGCTCGTTCATCTGCCCGTAGACGAGCGCGACCTTGTTGAGCACGCCCGATTCCTCCATCTCGAGCCAGAGGTCGTTGCCCTCGCGGGTGCGCTCGCCGACGCCGGCGAAAACGGAGACGCCGCCGTGCTCCCGCGCGACGTTGTGGATCAGCTCCTGGATCAGGACGGTCTTGCCGACGCCTGCGCCTCCGAAGAGACCGACCTTGCCGCCCTGCACGTACGGGGCGATCAGGTCGATGACCTTGATCCCTGTCTCGAAGATCTCGATCGTCGGGGACAGCTCGCGGAAGCTCGGCGGATCCCGGTGGATCGGCCACCGCTCGGCGTCGGCCGGCAGCTCGTCGCCCTTGTCGATCGGGTCGCCGATCACGTTCCAGAGCCGGCCGAGCGTCACGTCCCCGACGGGGACGGAGATCGGCTGGCCCGTGTTCTCGACGTCGAGCCCGCGGGAGAGCCCGTCGGTCGAGTCCATCGCGACGGCTCGGACCCGATCGTCGCCGAGATGCTGCTGCACCTCGGCGATCAGCTCGCGGTCGTCGACCGTGATGCGGAGCGCGGAGTAGATCGCCGGCAGCTCGTTCGGGAAGACGGCGTCGATCACGACGCCCTTGATCTCGACGATCTTGCCCTTGCTTTTCTGGTCCGTTGAACTCATCTCAGTCTGATCCTTCGTCGTCGGGGTGTTCTGGGCGGCGCCAGGCAAGGACGCAGGGAGCGTCCATATCGTTCAGATACGGGCGCGACTGAGGACGCCGCATGGCGACGTCCAGGACGGTCCGACGGCACAAGTGTTCAGGCTGAGATGAGTTCCTAGTTGCCACGAGCCTCCCGCATCCTCAGTCGAAGTAGAAATGGGCGGCGCCATCTGGGCGGGCGCCTGCCGCTCGCAAGTCTATCGGAGCGCTCCCGCTCCGAGGCCAGAAAACCGTGCCGCTCTGACGCGTCCGCCAACCTGGCGGCATGGTCGAGCGCTCAGACGTAGGACGTGATCGGCGAGGCGTACACGCCCCAACCGTACCCGGCGGCGGCTAGGTGATCGGAAGGTTGAGGCCGCCCGGAGAAACCTGGCGTGCGGGCCGGCGGAGCATCTCGCGGCGGATGTCGCTGAACTCACGGCTCTCGAGCGTGTTCGACACGCCGGGGGCGCCGAAGCTGAGTGTCGGGTTGTTCGTCTCGACCGTCCTCAGCGCACCTGCGACGCCGAGGGTCGTGAGCATGAGTGCCGCGGCTGCCGCGATCTCGACCGGGCGCCGGGAGACCAGCCTGCGGCGCGCGGGCAGCGAGACCGGCTGCTCGAGACGTGCGAGCGGCGTGGAGCGCATGTGGTCCGTCAGCGACTCGAGCTCGTGCGCGAATGACCGGCACGGCTCGCAGCGCGCAAGGTGCGCGCCCAGGAGCGCCTGCTCGAACTCGGAGAGCTCGCCGTCAAGGCGCAGCGACGCACACTCGCGGGCGCGCTCACACTGTTTCGTCATCGGTTTCACCAGTCGCACGTCCTTTTATGACGGAGCATCCAAAACATAGTTAGGCCGGCGGCCGACCGCCATCCGAGATTCAAACTAGGTCGTAACGATTGTCGGCAGCGACGCCGATGAGAATGAGCACGAATCCGAGGACGAAAAAGACTGCCGAGAGGTTGATGTTCTCGTCGCGCTCCGACGGTGACGCCCAGCGCACGAATCGTGAGCCCCAGAAAAGCGGCGCCTCTTTGTCCCGGCGAAAGCGCACCGGCCCGCGGTTCCCGACGAAGAAACCGGCCACGAGCAGGAACGATCCCGTCAGGTAGAAGCCGACCGAGATCGACCGCGCGGCGTCGGCGCCGAGGGCGATCCCGAACACGAGCGCACCGCCGAGCGTCACCGCCGCGGCCAGCAGGAAGAGCCCGGCGAGGCGGCTGAGCGCCGCAACCCACATTGTCTGCCTTAGGTGGCCGGCGTCGGCTCGGCCGACTGCTCGGACGGAGCCGGCGCGGCCCGTCCACTCGGTCGCCGCATCTCGTCCTCGGTCAGCGGCCAGCCCTCGAGTGGATAGTGGCAAGCCGCGACATGGCCATCACCGAACGAATACAACGGCGGGTCCTCGACGTCGCAGTGACCTTCCTGGAACCGCGGGCAGCGCGGGTGGAAGTTGCACGCGGACGGCGGGTTGAGCGGGCTCGGAACGTCGCCCTGGAGCACGATCGGCTTGCGCGCGCGGCCGAGCTTCGGGTTCGGGATCGGCACCGCCGACAGGAGCGCCCCGGTGTACGGATGCTTCGGCTCGGTGTAGAGCTTGTCGCGGTCCGCCGTCTCCGCCACCTTGCCGAGGTACATCACGAGCACCCGGTCGGAGATGTGACGGACGACGTTCAGGTCGTGCGCGATGAAGATGTAGGTGAGGCCGAACTGATCCTGCAGGTCCTTCAGGAGGTTCAGGATCTGCGCCTGCACGGACACGTCGAGGGCGGACACCGGCTCGTCGCAGACGATCAGCTTCGGGTTGACCGCGAGCGCCCGGGCGACGCCGATCCGTTGGCGCTGTCCGCCCGAGAACTCGTGCGGGAAGCGGTTGTAGTGCTCCGGGTTCAGGCCGACGACCTCGAGCAGCTCCTGCACGCGGCGCTTGTTCTCTTTGTCGGTGCCCATCTTGTGCACCTCGAGGGCCTCCGCGATGATGAAGCCGACCCGCTTGCGCGCATTCAGTGACGCGAACGGGTCCTGGAAGATCATCATCAGCTCGCGGCGGATCGGACGCATGTCGGCCCGGGACAGGTTCGTGATGTCCCGCCCGTCGAAGACGACCTTGCCGCCCGTCGGATCGAGCAGGCGCATGACGCAGCGGGCCATCGTCGACTTGCCGCAACCCGACTCGCCGACCACGCCGAGCGTCTCGCCCGAGCGCACACTGAACGAGACCCCGTCGACCGCCTTGACCGACGCAACCTGCTTCTGGAAGACGATGCCGCGTGTGACCGGGAAGTGCTTCTTCAGATCCTCGACGACGAGCAGCTCGTCGCCGCTCGCCATCGGGCGGTCGTTCGCCGAGACGTCGGTCGCCACCTAGTGCTCCTCCCGGTGATGCTGCCGAGTCTCTGGGTCGCGAGCACCAAGCCAGAGGCCGCACTCCGACGAGCCAAGGCTAGTCAGCCTTGGCGAGGAGGAGGGTGGGTTCTGGCGCCGCGTGATCGCGGGCCAGAGGCCGGCGTGTATTGCCGGGTGGAGCACTAAGAGACCTCCGCAAGGGTTGCTTCGAGGAGCTTGGCGGCCTCGCGGTCCTTCGTCTGCTCGTCGAGGTGACAGGCCTGGAGGTGGGACGGGTCGTTGCTGATTGGCCGCAACTCCGGCTCCTTCTCCTTGCAGACGCTCATGACGTAGGGGCAGCGCGGATGGAACCGGCAGCCGCGTGGCGGGTTCAGCAGCGACGGCGGCTGGCCCGGGATCTGCGTCAGGCGCTCCAGGTCGGCGTCGAGGCGCGGCAGCGAGCCCAGCAGTCCCCACGTGTACGGCATGTGCGGCCGGTTGAAGAGGTTCTCGACCGGCGCGTTCTCGACGACCCGCGCGGCGTACATGACGACGACGTCGTCCGCCGTCTCCGCGACGACGCCGAGGTCGTGGGTCACGAGGATGATCGCGCTCCCGAACTCCCGCTGGAGCCGGTTCATCAGCTCGAGGATCTGCGCCTGCGTCGTGACGTCGAGCGCGGTCGTCGGCTCGTCGGCGATCAGAAGGTCCGGGTCGTTGATCAGCGCCATCGCAATCATCACGCGCTGCCGCATCCCGCCCGAGAACTGGTGCGGGTAGTCGGCGAATCGCCGCTCCGCGCGCGGGATCCCGACGGCCTTGAGCAGCTCCAGCGCCCGCGTCTTCGCGGCCTTGGTCGTGACGTCGCGGTGGAGCTGGATTGCCTCGACGAGTTGCCGCCCGATCGTGTGGACCGGGTTCAGCGATGTCATCGGGTCCTGGAAAATCATCGCGATGTCGTTGCCGCGGATGTCCCGGAGCTTGCTCGGCTTCATGGTGATGAGGTTTTCGCCCTTGAAGACCGCCTCGCCGCTCGTGATCGTGTTCCGGCGGTTGTTCAGCCCCATCATCGTCAGGCAGGTGACGCTCTTGCCGCAGCCCGACTCGCCCACGATCCCGAGCGTCTTTCCCTTCTCGACCGTGAAGTTGACGCCGTCGACCGCCTTGACGATGCCGTCGTCGGTGCGGAAGTAGGTCTTGAGATCGTTGACCTCGAGCAGGGCCATCTAACGCGTCTCCTGGGTCGGGCTACGAGAGCCTAATGCGCGGATCAATCACTGCATACAGAAGGTCGACGAA
>Ga0193741_1000350_pt1 | contig 13390 bp, 10 predicted proteins | sample L2s2metaG_FD_143059 | JGI IMG/M metagenome (GOLD analysis project Ga0193741, IMG submission 143059) | Soil microbial communities from a riparian zone of the East river system, Colorado, United States - L2s2 | ecosystem: Environmental > Terrestrial > Soil > Riparian zone | place: USA: East River...
GAACGGCGTCGGCGAAGGATCCGGCGGCGGATATGGCGGCGGACCGTTCCGTCCCGGCAGCGGCGTCGAGCCGCCGCGACTGTTGCGCGAAGTGAAGGCGGACTACACGGACGAAGCGCGCCGCGGCAACATCGAAGGCGAAGTGGAGCTGGAGATCGTCGTGCGTCGAGACGGCACGGTCGGCGACGTGAAGGTCGTGCGCGGGCTGCGCGGCGGGCTGAATGATCGCGCGATTCAAGCGGTGCGCCAGTGGAAGTTCGCGCCGGGCCGCATGAAGGGCGTGCCGGTCGACGTCGTCGTCGAAGTGGGTGTGGAGTTCCGACTTCGCTGAGGACTTGGGGCTTGGGGCTTGGGCTTGAGTTAACGAACATGGACATCATCCTCCTCGGAATCACAATCGTGTCGCTGGTGGTCGCGCTCGTGATGAGCGTGGCCGCGTGGCGACTGATGCGCGACGAGAAGCAGCGCTCGGCGGCGCGCGTCGCCGCGCTGTCCGTCGCGGCCAACGAGCCGTCGTTGGTCAACCGGCCCGCCGGATTCGCGAAAACGCCGGCGCTGTCCGAAGCGCTCGAGCAGTTTCCGAACGAGCCGGCCGTGAGGACCGTCACGCGCGCGCCGTGGACATCCCCATCGACCGCGCGGGCCGTACCGGTGGCGGCGGCACCACTTGCGCCGCCGGAGCTGCCACTAAATCAGCCGGCCCACCGTAGCCTCGGTGAAGTGCGCGAGCGCGAAATCGTCACACACGCATCGGGATTCCTCGGGGCGACGGAAGTGCAGCGCGACAACGGCGGGCGTCAGAAGACGCTCGCGTTTGCAGCCGTGTTTCTGTTCGTCGTCATGTCCGGCGGGCTGGTGTGGATGATGTCGGGACCGGAAGGCACGTCCGCGGCCGCGGTGGGCCCGAACTCGCCCCTCGAACTCGTGTCGCTCACGCACGCGCGTCAGAACGAGAAGCTCGCGGTGTCGGGACTCGTTCGCAATCCCGTGAACGGCAAGCCGATCGAACACCTGTCGGCGGTCGTGTTCCTGTTCGATCGCATGGGCACGTTCGTGACCAGCTCGCGCGCCAACGTCGACTTCCTCAACCTCGGCGCCGGCGACGAGTCGCCGTTCGTCGTGTCGCTCGCGGCGCCGGCAACGGTGTCGCGCTATCGCGTGAGCTTCCGGACTGACGACGGCATCGTGCCGCACATCGATCGCCGCAGCGCCTCACCTGCGCCTGTTGAAGGTGAACAAGCCGTGAATGCGGCTGCGAAATGAGAAAGAAAATGGATTTCAGATCTCAGATCTCGGATTTCAGAAGTGGCCCCAGGCTGCCGGTCCTCGCGCTTGCGCTCGTCGCGATGGGCGCGAGCGTCATGGCCCAAGATCAGGGCGGCTTCAAGTTCAAGAGCGGCGTCGAGCTGATCAACGTGACGGCCACCGTCACCGATCGATCGGGCCGCTTCTACAGCCGGCTGCGCAAGGAAGACTTCCTCGTCTACGAGGACAACAAGCCGGTTGAAGTGACGCACTTCAGCGCCGATCGCACGCCGGTCAGCCTCGGCATCGTCGTCGACACCAGCGGCAGCATGGCCGGCGAGAAGTGGTCGTCGGCGGTGAACTCGATCGATCGCTTCTTCCGCCTGATGAACGACGAGTTCGACGAGTTCTTCCTGTATCGCTTCAGCGCCAGCCCGGATCTGGTCGCGGACTGGACCGGCGATCGCGATCGCCTGGCGATGTCGCTCGGCCGCATCCATCCGAACGGCGGCACGGCGATGTATGACGCCGCGGCGGAAGCCGTGCCGATGGCGCAGAGCGGGCAGAACCGCAAGAAGGCGGTCGTGATCATTTCCGACGGCAACGACACGAGCAGCCGTTCGAGTGTCTCGGACGTGAAGCGCATCGTGCGTGAAACCGAAGTGCTCGTCTATGCGGTCGGCATCGACGGCAGCGGCGTGCCGACGTTCAACCGTCCGGCACCACCGGTCAATCAGCCGCCGGCTCGCCTGCCGATTCCGATTCCGTTTCCCGGCGGACGCGGCCGTGGCGGCAGCATCCCCTGGCCAGGCAGCGGCGGCGGCTATCCGCCGAGCGGCGGCACTGGACGCGGCGGCACCTATTCAATCGGCGCCGACGATCACGTGAACGTGATGGCGCTGCGAGAAATGACGGACGACAGCGGCGGCCGCACCGAGATCGTGCGCGACGCCCGCGATCTCGATCCGGCGGTGGCGAGCATCGCCGACGAATTGACCCAGCAGTACTACCTCGGTTATCCGAGTCCGGGCCTCAAGGACGGACGCTGGCACACGATCCGCGTCGAGTTGCGCGATCCGAATTTGATGGTGCGAGCGCGGAAGGGATACGTGGCCACTCCATGATCTCCAGATCAGGACAAGAATCGCTGGCATAACTCTCGCAGTAGTGAACAGTGTTCCCCCTTCGCGCTTCCACCTACGCCCTCCGGGCTACGGTGGACAGGTCGCGCTTCGGGGGACAAGCCTGGGAGGCTTTATGAAGGCACTGTTCGCTACTCTGTTCGTCTCGCTGCTCGCGATCAATTCAGCATTCGCGCAGACGCCCGAACGCAAGGATCTGCAGGTGTTCAACGACATCGCGGATCAAGTCAATCGCTACACGCAAATCACCATCTTCGACAGCATCTCCGCCTCGGTCGATGACGGCCGCGTCGTCCTCACCGGCTGGGTGACGATGCCGTTCAAGCGCGACGACCTCGAGAAGCGCGTGCGCAGGGTCGAAGGCGTCATGGCCGTCGACAACAAGATCGGCGTGCTGCCGGTCTCGCAGTTCGACGATGAGCTGCGCTTCAGGATCGCGCGGGCGATTTACAGCAACTCGTCGTTCTGGAATTACGCCGCGATGGCCAACCCGCCGATTCGCGTCGTCGTCAATCGCGGCCGCGTCACGCTCGAAGGCGTGGTGCAGAGCAACGTCGAGCGGATGCTCGCGCGATCGCTGGCGTCAGGATTCGGTGAGTTCGAATTGAAGAACGAGCTGAAGACCGACGCTGAAGTGCGAGAGGCGATGGAATCGCGGAAGAGTAACTAGCGGTTACGGGTCCCGGCTTCCGGGTTACGGGTCTTCACATACCAAATCGCCGCGATGAACGTGAGCACGACGAGCACGCCCATCGCGGCAAACAAGGCGAGGGTGCGAAACAGGATCGATTCCTTTTCCATCCTCGCCTCAACTTCGAGCGGCGTGCCCTTGATGCGCTCGGCCAGCGGCTGTTCCCACACGATGATGTTGCCGCGCTCGATCCGTCGCGCCGGCGAGTTGTGAAACGTGACCTTGCTGGGCAGGTGCAGCCGCACGGCGATCAGCTCGTCGCCCTCCCATCCAGCGTTGCCGGCCTCTTTGCCGGCCGAGGCGCGCATCTGTTGCGCGAACTCGAAGGTGTCGCCTTCCGCGTAGCGATAGGTTGACCAGGCGAACGGCGGCGCCTCGCCGAGGCGGCGGATGTCCGGGACCCTCAATCGCAGGTGCACGTAGCGACGGCCCTGGCGGCGAGAGCTGGTGACGCTGGCCACCTGCGACACCGGCGTGTTGAAAAAGTCACGCACGACCGCGCGATCGAGCCGGGCATTGGGATCGAGCGGGAGCGCGGCGCCGCGCAGCGCGACGAGCGCCGGCACCGACGCGTTGACGTAGACGGTCGCCGAGCCGTCGAGCGAAAGAAAAATCTCTTCTTCGTATTCGTATTTTCTGGCGATGACGTTGCCGCAGGCGATCGACGCCAGGACGGCGATCAGCACCAGCGCGAAGGCGAGACGCACTATCGAATAATATCGGTGTGATGGCCTCCGGCCCCACTCTTTTTCTGATTGACGGCAGCAACCAGATGTATCGCGCGTATCACGCGATCCGCGGGTTGACGCGATCCGACGGCAAATCCACCAACGCGACCTACGGCTTCATCACGATGCTCAGGAAGCTCCTGGCCGATCACCAGCCGCAGTACATCCTCGCGTCGTTCGATCTGAAAGGTCCGACGTTCCGGTCCGAGGTCTCGGCCGACTACAAGGCAAACCGGACGCCGATGCCCGGCGATCTCGCCGAGCAGGTGCCGTGGGTGCACGAAGCGTGCGAGGCGATGGGCGTGCCGATCTTCACGTCCGAAGGCTTCGAGGCAGACGATGTGATCGGCACGCTGGCGTCGAAGGCCGGCGCGCACGGCCTGCAGGCGGCGATCGTGACCGGCGACAAGGATTTCTTTCAGCTCGTCGGCGGCGGCATCCGCGTGTTCAATCCCAAGGACGAAGGCGCCTGGTACGACTCGGAAGGCGTGCTGCAGAAGTTTGGCGTCGCGCCGGAGCAGGTGTGCGACGTCCTCGCGCTGATGGGCGACTCGATCGACAACGTGAAGGGCGTCCCCGGCATCGGTGAAAAGGGCGCGCGCGATCTGATCGCGCAGTACGGATCGCTCGACTCGCTGCTGGCCCACGCCGGCGAGATCAAGCAGAAGAAGTATCGCGAGGGGCTCCTCGCCCACGCCGATCAGGCGAGGCAGAGCCGCGAGCTGGTGACGATCAGGACCGACGTGGACGTGCCGTTCGAGATCGAGCGATTCCGGTTCAGGGGCGCCGATCGCGAGCGGTGTTACGCGCTGTTCTCGAAGATGGAGTTCCGCACGCTGGTCCCCGAGTTTGCGCCGACGGCCTCTTCCGTCGACAAGGACTATGCGCTGATCGAATCGGCCGAGGGCCTGACAGCGCTGATCGCGGAGATGACAGCGGCCGGGCGGTTCAGCATGAAGGTGATCACCGACGGCACCGCGCCGGTGCGCGCGACGCTGGTCGGCATCGCGGTGTCCACGCACGCCTCGAAGGCGCGCTACATTCCACTCGGGCATGAAGGCTTCGGCGGCGGCTTCTCGATGCCGAAGGCCGACGCGCTCGCGCTGCTGGCGCCGCTGCTCACCGATCCGTCGATCGAAAAGATCGGCCACGACCTGAAGGCCGATCTGATCGTGCTCGGCCGCCACGGCGTCGACGTGCAGAACCCGAAGGGCTTCGACACGATGATCGCGAGCTACCTGGTCGATGCGAACCGCTCGAGCCAGGCGCTCGAACCGATCGCGCTCGAGCAGCTCGGCTACAAGGCGGTCACCGAGGATGAAGTGCGCGGCAAGGGCGTCAAGGCGATCGCGTTCGCGCAGGTGCCGGTTGACAGCGTGCTCGACTACGCCGGCGAGCGCGCCGACCTCGCGCTGCAGCTGTCCGAGCGCGTCAAGCCGGTGTTGATCAAGGACGAGCTCGAGTCCGTCTATCGCGATCTCGAGCTGCCGCTCGTGCCGATCCTCGCCGAGATCGAGCGCACCGGCGTGCGCGTCGACGTGCGCTCGCTCGGGTCGCAGGCGGTGGTGCTGGATCGCGAGATGACCGACTTGAGCCGGCAGATCTTCAGCCTGGCCGGGGGCGAATTCAACATCGGATCGCCGAAGCAGCTCGCCGAGATCCTGTTCGAGAAGCTGCAACTGCCGGTGCTGAAGCGCACGGGCACCTCGCGCGCGCCGTCGACGGCCGTCGAAGTGCTCGAGGAGCTCGCGGCGCAGCACGACATCTGCCGCTTCATCCTCGACTGGCGCGGGCTGTCCAAGTTGAAAGGCACGTACATCGACGCGCTGCCGACGCTGGTGAATCCGGAAACGGGCCGCGTCCACACGCAGATCAGCCAGGCGGTGGCGGCGACGGGACGCCTGAGCAGCAGCGATCCGAACCTGCAGAACATTCCGATCCGGACCGAGATCGGCCGGCAGATTCGCAGTGCCTTCATCGCCGATCCGGGTCACGTGTTGATCTCGGTCGACTACTCACAGATCGAGCTGCGCGTCCTGGCGCACATGTCCGGCGACGAGACGCTCACGGCGGCGTTCCTGCGCGGCGACGACATTCACGATCAGACCGCGAACAAGGTGTTCGGTCCCGACAGCCTGCTCGATCCGCACGAGCTCCGCCGCCGCGCCAAGATCGTCAACTACGCGCTGCTCTACGGCAAGACCGCGTTCACGCTCGCCAAGGACATCGGCGTGTCGCAACAAGCCGCGCAAGCGTTCATCGACGCCTACTTCGCGGGCTTCCCAATGGTGCGCGCGTTCATCGACAAGACGCTCGCCGACGCGCAAGCGAGCGGCGTCGTCAAGACGATGTTCGGGCGACGGCGGCCGGTGCCGGAGCTGACCAGCCGCAACTTCCAGATTCGCGCCGGCGCGGAACGCATCGCGGTGAACATGCCGATCCAGGGCACGGCCGCCGACATCCTGAAGCGCGCGATGATCGACGTGCACGCGGCGCTGAAGACGGCGCATCCGAAGGCGCGCATGATCCTCACCGTTCACGATGAACTGCTGTTTGAATCGCCGAAGGATCAGGCGGAGGATGTGTCCGCGCTGGTGAAGGAAAAGATGTCGAAGGCGGTCAAGCTCAACGTGCCGCTCGATGTTGATGCGGGAATTGGCGAGAATTGGACCGAAGCCAAAGGATGAATCTGGTGATCTGTTGATCTATTGAGCTTGTGACCTGACGCCCGGTCAACAGATCACAAGGTCAACAGATCACAAGGTCAACAGATTCATCATTTCCATCTCTCCTTCACAACAGCCCACTCGGCGCGCAAGTCCGCTTCGGCCTGGGGGCGCCGGTCGGCGGCCAGCGATTGAACGCGATCGGGAATGATTCCCTCGAGCACGATCTTGTCGAGATCGGCGCGCAGGCTCGCCGAGCGCGCGCCGGCCATTCGGGCGCGGACCCAGCCGGCGATCGCGGCGTTCCAGGCTTCGATCGGCGCACCGCTCCCGCGCGTGCCGACGACGAGGAAATACGCGGCTGCGGCCGATCCCGGATTTCTCGAAAGCTCACGGCTCATCCGCTCGCGCAAGCGCTCGAACGCGATGACGCGGCCGTCGTGCTCGAGGGCATCGGCGTAGCGCTCGACGGCGCTGCCCCACCACTCGAGCATCGCTTCGCCGGTTTCCGTGCCCTGCGCGATCGCGCGATCGATGCCGCTCTCGAACAACGTCGCCGCCGCGCCGTAGTCGTCCTCGAAGAACAGCGCTTCGCCGAGGGCCATCAGGAAATCGACGTGATCGCGGGTGTCGAGATTGGAGACGCGCACGGTGCCGAGCGCGACGCGCGCCGCCGAGAGATCGTCGGGATTGGCGCGCTCGCGATACCGCTCGAGATGCGCACGCGCCAGGACGACGGTCGCCGAGTCGGCGGTTGCGGGCGTCTTTTGCGCGAGTGTGGCCGCTTCGATCGCGCCGTCGTATTGCCGCTGGTTATAGAGGGAGCGGGCCCGGGCGAGCTCGGCCCGCTGCGCGGCCGCAGAGGCCACCGAAAACAAAACCAGGGCCACAGAAAGCACCGCAAGGGCAGAGGTTCGAATGGATACCAGGGCCACAGAAGACACAGATAACACAGAATATCGGAGTTCCTTGATGATCTGACACCAGGGCCACAGAAAGCACAGAAAGCTGCTATTGAAAGGCGGCGCGGCAGCGTGGAAGATGAAAGCGGGTTGATCAAGCTTTTCACCAGCCTCGCACTCCTACTGACGCTGAGCTCGCAGGCCCACGTCCTCCGGGTTCGGGTGGTCCTGCCGGACGGCACCGGCGCTCCAATCCCGCTGCCCCGCGTGATGCTTCTCGTCAGCGACAACCCGGCATCCAGCGAGCCGCGCCGCGTCCGCACCGACGCCAACGGCGTGATCGAGCTCACGCTTGCGCCCGGCAGCTACACGGTCGAATCCGATCGCCCCGTGGCATTCGGCGGCAAGGCGTATTCGTGGACGCAAATCGTGGACGTGGTTCCGGGGAAGGACACCGTGCTCGATCTCACCGCGAAGAACGCGGAGATCGAGACCGCCACCGCTGCGACGCCGGACGCGCCTGCGCCGGTCGAAGCGAGTTCGGCCGTGCTGCTGGCGAAATGGCATGACAGCGTGTTCGAAGTATGGACGCCGACGCGGCATGCCGAAGGCTTCCTGATCGACTCGCGGGGGCTGATCGCGACGAGTCATAGCGCGCTCAACGGCGCGACGTCCGTGGAAGTCGAGATCAGGACCCGCACGGATCATTTCAAGGTGCCGGGCAACGTGATCGTCGACGATCGCGCGACCGGCGGCGCGGTGATCTGGATCGATCCAGCCGCGATCGGATCGATACCGCCAATCGATCTGCGCTGTGGCGGCGCGGAGCCGGCGCGCGCGCAATACCGAGACGAGCTCACCACGATCGCCGCGCCGATGTTGTCGGGCAAGGATGTCGTCGACGGCGTGGTGACGCGGGTGACGTCGCAGGCGATCTTCGCGGATCTCCGCATCGCGCGCGAGACGGCGGGCGGGCCGGTCTTCAACGCGAACGGCGAGCTGGTCGGCATCAGTGCGATCGAGGAGGATCCAAAAACGTTCACGCGGGTCGAGGCATGGGTCGTTCCGATCGAGCGCGCGTGCGAGGCGATCGCAATGAGCGCAAAAGCCATGGCGGGCGCGGCGCCTCCCAAGGGCGCTCGCCTGCCCGTAGAGACCGCCAGCGGCTCGACGACAGTTTCGAGGCCGGCTCTGAAACAACTGAAAGTCCAGCTCACGACACTGCAGGCCGCGAATTTCGATATCGCGCTGCTGACTTCGACGCAGGCGCGCGAGGCCGGCACCGGATCCGATCCGCGTCTGGATTTCGACAATTGGACGGACTACGTTCGCTATGCGCCGCCAGTCCTGATGGTCCGCGTGAGCCCGCAGTTCGAGGAGAGCTTCTGGAAAATGCTCGGACGGGGCGCCGCGTCGACGCAGGGCGTGAACCTGCCGCCGCTCAAGAGCTTCACGGCCAACTTCCTCCGCATGCGGGCCTACTGTGGCGAGACCGAGGTGCTCCCGATCCATCCGTTCGTCATCGAGCGCCGCATCAACGACAAGCAGTCGATTCGCGAAGGACTCTACGTGTTCGAGCTCGGCGCCTTCGGGCCGCAGTGTTCAACGGTGAAGTTTTCGATGTTCTCGGAGAAGGATCCGAAGCAAGCGGATACCAAGGCGATCGATCCGAAACTCTTCGAGCAACTGACGAAGTTGATTTGAGCCTTCTGTACCTTCTGCGGCTCTGGTGAAATTTGTCTGAGCCTTCGGTGGCCGACGTACAATATCGAGCTGGAATGACCGAGCCGGTGATCGTCCCGCGGGCTGAGCACCCGATCTCACGGCGGGACATCGATTCTGATGCACTGAAAGTCCTCTATCGCCTCCACGAATCCGGCGCCACGGCGTATCTGGTCGGCGGCAGCGTGCGCGACCTGCTGCTCAGCCGGCGGCCGAAGGACTTCGACATCGGCACGTCGGCCCATCCCTACCAGGTCAAGAAGCTCTTCAGGAATTGCTGGATCATCGGCCGGCGCTTCCGCCTTGCCCACGTGCGCTTCGGCCTGAAGACGATCGAGGTCGCGACGTTTCGCAAGCACATCCCGGCCGGCACCGAGAGCGAGCCCGCGTCACCCGTCTTACACGCTTCACCCGCCTCACCCGCGTCCGCGGCGTCCGCCGATCACGACAACACCTTCGGCACGCCCGAAGAGGATGCGTTCCGCCGCGACTTCACGATCAACGCGCTGTTCTACGACATCAGCACGTTCTCGATCATCGACTACGTCGGCGGGCTGAAAGACCTGAAGGACGGACTGATCCGCTGCATCGGCGATCCGAACGAACGATTCCAGGAAGATCCGGTGCGCATGCTGCGCGCGATCGTGATGGCGTCGCGCCTCAACTTCCGCCTCGATCGCCCGATCGTCGATGCGATCGCGACCCATCGCGGCTTGATGGCGACCGCATCATCGGCGCGCCTGATCGAGGAGTACTACAAGATTCTTCGCTCCGGCTATGCCGAGATCACCTTCCGCGGCCTGGCCGAACATCGCCTGCTGGATCCGGTCACGCCGGAGATCCAGCGCGGCGCAAAGAGCCAGGCGCTCTGGGACAGCCTCGCGGCGCTCGACGCCTATCGGCGAAAGTTCGAAAGCGCACCCGCGACGCTGCGCAACCCCGTGCTGCTCGGCACGCTCCTGCTGCCACTTGGATTGATGCCTCGCCCGGAACGCCGGCACATCGAACCGGAGCCGGAGCCCGAGGAAGTCGACGGCAACCGCGAGTCGACATCGAAGTCCTTGCCCCCCGTAGCCTTGGCGAAGGGGGGGAAATTCAGACGGCCCCCGAAGGAGCCAATCCTCAAGATCGGTTCGCTGCCGATCGCACGCGGCGATACGGAGCGGCTGCGGCAAATCCTCTCGCTGCAGGGACGCATCGCCGATCTCGAAATGTCACCGCGCGCGAAGCGATCGTTGATGCATCGCGGCCCGTTCGAGGATTCGCTGACGTGGTTCGAGATCCACGGCAACGCGCCGGCGGTGCTCGAGCACTGGAAGGGATTCATCGAGGCGCTCGGCGATGAAGCGAAGCACGCGCCCGAGGGCGAAGCCGCGCCGATCGAAGGCGAGGGCGGTCCGCGGCGGCGCCGACGACGAGGCCGTCGCCGAAGAGGTCGTCGGGGATTTAAGCGACCACCAGAAAGCTGATCCCTGATCCCTGATCTACCCGTTTTTTTTCTCGAACTCCTGCATGAACGACACGAGCGCGTCGATGCCATCTTCCGGGAAGGCGTTGTAAATCGACGCGCGCATGCCGCCGACCGAGCGATGGCCCTTGAGGCCGTCGAGACCGGCGGCGGTGGTTTCCTTCACGAACTTGCCTTCGAGCTCTTCGCTCGGCAGGCGGAAGGTGATGTTCATGCGTGAGCGGCTGTTCTTGTCCGCCGTGCCCTTGTAGAAGCCGCTGCGATCGATCTCGGCGTAGAGCTTGGCGGCCTTGCGCTCGTTGTGCTTGCCGATCGCATCGAGCCCGCCTTCCGCGATCGCCCACTTCATCACCAGCCCCATCAGGTAGATGCCGAAGCACGGCGGGGTGTTGTACATCGAGCCATTCTCCGCATGCACCGCGTAATTCAGCATCGTGTGCAGCGACTTCTGCGAGCGCGGCAACAGGTCCTCGCGAATGATGACGAGCGTCACGCCGGACGGGCCGAGGTTCTTCTGCGCGCCGGCGTAGATCAATCCATATTTCGAGACGTCGATCGGACGGCTGAACATGTCGGATGACGTGTCCGCGACGAGCGGCACGTTGCCGACCGACGGCTCCTTCGTCCACTCGGTCCCGAACAGCGTGTTGTTCGTGGTCAGGTGAACGTAGGCGGCGTTCGGCGTCAGCTTCAGTTCGTCCTGGCGCGGGATGCGGCTGAAGTTCTCGCTCTCCGTCGATCCGGCGATGTTCACCGTGCCGACGCGCTGCGCTTCCTTGACCGCCTTCTGCGCCCATCCGCCGGTGACGATGTAGTCGGCGGTGGCGCCCGGGGTCAACAGGTTGAGCGGCACCATCGAAAACTGCAGCGACGCGCCGCCTTGCAGGAAGAGCACCTTGTAATTCGCGGGCACCTTGCCGAGCGCCCGGAGGTCCTGTTCGGTCTTCGCAAGGATCGCCTCGAAGGTCTTCGATCGGTGGCTGATCTCGAGCACCGACATGCCGACGCCCGGCAGCGCCACGAGATCGCGCTGCGCCTCTTCGAGCACCGGAACGGGAAGCACTGCGGGACCAGCAGAAAAGTTGAAGATCCTATTCGTAGTAGTGGCCATGGTTTTCTAAAATCTCACACGGAATCACGGAAACACTGAAACACAGAAAACGTTTGATCAAATACGTCCGTGCTTCTGTGTTTCCGTGCTTCTGTGTATGTTTGTTCACCCAAGTTTCACCAATTGCAGATCCAGTATGTCGGCGTTCCCTGATTGCATGGCGTCGAGCGCCCGGTTCGACGGGGCGCCGTCGAGATTGATGCGGGCGACGGCGGCATGCGCGCCGTCGAAAATGATGTTCTCGGCGAATGCTCTTGTTCTTGACGGCGTCGGCGAGCGCCGCGTAGTCCATCACTTCCGCGCGCGCGGTGTTGATGATGTAGGCGCCGGTCCTGGCGTGCTTCAGCAGCGCCGCGTCCACGAAGCCCTCGGTGTCCTTGGTCAGCGCGATATGCACGCTGACGATGTCGGACCGCTGCATCAGCGCTTCGGCGGAATCGACGATCTCGATGCCGAACTCCTGCTGAACGGCGGCGCGCGCTTCCGCATCGTCAATGAACCGGCGGCTCCACACCAGCACCGCCATGCCGAACGCCCGCGCGCGCTTGGCGACCTCCCGGCCGATGTGACCGAAGCCAAGCAGGCCGAGCGTCTGGCCCATCAGGCCCTTCGCCTTCGAGTATTCCTTCTTGTTCCACGTCCCGGCGCGTAATTCGGCGACGTTGTCGGGGATGCGTCGATCGAGCGCGAGGATCAATCCCATCGTCAGCTCGGCGACCGCGACCGAGTTCTTGCCAGGGCAATTCGACACGTAGATGCCGCGCCTGGAAGCCGCGGCGACGTCGATGGTGTTGACGCCGGCGCCGGCGCGGACGATCAGCGACAGCGCGCCGGCATCCATCATGGCCTCGGTGACCTGCGTCGATCGCACGACCAGGACGGGCGCCGCCGTCTTCTTGATCGCCGCGACGAGCTTGTCGCCGGAGGCATCCGGCTCGAACATCACGTCGCATCCGGCGGCTTTGAGCGCGTCGAGACCGGACTGCTCGAACTTATCTGCGACGAGAACTTTCATCAGCTATCGGCTTTCGGCTATCGGCTTTCGGCTTTCGGCTATCGGCTATCAGCTCAAATCAAGTGCGACAACAGGCCGTCGCGAAGCTTCGGTTCGAACCAGGTGGACTTCGGCGGCATGATGCCGCCCGCGTCGGCGATGCGCATCAGGTCCTTCACCGACACCGGATACATCGAAAACGCCACGGCGGCGGCGCCGGAATTCACGAGCCGCTCCAGCTCCTGCGTGCCGCGGATGCCGCCGACGAAGTCGATGCGCTTGTCGGTGCGCACGTCCTTGATGCCGAGCACCGGCTGGAGGATTGTCGTCTCGAGCGTGTCGACATCGAGTCCATTGGCCGGGGTCTTCAGGTGCACGGTGTGCCACTCACCGCTCAGGTACATCTCCACCTGGCCCTTTTGCATCGGCATCGGCGACTGGCCTTTGCGCGTCGGCGCCACCTTGTCGAGCGCCTCCAGGAAACTCTCCGCCGTCATGCCGTTCAGATCCTTGACGACGCGGTTGTAGGGGAGGACCTGCACCTGGTCGTCGGGGAACGCCACCGCGAGCACGCGATCGTGTTCGCCGGCGCCCTTGGTGGCGAGGCTGCGCCGCGTCCGCGCCGCCGATGCGGCGCGATGATGGCCGTCGGCGATGTAGAGCGCGTCGATCTTCGCGAACGCATCGACGATGTCCTGGTTCTCGTTGGGCGGAACCTGCC
>Ga0193741_1000351_pt1 | contig 13357 bp, 11 predicted proteins | sample L2s2metaG_FD_143059 | JGI IMG/M metagenome (GOLD analysis project Ga0193741, IMG submission 143059) | Soil microbial communities from a riparian zone of the East river system, Colorado, United States - L2s2 | ecosystem: Environmental > Terrestrial > Soil > Riparian zone | place: USA: East River...
GCACGTCTTCCTGATCAACGCCACGGGCAGGAGCGCGCAGGAGATGCTCGACGCCCTGCGCGTCCGCATCGGCAACGACCCCGCGACCGAACTGGCCGAGGCGGCCGAACAGCAACGCCAGATCACGCGGCTCCGCCTCGAGAAGCTCGTCCGCCCCGTGGCGCCGCTCGCCCGCACCGGAGGATGATGCCCAGCATGGGAGCCTTCACGACGCACGTGCTGGACACCTCGATCGGGCGACCCGCCGCCGGCGTCGCGGTCGAGCTGGAGGTCATGGCCGGGGGCGGCTGGGAGCCGGTCGGAGCGGGTCTGACCGACGAGGACGGACGCCTCGGCGACCTCCTGCCCGAGGGCACCGAACCGATGGCTGCGACGTACCGCATCCGCTTCGACTCGGGTGGGTACTTCGGGGGGCGCGGCGTCGAGACCTTCTACCCGGCCGTCACGGTGGAGTTCTCGGTGAGCGCTCCCGGCGAGCATCATCACGTGCCGGTCCTGCTGAGCCCGTTCGGCTACTCGACGTACCGTGGCACCTGAGGTGGGTGCGACCCTCGGTCCGAACCGGTACGGCAAGGCCGGGATCCGTCTCGCGACGGTCGTCCGGCGGGACGGCCGGCACGAGTTCTTCGAGCGGGAGGTCGAGGTCCGCCTGGAGGGCGAGTTCGATGACGTCCACACGAAGGGCGACAACGCGAGCGTCCTGCCGACCGACACGATGCGGGGATCCGTGTATGCGCTCGCCAAGCAACGGCCGGACGAGGGGATCGAGGCGTTCGCGCTCCGATACACCGACTACCTGCTCGACGCCTCACCGGCGGCAACGCGCGCGGAGACCTGGATCACCGAGCGGCCGTGGGATCGCGTCGAGATCGAGGGCCGGCCCCACCCCCACTCGTTCACGCGGGGAGCCCATCGCTGGACCGCCCATGCCCTGCGCGAACGCGGAGGCGTTCGTCTGTCCGCGGGGCTCGACGAGCTCTACGTCTTGAAGACGACCGGGTCCGCCTTCGCGGGATTCCTCGAGGACCGGTACACCACCCTTCCCGCGACCGACGACCGCATCATGGCGACGAACCTCGAGGCCGAGTGGCGCTACGGCTCGACCGACCTCGACTTCGGGGCCGAGCGCCGATGCGTGAAGGACGTGATCGTCCACGCCTTCGCCCACCACGACGAGAGCAACTCGGTGCAGCACACGCTGTGGGAGATGGGTCGCGCCGTGGTGGATTCGTGTCCGAGCGTCGACGAGATCTGGTTCTCGCTCCCGAACCTGCACCACATCGCGGTCGACCTCGCGCCGTACGGGTTGCGCAACGAGGGCGAGGTCTTCGTGGTGACCGACACGCCCTCGGGCAGGATCGAGGGGACGGTGCGGCGGACCGAGGGCGCCTCCCCGGCGTGAGCCGGTCGCTTTCCGACGACGGCTGGTCCGACCTGCTCGACCGGGCCGCCGAGGCCGAGGCCGAGCATCGGCGTCGCTTCCCCGAGGACGCCGCCGCGAGCCAGCCACTGCACACCCTGTACGTGCCGGCCGATCGCATCACGCCGACGACGACGGTCGAGTTCGGGACGGAGGCGCTCAGGTTGCTCGAGACCCACGCGCCCGACCCGGCCGCGTTCGAGGAGGCGTTCGGCGTCGATGCGCCTGTTGCCGAGCTCGCCCGCACGCGTGTCCTGGCGAAGCTCGAGCGGCAGCCGGTCGAGGACCTCAGGGTCGACTTCGAGGACGGGTACGGCCCGCGGCCCGACGACGAGGAGGACCGGCACGCGGAGAAGGCGGCTCGAGCCCTCCATGCGGCCCGCGAGTCCGGAACCGCTCCGGTGTCGTTCGGCCTGCGCGTGAAGTCGTTCGCCGACGGGAGACAGGCTCGGAGCGTCCGAACCCTCGACATGTTCCTGACGACCCTGATCGAGGCCGCGGGCAGGCTCCCCGAGGGGTTCGTCGTCACGTTCCCGAAGGTCAACACGGCCGAGCACGTCGCGATCTTCGCCGAGGTGCTCGAGCGGCTCGAGCTCGGGCTCGGCCTGGCCGACGGGACGTTGTGCTTCGAGGTGCAGGTCGAGACCCCGCGGTCGGTGATCGCTCCCGACGGTGCGGTCGCCGCGCCGCGGATCCTGGATGCGGCGGGCGGGCGGCTCACCGCGATGCATGTCGGCGTGTTCGACTACACGGCGTCGCTCGGCCTCATGCCGTGGGAGCAGCGACTCGATCACCCGGCGATCGATCTCGTGCGCCGGTTGCTGCAGGTGTCCTTAGCGGGGACGGGCATTGCGATCAGCGACGGTTCGAGCAACATCGTGCCGGCGAGCGATCGGACCAAGGACGTCCACGCCGCGTGGCGCGTGCACGCCGGCCAGGTCCAGCACTCGCTCTCCGCGGGGTTCTACCAGGGATGGGACCTGCACCCCTCGCATCTGGTCAGCCGGTTCGCCGCGGTGTACGGCTGGCTGCTCCCGCATCTCGACGACGCTACCGCACGCGTCGGCGCCTGGCGCGCGGGCGCCGCCACGGAGGGCGTGCTCGACGAGCCGGCGACGATCATGGGTCTGCTCCGGTACCTGCGGCTCTCGGTGTCGTCCGGAGCGGTCGACGAGGCCGAGGTCCTGGAGCGGACAGGCCTTCCCCCAGACGAGCTGCGCGGGAGCGGGAGGCTCGGGCCGTGAGGAATCCCGACGGCCTCGAGATCCTCGGTTCGGCTGAGGCCGGGTTCGACGAGATCCTGACCGACGAGGCGCTCTCGTTCGTGGCGGGGCTCCAGCGTGCGTTCGGCGCGCGCCGGGTCGAGCTGCTCGAGGCACGTGCCGAACGGCAGATCCGGCTCGACGAGGGCGAGCGACCGGACTTCCTCGAAGCGACCCGCCACGTGCGGGAGGCGGAGTGGCGGGTCACGCCGGCGCCCTCGGACCTGCGAGACCGCCGGGTCGAGATCACCGGCCCCACCGATCGCAAGATGGTGATCAACGCGTTGAACAGCGGCGCGCGCTGCTTCATGGCCGACTTCGAGGACGCGAACGCTCCGACCTGGCAGAACATGATCGAGGGACAGATCAACCTCGCCGACGCGGTCCGCGGGACGGTCGAGATGACGGGTCCCGACGGACGCGAGTACCGGCTCGCGGACCAGACCGCGACGCTGCTGGTTCGACCGCGCGGCTGGCACCTTCCCGAACGACACCTGACGGTGGACGATCGGCCCGTGTCGGCCAGCCTGTTCGACTTCGGCCTCGCGTTCTTCCACAACGCGCGAGAACAGCTCGAACGCGGGACCGGACCCTACTTCTATCTCCCGAAGCTCGAGAGCCATCTCGAGGCGCGGCTGTGGAACGACGTGTTCGTCTGGTCGCAGGAGCGGCTCGGCATCCCTCGTGGATCCATCCGCGCGACCGTCCTGATCGAGACGATCCTCGCGGCGTTCGAGATGGACGAGATCCTGTACGAGCTGCGCGAGCACTCGTCGGGGCTGAACGCGGGGCGTTGGGACTACATCTTCAGCATCATCAAGAAGTTCCGCCGGCATCCCCAGATGGTGCTGCCCGACCGGGCGCAGGTCACGATGACCGTTCCGTTCATGCGCGCGTACACGGAGCTCCTGGTCCGAACGTGCCACCGGCGCGGCGCCCACGCGATGGGCGGCATGTCGGCGTACATCCCCAGCCGAAAGGACCCCGAGGCCAACCAGGTGGCCCTCGCCAAGGTTTCGGAGGACAAGGTCCGCGAGGCGAACGCTGGGTTCGACGGGACCTGGATCGCGCACCCGGACCTCCTCCAGACCGCGACGGCAGAGTTCGACCGAGTGCTGGGCGATCGGCCGAACCAGGTCGACCGGAAGCGGGAGGACGTGGTCGCCTCCGCGGAGGACCTGCTCGACGTGCGCGTCCCGAACGGCGAGATCACCGAGGCGGGCCTGGGGACGAACGTGAACGTGGGGATGCGGTATCTCGCCTCGTGGCTGTCGGGGGTCGGCGCGGCCGCGATCGACAACCTGATGGAGGACGCCGCGACGGCCGAGATCTGCCGGTCGCAGATCTGGCAGTGGGTGGCGAACGGCGTCACGCTCACGACGGGTGAGATCGTCACCGCCTCGAAGGCCCGCGAGGCGATCCAGATCGAGATGACGCACCTCCGCGAGCAGCCGGGCGAGAAGCCGTTCGCCAAGCGTCGCCTGGAGCAGGCGCGAACGCTGTTCGAGGAGGTGGCGCTCCCGCCCGACTTCGTGGAGTTCCTGACGCTGCCCGCGTACGAGCTCCTCTGAGGCCTGCGTCGTCGGGGATTGAAATCGGGGGGGAGGGGGTAGGCGCGCGGTTCAGGTCGCGCCCACCCTGCGCGCGACCGGAAAGGGGGAACCATGAAGCGAGCGATCCTCCTCGCCATGGTGGCGGCGCTGGCGTTCGGCGCCATCTCGTCGTCGGCGTCCGCACAGCCGACCAACTTCCGCGCCGTGATCTCGGGCGGCGACGAGGTGCCGCGACGGGACACCGGCGCCCGAGGCGTCGCGACCTTCCAGCTGGACGGGGCGGGCACCGAGCTCGGCTTCCGGCTGGTCGTGGCGAACATCGAGAACGTCTTCGCGGCGCACATCCATTGCGGCGTCGTCGGCGTGAGCGGACCCATCGGGGTAACGCTGTTCATGGGGAGCCCGGGTGGAGGGCGTACCGATGGGGTTCTCGCCGCCGGAAGCGTGACGGCTCCCGATCCCGGCAACGGCTGTGGCTGGGCCGACCTCGATGCGGTGGTCGCCGCGCTCGAGTCGGGGAACGCCTACGTCAACGTCCACACGAGCGACGGGATCGACCCGATCGACACCGGGCCCGGCGACTTCCCCGGAGGGGAGATCCGAGGCCAGGTCTTCTGAGCGATCCGGCCCGAGCAAAGAGCTAGGACGCAGCCGCGCTCTCGGAGAGCCGGCCGTCGGCCATCTCGACCACGCGGTCCAGCCGCGGCGCGAGCGCCACGTTGTGGGTGGCGATCAGGCAGCTCGCGCCGTCGGCGGCCGCGCGGCCGAGGGCCTCGAGCACGCGTCGCTCCGAGACGGCGTCCTGATGCCCGGTGGGCTCGTCGGCGAGCACGAGCCTGGGTGACAGCACGAGCGCGCGAGCGATGGCCGTCCGTTGTTGCTCCCCCAGCGACGTTTCCTTCGGGTACCGCGCAGCGAGGCGCGCGATCGCGAGGTCCTCCATCAGCTCGTCGACACGTCCCCGGAGCTCGCCGAGCCGACCGGACAGCCGAGCCGGGTACTCGAGGTTCTCCCGCACGGTGAGCTCGTCGAACAGACCCAGCTTCTGCGGCACCACCGCGAGCTCCTCCCAGCCGGGGACCCCGGCCTGCCGTCCGGCGCGTTCGATCGTCCCGACGTCCGCGCGCTCCCAGCCGGCGATCACGTTCAGGAGCGTGGTCTTGCCCGAGCCGGATCGTCCGACGAGGCCGACGAGCTCGCCGGCCCGGAGCGCGAGGCTCACGTCGTCGAGGGCGTGGACGACCTCGTCTCCGCGTCGGTAGGACTTCGACACGTCCGTCGCGACGAGGACGGACGGGAGGTCGGGCTCGGGGGCCACGGTGTTCTCCGGAGGCCGCCACCGGTCGGCGCGGTCAGGGCCCGGCGCTTCCCGGCCGGGCACCCGCCGGACGTCGGTAGCGCGGCCGCCGCTGGACGAAGCGGTGGCCGTGCCGCCGAAGGATCGGCGGACCCCGTGATCGAGCTCCAGCGCGGCGTCGGCTCGTCGCATGACCGACCGGTCGTGCGTCGCGACCACGAACGTGACACCAGCGTGCGCGAGGGCGACCATCGTGTCCATCACGAGTTCCGCCGAGACGCTGTCGAGCTCGGCCGTCGGCTCGTCGGCCACGACGATCGTCGCGCCGCCCATCAGGACCTCCGCGATCGCCGCGCGCTGCTGCTCGCCGCCCGAGAGCTCCGACGGGAGGTGGTCGGCACGTTCCTCGATCCCGAGCGTCGAGAGCAGCTCGTCCTGTTCGATCCGCGGGCGCCGGTGCGTCAGCCCGCGGGCGAGCCGAAGGTGCTCGCCGACGGTGAGGTGAGGGAGGAAGTTGTCCGACGGTCGTTGGAACAGGTAGCCGACCGTCGCCCTTCGGAACCGCCGGAGCGTCCTGGCCGATGCGTCGTGCACGCTCGTGCCCTCGACGGTCAGCGTTCCGCTCGTCGGGCGGTCGAGGCCGGCGATCAGGCGGAGCAACGACGACTTGCCGCTGCCCGAGGGTCCGACGACCGCGAGGAGCGCGGAGGCGGGGACCTCCGCCGACAGACCCTTCAGGGCTCGAACCTCACCGCTCGCCGTCCGGTATGTCTTCACCAACTCGCTGCACCGGGCGGCGAGCTCGGGCTTCCTGCCGGTCTCCGGGGTCTCAGTCCGCAAGACGCATCACCTGGCCCAGGTCGGCGGCGCGGGCGCGCCGTTCGGTGAGCCACCCCCCGGCGAACGCCACGAGCAGTAACACAGGCGCCGCCGTCGCGACGAGGACCACCGGCACGACGCCGATCGGTTCGGGTGGGATCGCCTCGATCGGGTCCAGCAGCGGGATCGTGAGCCGGGCGGCCGCGAGCGCCAGCACACCACCGGCGACGTACGCGACGACGAGCATCGCGCCGACCTCGGTGGCGATCGCGAGCAGGTGTCGCGAGGACCGCATCCCCATCCGCAGCGAGAGGCCGTACGACACGATCTCGGAACGCTGCCGCGTCTGCAGGTACATGAGCATCGCCGCGAGCACCAGGAGGGCCGCGAGGAGCCCGAGCCCGTTCATCACGAGGAACGTGTCGATGACGGCGGCGATGTACGGGATGTCCTTCACCTCGTCGGTCGTGAGGATCAGGTCGGGCACGAAGCTCAGCTCGGACAGCGCCGCGCGAGCCGCGGCAGGATCGCCTCGGATCCAGAGCTCGTCGCTCGAGTTGGCGCCGGCCAACGGGTTCGGCAGCCCTTCGAATGCCTCGAGGAGGCGCCGCTCGTCGACCACGACCAGCGGTCGGAGCGACGTCATGCCGGGGAAGGCGTTCGCGCGGCCGACGATCTCGATCGGCACCCTCTGTCGGTCGATCGTGATCGAGTCCGGGAAGGCGTTCGGCGCCGAGGCCATCACGACCGGAAGCGTCCCCTCGAACGGCGCGGCGACGCGGTCGAGGAGAGCCTCGAGTGGCTCGGAGGCGAACGCGGGATCCCAGAAAGCGGTGGACGCGAACGTCTCCGGATCGATCGCGAGCAGATCGAACGGAACGGCCGCGCGGAGCTCGCCCGCCTGGATCCGCCGGACGACGCGAGACAGCGGGAGCGGGAACCGCCCGGGTGTCTCGTTCACGCTGTCGATCCGAGCCTGGACGTCGCTCCCGACGTAGACGCCGGCCTTGGCATCGACGGTCACCTCCATCGAACGCGCCATCGTCTGCGCCTGCACGAACAGCCCGAGGCACAGTCCCGCCGCGGCGATCAGGAGCAGCGTCAGGCGCGGACGGGCTGCCAGCCGATGCACCGCGAGGTACGCGGGCGTCCCCCACCCGGCGCTCCTGCCGCGCGCCCACCGCAGGCACAGGACGACCCCCCGAGCCACGAGCGCCACGGAACCCGCCAGGAACGCGATCGGGAACGCGAAGAGCAGGAGGCTGGGCGCCTTCGTTCCGAGGGCGGGGTCGACCACGACGGCGCCTCCGCTGCGCAGCCGTTGCAGGATCAGGAGCGACAGTGCGATCAGGACGAGCTCCCACGGCAGCAAGCCGAGGAAGCGCAACCGGCTGCGGTGCTGTTCGGACTGCCGGAGGAACGAGACGGTCGACACGGTCGCGATCGCAACGACGGACGCGAGCCACGCGACCCCGGCGGCCCAGAGCGCTTCGTTCGAAGCCCGGCCGGCAAGCGCGCCGCTCGGCCCCACACCTCGCACGAGCGCGAAGGCCAGCCCGAGGCCCACGGCCGCCCCGACCGCGCACGGCAGGATGGCTTCGAGCGCGGCTCGGCCGCCTACCGCCCTGGGTCTCGCACCACGTGCGAACAGGAGGTTCGACTCGACGCGACGAGCGGCCATCGCGAAGGCGCCGGCCCCCGCGACGACCACGAACGCGACGAGCATGCCCGCGAGGCGCAGGAGCCGGGCCGGGCCCTCGATCGCGACCAGCCTGCCGTGGACGTCGTTGACGACGTCGTCGATCGAGCTCCCCCAGACCGGCCCGTTGCGCACGTTGCAGAAGAAGGAGACGAAGCAGCGATCGAGCACGGAGGCGTCGTCGATCTCGTCCGAGATGTCGAACGCGATCCGCGCGGCGTCCTCGGCCTCCTGGAGCGTCAGCTCTTGCCGGACCGGAGCCTGCCAGGCGTAGCCGGCGTGGTCGAGCCCGATCGCGCGAGCCGCGCCGACGAACCGACCCATCGGAACGATCACCGCTTGGGGAGGCGGAGCGCAGTTGCTGCAATACAGGACCAGTTCGTCGTTCCACGGCCTCCAGTAGCCCGACGCTCCGCCCCGGTACAGCGAGCGGTAGATCCCGTCCACCGTCAGGGTGACCGTCCCGTCGCCGGGCGAGCCGACCACGATCCGCTCGCCGGGCGAGATATCCAGGGCATCGGCGACCAGGTCGGGTACCAGTGCCCCATCTCCGGGCGACCCCTCGAGGATCTCGACGTGCGAAATCGCCTCGTCGCCGGCGAACAGCCGCGTGTCGCGCTCCTCGCTCTGGCCGAGGACCGAGACCGGGACGACTTTGCCGAGGGAGGACTCGACCGGCTCGCCGAGATAGGGGCTGGTGGCCACGAGCCGATCGAAGAGCTCGTCGGCTCTCGGCTCCACCTTGCCGAACCTGCCCGGTCCCGGTAGCGGCATCGCGCCGTTGCGGTACATCATCCCGACGGCCCACCGGGTGTAGGAGGGATCGTCGATCCGGGCATTGACCAGCTCGCTCGCCGATGCCGAGATGAACAGCGGGTACGCGGAGGCGGCGAGCGCAAGCAGGAGGGCGCCGACCGCGACCGAGACGAACAGCCCCGGGAACCGCAGCAGGAGGAGCGGCGCCTTGGACCACAGTGGGTCGGCACCACCGAGCGAGCCGCGATCCCCCTTGCGTCCCCTAGCCATCGCCCTCCGAAGGTCCGTCGGTAGGTTCTACGCCCGTGGAGGGCGAGGCGTTCGTATCGTCCGTCACCTCTCGGGACGGCCGCCTGTCTCTCGTCCGTATCCTTGGGAGTCGTGAACGACCGATTCCTGCGCGCCCTGCGGCGCGAACCCGTCGACCGCACCCCGGTGTGGTTCATGCGGCAGGCCGGCCGATACCTGCCCGAGTACCGGGAGCTGCGCGGGGAACGCGACATCCTCGAGGCCATCCGGGCACCCGAGCTCGCCGTCGAGCTCACCCTCCAGCCGCTCCGGCGGATGCGGCTCGATGCTGCGATCGTCTTCGCGGACATCATGCTGCCGCTCGCGGCGATCGGCTTGCCGGTTCGGGTCGAACCCGGCATCGGCCCGGTCGTGGAGGACCCGATCCGGGACGCGAGCGGTGTGGCTCGGCTCCGCGCCCTCGAGCCCGAGGTGGACGAACCGTTCGCCCTCGAGACGATCCGCCTGCTCCGCAAGGAGCTGCGGGTCCCGTTGATCGGGTTCGCGGGCGCTCCCTTCACGCTCGCGAGCTACCTCGTCGAGGGCGGACCGTCTCGGGATCATGCGCGTACGAAGGCGCTGATGCACGATGAACCCGGGACGTGGTCATCGCTCATGGACGCGCTCTCGACGGTGTCGCGTTCGCACCTGCTCGCGCAGGCCGATGCCGGCGTTCAGGCGGTCCAGCTCTTCGACTCGTGGGTGGGGGCCCTCTCGCCGACTGATTACGCACGCTCGGTGCAGCCCTGGGTCGAACGCGTGCTGGATGACCTCCCGGTGCCGTCGATCCATTTCGGCGCGGGAACGGGGGAGCTGCTCACACTCATGCGTGACGCTGGTGGCGACGCGATCGGGATCGACTGGCGCGTGCCGCTCGACCGTGCCTGGGAGCGCATCGGCGCCGGCCGGGCGATCCAGGGCAACCTCGACCCGGCGATCTGTACCGCCTCGTGGGAGGCGGTCGAGCGCGGCGCGATCGAGGTGCTCGAACGCGCAGCGCGACGCGACGGCCACGTGTTCAACCTCGGCCACGGCGTCCTGCCGCAGACACCCGTCGAGAACCTGCAGCGTCTGGTGGATCTCGTGCACGAGCGGACGGCTCGATGAGCACGAGCCCGATCGGGGTGCTGGTGATGGCCTACGGGACCGCGAGCGGCCCCGACGATGTGGAGCGCTACTACACGGATATCCGTGGTGGTCGGCCGCCTACGCCGGGGCACCTCGAAGAGCTTCGCGAACGCTATGCGGCGATCGGGAACCGCTTCCCGCTGCTCGAGATCACCCGGCGGCAGGCGGAGGGTCTGGAGCGGGAGCTCAACCTCGAGGACCCCGGCGGCTTCCGCGCCTACCTCGGGATGAAGCACTCCCCGCCGTTCATCGCCGAGGCGGTGAGGCGGATGCGTGCCGACGGGGTCGAGCGCGCGATCGGCGTCGTGATGGCGCCGCATTGGTCGGGGATGTCGGTCGAGAGCTACATCGAACGCGTGGGAACGGAGACGGGGGACGGTCCGCCGTCGTTCGCGTTCGTCCGGTCGTACCACGACCATCCGGGGTTCGTGTCGTTCCTGTCGGCGCGGGTCGCCAAGGCCCTCGGACGACTGTCCCCCTCCGAAGGCGACGGCGCGACAGTGATCTTCTCCGCGCACAGCCTGCCCGTCCGCGAGGTCGTGGACGGCTCGCTCCGGTGCCTGCGGTGCCGCATGTGCGAGGACTCGTGCCGGTACCGCGACGGCCTGGCCGAGACCGCGGCCCTGGTCGCGGCCGAGCTCGGCCTGACCCGCCACACGATCGCGTGGCAGAGCGCGGGCCGCACCGACGACCCGTGGTGGGGCCCGCCGATCGAGGACGTGATCGCCGACCTCGCGTCGCAGGGATGCCCGGCGGTGGTCGTCTGCTCGGCGGGGTTCGTCGCCGACCACCTCGAGATCCTCTACGACCTCGACGTCGAGGCCCAGGCGATCGCCGAGCAGGCGGGGGTGCGGCTCGTGCGTACCGAGATGCCGAACGCCGACCCGGCGTTCGCCCGCGTCCTCGCGGATGTCGTCCGGAGGCAGCTGGCGGCCCGCAGGACCTTGTGACCGTGGCCGAGCGCGTGGTGATCGTGGGCGCGGGGGTCGCCGGGCTCGCCACCGCGCACCGTCTGCTCCGAGAGGCCCCGGCGCTCGAGGTCACCGTGCTCGAGTCCAGACCGACGGTCGGCGGCAGGCTCGCGGCCGCGACGGTCGACGACCTCGAGCTCGAGAGCGGCCCGGACTCGTTCGTCGCCCGCAAGCCGTGGGCGGTGGACCTGTGCCGTGAGCTGGACCTCGAGCTACTCGAACCCGGTGCCCGGGACGCCTTCGCGTGGACCGACCACGGCCTCGTCCCGTTGCCCACGAGCGCGCTCGGGATCCCCACCGACGTCGACGAGATCGCCAGGTGGCCTGGTCTGTCCCGAGCGGGGCGCGTTCGGGCGCTCTCGGACCTCGTGCGCAGGCCGAGACCGCCCGGCGCGGACGAGTCGATCGGCTCGTTGGTTCGCCGGCGGATGGGCGACGGGATCACGGACGCGCTGACCGGACCGCTGCTCGGAGGCCTATTCGCCGGCGACGTCGACCGGCTGAGCGTGGAGGCGTCGTTCCCCGAGCTCGCGCGGTGGGAGCGGGCGTTCGGGAGCCTCATCCGCGGCGCCCGGGCGTCGCTCGTGGCCGCGCGCGATGCGGGTCCGATGTTCCTGCGCCCCTTGGGCGGTGTATCACGGCTCTCGCGGGCCCTGCTCGAGACCGTCGGCCCCGACCGGGTCCGGATCGGAGCGCCGGTCGTCGCGATCGGACGCGACGGAGCCGGGTTCGACGTGCGGACCGACACCGATCGGCTTGCGGCGGATGCCGTGGTGCTCGCGACGCCGGCGTTCGTCGCTTCCGAGCTGATCGCCGGGATCGCACCCCGCGCCGCCGAGGTCCTGGGCGGCATCGGGTACGCGAGCACGGGCGTCGCGCTGCTCGTCTATCCGGAGGGCACGGCCGACGCGCTCCCCGAGGCGACCGGGTTCGTCGTGCCGCGCGGGCGCGCACCGATGACGGCCTGCACGTTCCTGTCGAGGAAGTGGCCCCGGGCCGACTTCGGGACGCGGGCCGTCGTCCGCTGCTTCGTCGGAGCGGTCGGGTTCGAGGACATCCTCGACGCGCCGGACGATGACATCGTGCAGGCCGTGTGCCGGCACCTCGCCGCGGTCCTGCCGCTGCCCGATCGGGCGGCCGCTTCGACGGTGGTGCGGTGGCCGCGCTCGATGCCGCAGTTCGAGCTCGGTCATCTCGGGCGCGTGCGCGAGATCGACGCCTCGCTGCCGCCGGGTATCGTCGTGGCCGGCAATGCGTACCTCGGGGTGGGTGTGGCCGACGCCGTCCGGAGCGCCGGCGACGCCGCCGAGCGGGTCCGTGCCCATCTCGCCGGCGAGCCAGTCAGATCGGAGAACGTGCGATGAGCGAGACCGTCTACGCGCTGTACACGTGCTTCAAGGCGACGCGCGCCTTCCGCGACGTGGATCTCGACGACGCCGCGCAGGAGATCGAGAACCTGGTCAAGGGGTGGAACGACGAGGTGACCTTTCGGGGCGTCTACTCCACGGTCGGGTTCCGCGCCGACACCGACCTCATGCTCTGGCTCGTCGGCCCGACCCCCGACACCGTCCAGGACGCGATCGCTGCGTTCCGCCGGACGAGGGCGGGTCGCGAGCTCGAGGTGACGTGGTCGTTCATGGGCGTGGTCAAGCCCGCCGAGTTCACGCCCGACCACGCGCCGGCGTTCGTCAAGGGCGAGCCGCCGAGGCGGTACCTGTGCGCGTACCCGTTCGTGCGGACGCCCGAGTGGTACCTGCTCCCCGCGGACGAGCGCGCGACGCTGCTCCGGGAGCACGGTGAGATCGGCCGCGAGTTCCCCGAGGTGCTCGCGAACACCACGAGCGCCTTCGGCATCAACGACTGGGAGTGGATCCTCGCGTTCGAGGCGGACGAGCTCGACCGGATCGTCGACTGCATCCGCCGGCTCCGGGAGGCGAAGGCGCGTCGGTTCACCAAGGAGGAGGTCCCGTTCGTGACCGGGATCCGCAAGGACGTCCGGGCCGCGTTGGGAGACCTCGCCTAGGCGCCAGCCGATGCCTCGTCGCGCCATAATGAGCCGGCCGACCGAAACGGAGGTCCACGATGGCCCACGCCAAGGACAAGGGCGATAAACAGGTCAAGAAGACCGCGCAGAAATCGATCAAGGAGAAGCGCGCGGTGAAGA
>Ga0193741_1000352_pt1 | contig 13356 bp, 15 predicted proteins | sample L2s2metaG_FD_143059 | JGI IMG/M metagenome (GOLD analysis project Ga0193741, IMG submission 143059) | Soil microbial communities from a riparian zone of the East river system, Colorado, United States - L2s2 | ecosystem: Environmental > Terrestrial > Soil > Riparian zone | place: USA: East River...
CCGACTTCGACTTCTTCAACCTGATCGTGCCGTGCGGCATTGCCGACAAGGGCGTGACGTCGCTCACGTCGAAGCTGGGACGCGCGCCGGCGATGGAAGACGTCGAAGACCGTGTTGTGTCCCAGTTTGCCGCCGTCTTCGAGCGGCAGCCGCAGGAAACAGCGGCGCCGACTATCGCATAGTCGTTTCGAAGCGCACGCGGTCGCGCGACGAAAGCGCCGGTGGCACCAGCATCGCGATGCCCGTTGGCGACAGCGTCACCGGCATCATCGCCGAGCGTCCCGGCGATCCTTCATCCCGATTCACGGCCACTGTCGCCGCGTGCACGCGCGGCGTCCGCGTCAACGCCGTGCGGACCATGCGCGCCGCGGCGCTGCCGAGCGCGTACGGTCCCGGCGGCCACAGCCGGGCGATGCGCGCATCCAATCGCGCAAGCTGCGCCGCGCTCAAGGCTTCGGTCGCCGTCCGTCCCGCGATCGACGCTTCGTCCCACGGCACGATGATGTGTTGCGGCGGGCGTCCCAGCACCGACAACGAAATGTCGGTGGGCGCGGCGTTCGCTTCGAGCGCGACGATCGCGATCACCGCCGATCGCAGCGCCTCAGGAGCGGAGCCGAACAGCCGCATGCGTGAAATGCCCAGTTCGTTGACCCCGCGCTCGACCAGGCTCGACTGCGCGGCGCCCGCGCACACGATCGGCGCGCGCTGGTTGAGGCCCGCGACACGCCTGATCAATGCGAGGCCGGCTTCGTCCTGCCATTCGATGACCGGGTTCGTTGCGAGATCGGCGACGATCACGACCTCGGCGCCGACAACGGCGGCGACGTCCGCGGTGCCGGCCATGACCGTGTGATAACCGTCGACGGGCGCGGATTGCGCGACGTCGAGCGCCTTGCCGGCCGCGATGTTGGCGAGGTCGTCGACGATGAAGATGCGGTTGACGAGGTCGATGGCCGCGAGTTGACGGGCCAGCGCACCGCCAATATCGCCCGCACCAAGGATCACTGCCGTGGACACGCGACTATTCTATAGGCATGTCTCGAGTCGCATTGGTCACCGGTGGTACGCGCGGTATCGGCTACGCCGTTGCCGAAGCCTTACTTCAGGCGGGCAACCAGGTGGCGATCACGGGCACGACGCCTGATGGCGCGGCACAGGCCGAACGCGCGTTGTCGGCCGGCGGGCAGGTCGTTGGTGTTGCGTGTGATGTTCGCGATGCCGCATCGGTGCAGCGCGCCGTGGACAGCGCGGTCGCGCGATTCGGTGGCCTCGATGTCGTCGTCAACAGCGCCGGTGTCGGCGTCGGCGTGCCGATCGCGGACATGACGCACGACGAATGGGATCGCATCATCGGCACCAATCTCAGCGGCGTGTTCAACACGTGCAAGGCGGCGATTCCACACCTGCGCGCGCGCGGCGGGTGGATCGTCAACATCTCGAGCCTCGCATCGACGAATCCATTCCCTGGCGGCGCGGCCTATTGCGCCTCGAAAGCGGGACTCAATGCCTTCAGCGACGCGCTGATGCAGGAGCTGCGCGACGACAACATTCGCGTCACAACGGTGCTGCCGGGATCGGTGGCGACGGGATTCTCAGGCCGCGAGCCCGGGACGGGAGCGGACTGGAAGTTGCTGCCGGAAGACGTCGCGCATGCGATCGTCGATCTGCTCAATCATCCTGCCCGCAGTCTCCCGAGCAGAATCGAGATTCGCCCGTCACGGCCGAAAAAATAATTACGTGCGAGCGGCGAGATATTCGAGCACGAACGGATTGGTCTGACGCTCGCGCCCGATCGTGGTTTCGGGACCGTGTCCCGAATAGACGATCGATTCGTCTGGAAAGGCAAACAGCTGTTCCGTGATCGCCTTCAGGAGCGCTGCGTAGTCCCCGCCGGGCAGATCGGTTCGACCGATCGATCCCGCAAACAACGTGTCGCCGACGAAGAGATGCGGCGGTGATGGATCGCCGTTCTTCGAGATCGCCAGGCAGACGCCGCCCGGACAGTGACCGGGCGTGTGCACAATGCGCACGCTGTAATCGCCAAACTCAATCGGGCCTTCACCTTCGTAGAATGCATCAACCGGCGGCGGCTCCTCGACCGTGAGGCCGAACATCATGCCGTGCGGGACCGCGCTTTGGTAGAGGAACAGATCGTCTTTGTGCAGATAGATCGGCACGCCGAGCGCGCGCTTCGCCTCGGCGACGCCCGACACGTGATCGACGTGCGCGTGCGTCAGCAGGATGTGCGTGACGTCGAGCTTCTCGGCCGCGATGAACGCGAGCAACTGCTCGACCTCGTCACCCGGATCGATGAACACGGCCTTGCGGGAGTTCTCGCAGCCGACCACGTAACCATTCTTGAAGAACGGCCCAACGGCCGCACTTTCCAGGATCATTCGCGCCTCACTACTCTAAGATAATCGCATGCCGCCGCCGACGGTGATTGATGTCTACGAGGCGCGCCGCCGTTTAGGCGAGCGCCTGCCGAAGACGCCGCTCCTGCCCTCGGCGTGGCTGTCGTCGATCGCGGACGGCAATGTGTTCCTGAAAATCGAATCCGTCAACCTCACCAACTCGTTCAAGATTCGCGGCGCCATGAACGCGGCGCTGCGGATGAGCGAAGGCATCGACACGCAGCTCCCGACGATCGTGACCGCGTCGGCCGGCAATCACGGCCGGGCGCTGGCGCTGGCCGCCGAAGAGCTGGGACTGCAGTGCGTCGTCTTTACGCCGGCAACCGCGCCGGAAGCGAAGAAGAATGCGATTCGGCGCCACGGCGCCATCCTGCATTCCGAGTGCGAGGACTACGACGCCGCCGAACGGCAGGCACGTGAGTTCGCCGAAGCGGAGGGCGGCGTCTACATCTCGCCGTACAACAACAACGACGTGATCGCCGGCGCGGGCACGATCGGACTCGAGATCGTCGAGGCCATGAATAACGTCGATGTCGTGGTGATTCCGCTCGGCGGCGGCGGCCTGGCGAGCGGCATGGGCCTCGCGATCAAGGCCGCGGCGCCAAAGGCGACGATCGTCGGCGTCGAGGTAGAGGCGTCGTCGCCGTTCACGCTGAGCCTGGAGGCCGGCCGCATCATGGAGATCACGCCGCGGCCCTCGCTTGCCGATGGACTCGTCGGCAATCTCGAGCCGGGCTCGATGACGTTTCCGCTCGTGAAGCAGGTCGTGGACTACGTCGTGACGGTGAGCGAGGAAGAACTGGCCCGCGCCATGAAGGGGCTGGCTACCGAAGAGCGGCTGATCGTCGAAGGCGCCGGCGCCGCCGCGGTCGCATCGATCGTCGCCGGCAAGGCCTCGGCGCCGGGGCAGCGCGTGGTTGCCATGGTCACCGGCGGCAATGTCGATCTCCCCAAATGGCTTTTCACAGTCAGCTGACGTTCGACGATCGTTCTACGGACGTGCTACCAACGTCCTACGTACGATGATCGCGAACAGATTTGTCCCACTGGAGACGACGCCCGCGGGCATCAAGGCCCGCGATCAGGAAACGGCGCAGACCGTCGTGCTCGTCGACGTCGCGCGCCTCGACCCTCGCCTGGTCGGCGTTTCTCATCCAGCGCTGATCACGGTCTTCGCCATTGTCGAGTACGCCGGCCGGACGCTGGCGGCGGCGGAATTCGTCCGGGGCCGATCGTTGAAGCAGCTGTTCGGGGGCGAACCGTGCCATCCGCGCCGGGCCGCGGAGATCGTGAGCGAGCTGGCCGACGGCGTCGCCGAGCTTCACGCGCGCGCGATCGTCCACGGCAACATCACGCAGACCTCGGCGCTGCTCACCGCGAAAGGCAAGGCGCGCTTGTCGCTGACGTCCGCGATCGGCGGCGACGAGATCCTCGACGTCAACGCGCTGAAGCTGGTGTTGAAAACGATTGGCGGGCATCCCAGCGATGAAGTGAATGCCGCGCAATCGGCCGTGATCCTGGCCGCGGCCTTACGATCGTAGAACGTTCCTAGACGGTCCAGGTGGTCTTCGGACTGCCGCCCGGATTATTCGACGCCGAGTTGACGACGAACTGGACCCGGCCGATGGTGAGCTTGTCGCCGTCGCTCAACTGCGTCCGCATCACCTTCTTGCCGTTCACGAACGTGCCGTTGGTGCTGCCGAGGTCCTCGAGCTCGAGCTCGTTGGTGTCGTGGAGCGTGAACCGGCAGTGCACGCGCGAGACCAGCGCGGCGTCGACCACAAAATCGGCGCGCGGCGCGCGGCCCATGGTTTTCAAAGTGCCGGGGAGGAGCCGGAACGTCAGGCCCACGTCTTCAGGCTCGAAGGATTGCAGTGTCCACATCCTTCCGGAAGTTTAAGGTTTAACGTTTAAACTTCAAAGTTCAAATGAGCGGACACCGGACGGCGCGGGTCCTCGTCTATACGCATCGCTGGCTCGGCATCGTCAGCGGCGTGCTCTTCGTTGTCTGGTTCGTCTCCGGCATCGTCATGATGTACGCGCGCATGCCGGAGCTCGGTGCGGCCGAGCGCCTGGCCCGCCTGCCGGAAATCAATCCCGCCTTCATCCGCACGCTGCCGCCGGCACCTGCCGAAGGCGACATCACACGCCTGGGAATCGGCACGCTCGAAGGCCGCCCGGTGTTTCGCGTGACGGCGCGCGGCCGCACCGAGCTTACGTTCGGCGATACCGGCGATCCGGTGCCGGCGGTTGACGCCGATCAGGCGTTGCGAATCGCGCGACGGTTCGTCAGCAACGTCAGCGACGTTCACTACGACACCCGGCTCACCGACGCCGATCAATGGTCGTTCGGCGTCCGCGGGCGCATGCCGATCCATCGCATCGCCGTCGACGACCCCGCGGGCACGCACCTGTATGTGACCGAGAACGGCGGCGAAGTCGTATTGAAAACGACCGCGTCGGGCCGCTTCTGGGGCTGGACTGGCGCCGTGCTGCACTGGCTGTACTTCGCGCCGCTTCGCCGTAATGCGGCGCTCTGGAACGAAGTCATTGTCTGGCTGTCCATCGCCGGCACCGTGATGTGTCTCGTCGGCATCGCCTGGGGCGTGTGGCGCCTCGCGCCGTTACGCGGCTATCGCCTTCGCGATCATCGGCAATGGTCGCCGTATGCCGGCTGGATGCGATGGCATCATTACGCCGGCCTGATTTTCGGCATCGTCACGACGACCTGGATTTTCAGCGGGCTGTTGTCGATGGATCCATGGGACTGGCATCCGAGCACCGCGCCGACGCGCGAACAGCGGGCGCGGGTTGCCGGCGGATCGATTGCCGTCAGCGATCTGTCGCTCGAGAAGCTGCGCAAGGCGATCGACGCGTTTGCGCCGCATCATCCGAAAGAGATCGAGATCACGCGCTTCCGTGGCCAGTACTACGCCGCGGCGAGCGACGGCATCGTGTCGTTCGACGAGCCCCAGTTCGGGGCCCTCGAACAACTGGCGCCCGATCTTGTCGTCGGCGCCGCGAACACGGCGATGGACGGCGTGCCCATCGAAGGCGTCAGCTGGCTCGACGACTACGACGCCTACTACTACGATCGCGAGCGCGCGCTGTCACTTCCAGTGCTGCGCGTGCGATACGCCGACCCTCAGAAGACGTGGCTGTATTTCGATCCCAAGCACGGCACGATCGCCCGGAAGGAAGAACGGCTGACGCGGCTCAATCGCTGGCTGTATCACGGCTTCCACAGCCTCGACTTTCCATTTCTCTATTACCAGCGTCCGCTCTGGGACATCGTCGTGATCGTGTTGAGCATCGGCGGGATCGCGTTGAGCGCAACGACGCTGAGCGCGTCGTGGCGAAGGGTCAGACGGTCGATTACTTCGGCATCGCGATTCTGAAAGGGTAGTAGCGGGTCATGTCGCCCGACGACAGGATCAGGAAGAAGTACGACTTGTCGCCACCCTCCGGCACCTTCACCGCCTTGCGAAGCTCGGCGATCCGTTCGGGGCTCTCGAGATCGGCGGCGCGCGCCGCGACCGTCGAGACCGCGACCGGCTTGAGGAACAGCGGCAACAGGCGGCGTTCCGCAGTTTCCGATTTGAACAGCTCCTCCGACGCGACCATCACACCCTTCGGCGCCCAGCCGGTGAGCCCGCATCGGAAATAGGAGACGTCGCTGACGGTCGGAATGTCTTTCGCCGATCCGGATACAAGCTGCAGGATGCCGGAGCGCATGAATTCGGCGTAGGCCTTCAGCGGAACCTGTTCCTTGGACGTAAACAGCACGATCGGCGCGCCTTGTCGCGCCAGCGCGGCCGGCGATCCAATCACCATGACCGCGGCGATCGCAACGGCGATCGCGCTAATCGATCGGCGGTTTCGGTTTCTGTCCATAGCCCGGCCGGTAATGCCTGTGGCACGTCGTGCACGACTCGAGCAGCTGATCGCTCAGCGCCGAGATCGCTTCGACGTTCTTCGTCTTCGCCGCCTTCACCGCCGCCGCGCCGGCATCGAGCATCAGCTTCGCGTCGTCCATCCACTGCTTCTGATCGCGGGCGCGGCCCGGCATCATCAGGAGGTTGGCCGATTCGGCGAGCATCAACGCCTGCCCTTCGAGCGCGGTCCATTCCGCGTCGGTCGTGGGCGTGCGCGTCTCGATGTAGAAGAGCGCATCGGATGTCGGGTAGATGATCTTCACCATCAGATCGCTCATCGAGCCGACATTCCGCGTCGGGGGCCGATCCGATGCCTCTTGCGCGAGGGCAAAGAGCTTCATCCCGCGAGTCTAGCACTAGCGAGGCTTCGCCACTGATCGTGCGGCTTCGCCTCGCTAGGACAGCGTTGCCTTTGCCGCGCTCCGCGCGGCGTAGGGTAAAATCCGTCGCGGAGGCTCTCGTGATCAGACGGTCGCTACTGCTCGTCGTTGCCACGGTTTTCGTTGCCGGCTCGATCGCCACTTACGCGCAAACCCCTGCGCCGCCGGCGCAGCCCGCCGCGGCCTTGGAGATCACGCCGAACGACTATCGCGCCGAGACATCGTGGCTCTGCCGCCCGGGCCAAAAGGGCGATGCGTGCGACGTCGATCTGACGACGACGATCGTTGCTGCCGACGGCACGCTGACGCGCGAAACATTTGCGCCCGATCCGAAAGCGCCGATCGATTGCTTCTACGTCTATCCGACGGTCTCGACCGACGCCACGCCAAACAGCGACATGTCGCAAGACCCTGCGGAGAAGAACGTGATCCTGCAGCAGTTCGCGCGCTTCGGATCGAAGTGCCGGACGTTTGCGCCGATCTACCGGCAGATCACGCTCCGCGGGCTTCAGACTGCTCTCGCGACCGGCGCCGATCCGCTGGCGCTGTTCAGCAAGGGCGTTCAGTACGATGACGTCCGCGATGCGTGGCAGTCCTACTTGAAGAACGACAACACGGGCCGCGGCGTGGTGTTGATTGGCCATTCGCAGGGCGCGTTCATCCTGCAGGCGCTGATCGCAAACGAGATCGACGGCAAGCCCGTTCAGAAGCAGCTGGTCGGCGCCTACATTCTCGGCGCGACGTTCCTCACGCCGAAGGGCAAGGACGTCGGCGGGCAGTTCAAGCAGATTCCGCTCTGCCGCAAGGCGGGGCAGATTGGCTGCGTCGTGAACTATTCGGCGTTCCGATCGACGGTGACGCCGCCGGGCAACACGTTGTTCGGCCACAGCACCGATCCGGCCTCATCTGGATCGTGCACCAATCCGGTCACGCTCGGCGCCGGCAGCGCGCCGTTGCGCGCCTATTTGTCAGCGACGGGCCGGATGATCGCGATGGGTGGCGGAGCGCCGAAGCCGTGGGCCACCGACAAGACGGTCGACACGCCGTTCGTCAGCGTGCCTGGCATGCTGGCCGCCGAGTGCAAGACGAATGAGTTCGCGACGTATCTCGAGATCAAAGTGAATGGCGACCCGGCCGATCCGCGCGTCGACGATATCTCCGGTGATCTTGGCGCCGCTGCCAAGCCGCTCGCGAACTGGGGCCTGCACCTGATCGACGTGAATCTCGCGATTGGGAACCTGCTCGATCTCGTCGAGGCGCAGTCGAAGGCGTATCGATCGCGGCGCTAGACAGGCGAACAGGCCAACAGGCGAACAGGCTAACGGTGGCCGAGGAGCCACCGATGATTCACTCATTTCGCGATCTCGATGTCTGGCAAAAGGGCATGGACTTGGCCGTGCGGGTCTACCAAGTAAGCGAGAAGTTACCGCGGTCGCCCCTGCTTCGCCGCCACCGAGACGTTGTTCACGGCAACGACGGCGAGCGTGCTGTTGATGGCAATCAGCGTGGCGACGGCGATCACTGGATGTTCCTTCCGGAGCTTTTCAATCATCAGGATCGTTCCCGCCGCGGTGCCGGCCTTGATCGCGATCATCGCGGCGGAATTTTGTGATGCACCCTGCAGCAGCGGATTGAATTCGCGCGCGCCCTGGTTGACCGACACCAGCGTCGTCACGACATCAGTGGCCTGCAGGAAGCCGTAGCTGTAATACATCTTCTTGACGAACGCCGGATCCGTCAGCTTTCTTTGCAGCACGATTGGCGCCGGCGGCGCGATGATGCCGGCCGGTTGATACGCGGTCCAGTCCGTCGCCCACGTGATCGGGATCGGCTCGATGAGGACGCCGGTCGATTCGACGGTCGAGTGCCCCCCTTCGCTGAAGCTACGGGGGGCAAGTTCGGCAAGAGGCGCGAGCGGGACGGCATCGAGCGGACGCGGCAGCGTCATCAGCGCGACTTCGATCGGCTTGCGGTTCAGCAGCCGCGCCAGCTGGCGGCGGAGATCGCGATTGTCGGTTTCGAGGCGCGCGACGCGCTCGGAAAGCGCGGTGACTTGATTGGCGAGCTCGCCGGATCGTGCCGCTTCAGCGCGCAGCGCCGAGCGGACGTCGTCAAGGCGCGACAGAATTTCGCGATTCGCCGCCTGTTGCTGGCGGAAGGCGTACAGGCCGAGGGCGGCAATGGCAAGAACGAGCGCGCCCGCGGCCAGCATCCGCATCCACCGGGAGTCTAGTTCAGCCGGACCGCAAATCTGCTAGATTGCCCGGATGAGCACGCGCAACTGGATCGCGGTCGGCCTCACGCTCGTTTCCATGGCCCTGATCATTCCCGGTGGATGCGGCGATGCGCTGACGATTACGGCGACGATTCCCCTGCTGAAGAAGCCGCTGTACGAGGAAACGCAGAGCATCCTGCGGGCGATTCGGCGGCTCTATGACTCGAAAAACTACTTCGTTGCCGGCCTGGTCCTGCTGTTCAGCGTGATCGTGCCGTTCATCAAGGCGGGGCTGCTGGCGGTCATCCTGTTCACGAAGAATCCGATGACGAAGTATCGGCTCTATCTGTTCGTGCGATCGATGAGCAAGTGGGCGATGGCCGACGTGTTCGCGGTCGGCATCTTCATCGCATTCATGGCCGGCAATGCGATCGACAACCTCGATGCGAAGCTGCATCCAGGCTTCTACTGGTTCATCGCCTACTGCCTGATCTCGAATCTCTCGTTCCAGTTCCTGCAGGTGCCGCCGCCGGATCAGGCGCCGACCTCGAAGATGGCACCAGTCTAAGAAATATTCTGTGACGGTCCGGCTTTAGCCGGACCGTAATACCGGCGATAGTCCTGCACGTAACCGTGGCGGGCCAGGAATCCGCCGAGCGGCCCGAGCCACTGGAGTACGTAATACAGCTTCCCGAGATCCATGATCTCGATCAGGTTGCCGTCGCAGTCCTTCACGAAAAAGAACCACTGTCCGCCGTTCGGAGACTGCATCGGATCCGACACGATCGTCACGCCCTTGCCTTTTAAGTAGGCGTGCCATTTGTGAATGCCGCTGACGTTAAGGCTGAAGTGGGTCATGCCGACGCGATTCCATGGCCCCTGCATGAGCGGCTGCTGGAGCTGGAACTCGAAGATCTCGAGCACGGCGCCGCCGGGAACGCGGATCCAGCCGATCTTGCACGTCGGCGCAGGCGCATCGACACCGAAAAAGCCGCGAACGCGGTCGGCCGGCGAGTCCGAGACGCCGACGAGCGGGCAGCCGAAGACATCCCAGTAGAAGCGGACGAACTCGTTGAAGTCCCTCACGGTAATGCCGACGTGGCTGAATGATCTCGCTCGCATTTCGTTCATACTAACGCCACAGAGACGCAGAGGCGCAGAGGAACATTGTTGACGAGGGCCATCTCATGAAGGTGACGATCTTTCTGCTCAGTCTGTTGCTGGTTTCCCCCGTATCGTTCATCGCGCAGCAATCCGCGCCGGCGCTCAAGGGCGTGCCGCAATTCACCGCGGATCCGAAGTGGCCGGTGTTGCCCGATGGATTCACGTGGGGACAGGTGATCGGCATCTTCGCCGACTCGAAGGGCCACGTGTGGACGTCGAGCCGCGGCCGGATCTCCGAATGGGATCAGCAGGGCAAGCAGGTGCAGTCGTGGGACGCGCGCGGGCCCGACGGCAAGTGGAACACCATCCACGGGCTGTTCGTCGATCACAACGGCTTCGTGTGGACCAACGCCCGCGAGAGCAACCTGACGGTGAAGTTCAGCCGCGATGGCAAGCCGCTGCTGGTGATCGGCAAGTTCGATCAGACCGGCGGCAGCAACGACACGACGCTGATGGGACGTCCGTCGGAGATCTGGGTCGATGCCGCCGACAACGAAGTGTTCGTCGCAGATGGTTACGGTAATCGCCGCGTCATCGTCTTCGACGGCGCGACTGGAAAATATCTTCGCCATTGGGGCGCGTATGGCAAGCGTCCCGAGGATCCGCCTCCCCAGCCGGGTGGTGGTAACGCGGCGCAAGCGAATGACGTTGTCCCAGCCGCGCCACCGGCGCAGTTACGCGTTCCGCACGGCATCATCGGATCTCGCGACGGATTCATCTACGTCGCCGATCGCGCGAACAATCGCATCCAGGTCTTCCGTCAGAACGGCGAGTTCGTGCGGGAGAAAATCCTGCGCCCGCGCTGCGGCGCTCAGGAGAAGGCGGCGTGGGCGCCGAAGCGGCCGTGCGGCAACGAAGCGACGTTCTCGCTCGGCTTCTCACACGACGGACCGCAGACCTACATCTACAGCGCCGACGGCGGCTCGCATGTCATCAACGTGATACGCAGGAGCGATCTCGAAGTGGTGAGCGAGTTCGCCGGGCCAGGAGTTGGTGTGGGTCAGCTCGGACGCCCGCACAACCTCACGGTCGATCCGTCGGGCAACATCTACGTCGGCGAAGCGCAGGGACCGGAAGTGAAAAACGCTGCCGGTGCGACAGTTGAAGCCGGTTTCCGTGCCCAGAAGTTCACTTTCACCGGCGTCAAGTAGTTGCCAGTTTCCAGTTGCCGGTTACCAGTTGGCAGAATCAGTGTAGCCGTGGCTTCTCTGGATAGTGGCTATTGGTAACTGGCAACTGGCAACTGGTAACTGGTAACTAGTAGCCCATCGCGTATCCCGTACGCCGTGGATCGCCGCCGGCGGTCAGCGTGCCCGTCACCGGATCGACGCGAATCGTCTGCATGTGGCCGATGCTGCCCCAGCCGGGCGTCACGCGCAGCTTGTGGCCCATCGCCTTCAGCGCGTCGATCGTCTTCTGCGGCATCCGGCTCTCGATCGACACCTCGATCTCGGCGCCCGGCTTGTAGAAATTCGGCTCGGCGTCGAGCGAGAAGCGCGGCGACTCGATCGCCTGCTGCACCGGCAGCTTGAAGTCGATCAGGTTCACGAGCATCTGGAACTCGGTCTGCCCGATCGTCTCGCCGCCCGGCGATCCAAACACGAACGCCAGCTTGCCGTCCTTCAACACCACGACCGGCGAGTTATTGAGGATCGGAATCTTGCCGGCGCCGACGTAATTCACGTTGTCCGGATACGGCGACGTCGATCCGAGCCGCATGCCGTTGTTGAGCAGCAGGCCCGTCGATCCGACGACGACGTTGTTGCCGAAGAGGCCGCCGAGCGTGGGCGTGACGCCGATCGCGTTGCCGAACTTGTCGACGATCGAGAAGCTCGTGGTGTGCTGCTCGCCGTCGTAGCGCTCCGGGAATTGTCGCGCACCCTGCGGAGCTGATGTCGTTGGCCGGCCATCAGGCGTTCCCGGATCTGGATAGCGGCCCGCCTTCGACATGTCGATCAATCCGCTGCGAACGGCAGCGTATTGCTTCGACAGCATGCCCGCGGCCGGGATCACCGTGAACTTCGGATCGGCGACGTAGCGATAGATGTCGGACTTCGCCACCTTGATCGCTTCGATCAACGCATGCGTCGCCTGCGGCGACCCTGCCCCGAATGACGTGATGTCGAAGCGCTCGACGAGGTTGGCCTGCATCAGCACTTCGAAGCCGCCGCGCGACGTCGACGGGTTGCTGAACACGTCGTAGCCGCGATACGTCGTCCGCAGCGGCTCGGTCCACTGCGGCTCATACGCGGCGAGATCGGCCGCGGTGAGCAGGCCGCCGTTCTCCTTGAAGAAGCGCTCGAACTCCTGCGCGATGTCGCCCTTGTAGAACCGATCGAAGGCCGCCTTGATCGCCTGCGAGCGCGTCGCCTTCTTCGCGAGCGCCTGCTTCTCGGCGTCGACCAGCTTGCGCAGCGTCGCGGCGTAATCGGCATTCTTCAACAGCTCGCCGGCTTTGATCGGCTGTCCATTCGGCAGGAAGATCTTTGCCGTCGTCGGATACTTGCCGAGATTCGCCTTGCCGCGATCGATCGACTGCGCGAGCATCTGGTCGATCGGATAACCCTTCTCGGCGTACTCGATCGCCGGCGCGAACACCTCGGCGATGCTCATCGTGCCAAGGCGATCGAGCAGCGAGAGGTAGCCGCCCAGGTTGCCGGGGACGATGCCGGCCTTCATGCCCGCATTCAGCGTCTCCGGCGTCATCTCCGCCGGTTTCAACGCCTTCGGCGCCGCGCCCGCCATCGACAGCGAGTGCACCTTGTTGTTCTTCTTGTCGAAGATCGTCATGAAGCCGTTGCCGCCGATGCCGTTCATCTCGGGCTCGCCGAGGGCGGCCATCGCGCCGACCGCGACGGCGGCGTCGAAGGCGTTGCCGCCTTTGAGCAGCATCTGCAGTCCCGCCGAAGACGCGATCGGGTGTCCCGTTGTGACGATGCCGTTGACGGCGGCGACGGCGGGCCGCGTGTAGAACGGCCGTACGGTGGCCGGCGCTTCAGCGGCTTGTTGTTGTGCGACGAGGACGGCTGCTCCCGAGATCAGGGCAGCGGCGGAAATGGCGGCGGCGGCGCGCGGAAACTTGATGAGCTGGAACATGGCGGCCCTCGCGGCGGAGCATAGCACCTGTCACGGACGTTCGCCACGGAGATGAGATGAAGCGGCTGGCTGCTACCTAGCGTGGTAGCTTGCGCTCCACATACGGAGTGTCGCTCTGCGGAAACAGAGCACTCAAAAGGAGCAGCCAGCCA
>Ga0193741_1000354_pt1 | contig 13343 bp, 9 predicted proteins | sample L2s2metaG_FD_143059 | JGI IMG/M metagenome (GOLD analysis project Ga0193741, IMG submission 143059) | Soil microbial communities from a riparian zone of the East river system, Colorado, United States - L2s2 | ecosystem: Environmental > Terrestrial > Soil > Riparian zone | place: USA: East River...
AATTGGGGTCGTCAATGGTGCTTGGATAAGGGGTTTGGTCTCGGTACGCAGCAAGACGTGCGCTGGGGTTCTACCCGCGACATCGGCGATATCATCTTCGGCCGCCAAGTGAGCTCCGGAAACCTGACCCGCGACGTACTTCTGAGTCTGCTGGGTCCGGTGGCATTCGACCGACTCGCCCTGCATGCGCTCACGCTTGGATACACCGATCCGCTTACAGGATCGTGGCGGAGCGAAGCAGCTGGACCGAATGTGCTGCTGGTGAACTCCGGAACCTGGCCGATCGCCGAGCTGGTCGACACCAACCGCGATCAGCGGAGCGATCTCATGCTCGTCGCCCTTAGGCCGTGGTAATGGACTTACACTAACTGCAACTGAACAGGCGGGAGGCGACGTTGTGAACTCAGAGGCTGGTAACTGTGCCTCTGACGCCTCCCGCCTGTTCAGTTGTAGTTACAGGCCGTAGCGCCAAAAGAGGCTAGAGCGTCTGCTTCGCCTTGAGCCTGCTCCGGTACGGTCTCTCCGGCGGCCCGATGTAAATCTGCCGCGGCCTCGCGATCTTCTGCTCCTTGTCGAGCAGCATCTCCTCCCACTGCGCCAGCCACCCCGGCATACGGCCAATCGCGAACAGCACTGTGAAGAAGTCCATCGGGAATGCCATCGACCGGTAGATCAGCCCCGTGTAGAAGTCGACGTTCGGGTACAGCTTGCGGGACACGAAGTAATCATCGGACAGCGCGATCCGCTCCAGCTCGAGCGCGATCTCCAGATCCTTGTCGACGCCGACCACCTTGAACACTTCATCGGCCAACTTCTTCACGATCTTGGCGCGCGGGTCGTAGCTCTTGTAGACCCGGTGGCCGAATCCCATCAGCTTCCCGCCCTCACCACTCTTCACGGTCTCGATGAAGGCAGGGACGTTCTTCACGCTGCCGATCTCCGTGATCATCCGCAGCACCTGCTCGTTGGCGCCCCCGTGCAGCGGGCCGAAGAGCGCCGCAACGCCGGCAGAAACCGCCGAGAAGGGATCCACGTGTGAAGAGCCGACCGCGCGCACGGCGTTGGTCGAGCAGTTCTGCTCGTGGTCCGCGTGCAGAATGAAAAGGATCTCGAGAGCGCGGACAAACACCGGGTTCGCCTCGTACTTCGACTCGCTCATGCGAGCGACCATCGACAGGAAGTTCTCGACGTACGAGAGCCGGTTGTCCGGATACACGAAGGGAAGTCCCTTCACGTGCCGGTACGAGAACGCGGCAATCGTCGGCGTCTTCGCCAGCAGGCGGATCATCGAGATGTTCCGCTCGGTCGGGTCGAGGATGTTGCGCGCCGAGGGATAGAACGCCGCCAGCCCGGCGACGGAGCTGTTGAGCATCGCCATCGGGTGCGCGTCATAGCGGAAGCCCTCGAGGAACTTCCGCATGTTCTCGTGCACGTAGGTGTGAAACGTGATGTCGTGCACGAACTGGTCGTATTCCTGCTGAGTCGGGAGCTCGCCGTGGCGAAGGAGCCACGCGACCTCGAGGAACGTCGCGCTTTCGGCGAGCTGCTCGATGGGGTAGCCGCGGTAGCGGAGTATTCCCTTGTCGCCATCGATATATGTGATGGCGCTCCGGCACGATGCCGTGTTCAGGAAAGCCGGATCGTAGCTCATCAGACCCGAGTCATTGGGATCATCAGTCTTGATCTTCTTGAGCTCGGTGGCGCGGATCGCGCACTCCGTCACAGGAACGCTGTAGGTCTTGCTGGTTCGGGTGTCCTTGATCTCCAACGCCGCGCCGGCGGCGGCGGGTGACGCGGGTGGCTTTGCGGATGCCTTGGATGGGGCTGCGGCGGCCGGTTTGGTGTTGTTTTTCTTGGCGGCAGCGGGTCGTGCAGTCGTACCAGTCTTCGGCATCCTGTTCTCCAGTTGATACATCAAATTTAGCGCAACGCCGGCGGAGTTGATAACCGCCGCGTATCGTCGGCTAAAACTAGAGACAGGGGAGGTTAGAGGCGCCTCAACCTTGTGACTTTCCACTTGCCGCCGGTGATCTGCGCACCGCTTTGAGTTGGAACAGTCGTGAAGGTGCCCTCGATCGTGCGCGCATCGGTGAACGACCCCTCGAAATTCGTGTTCACGCGACACGCGCACGTCGGATCGATGTACGGATCGAGGGTACCGCTCACCTTGTTGCCTTCCTTCCTCATGAAGCTGATGTTGATGACGGAGCGAGCCATGGCGGTGTTAGTGACCAGCGTGTCGGCCTTGCCCGGTATCAGGACTACCTTCCCGGTCGCCGATGACTCGCCGGCGCGCAGCCTGAAGGCAATCGTTCCGCTTCTGCCCGCCCCTGGGTTGTTGTAGTCGCCGTGCCATTCACCCACCAGCGGTTGGAGATCGAAATCACTGGCGGTCACTTGGGTTTCCGGCTGCGGAGTCCCCCCGCACCCCGCGACTGAAGCGGCGGCGCCAAGGCAGGCAAGAACGACGATGAAGCGCTTCATGGTCTTCCTCATATTTAGGCTCCGCTGGTTGGCGCGGCAAGCGGTTTGAATCCCTTTCTCTCCATCGCCCCCCAGTCTTTCTTTCCGCGAAGGAATTTCCAGAGCCCCCGCAGACGCCAGTACACCGTCATCTGCCGGTACCCGAAGTTCTCCAGCAGCGCCCACGACAGGAGCAGCGTCCGATCGCGGAAAGTATTGTAGCGGTGGAAGCTGATGTCCTCGAGAATGAGCGTGAAGGCGGTCAGCGCCGTTCCGAGACCGTAAGCAGTGAGGTAAAACAGCGCGGCAAAGTTCCAGTCCACGACACCCAGGAAGAGCCCGACCGCGAGACTGATGAGTCCAACAGCCTCGAACACCGGCGCCAGCAGCTCGACGAGAGCATAGTAGGGATACACGACAATGCCGGTGGCTCCGTACCGTGGGTTCAACGCCATTCTGCGGTGCCGCCACAAAACGTCCGCGAGTCCGCGATGCCATCGATCGCGCTGTCGGCCGAGCACTTTCAGCGATTCCGGAACCTCGGTCCACGCGACCGGGTCCGGGACAAAGGCGATTCTTCCAGGGCCCCCGCGCTCGTAGGAGAGTCGCTTCAGTCTCAGCACCAGCTCCATATCCTCACCGACGGTGTCGTGCAGATAACCACCCGCGTTCACCACCGATTCGCGCCTGAAGAGTCCGAACGCGCCGGAGATGATGATGTTTCCGCCGAGACGGTTCCAACCCAGTCGGCCGAACAGGAACGCGCGAAGGTATTCCACCACCTGGATGCCGGCGAGGGCATGTGTCGGGACACGGGTTCTGACAACGCGCCCGAACTTCACCTCCGAGCCGTTGACGACCCGGATCGTTCCGCCAGTCGCAACGACATCCGTCGCGTAGAGAAAGGGGCGCACCATGCGCTGCAATCCATCGGCCTCGATGAGCGTGTCGGCATCCATCGCGCAGACCAGCTCGCCCTTGGCAAAGCTGAGCCCGACGTTCAACGCGTCCGCTTTGCCGCCGTTCTCCTTGTCGACGACGACCAGCGCCGGATATGTGGATGAACGATAGAGGCTGCGCACCGGTTTTGTCTTGATGCGCTGCTCGTAGATGGTCTTCACGGGCACCAGGTCGAAGCGGTCGATCAGAACCTGGATGGTGTTGTCTTTGGATCCGTCGCTGATGACGATGAGCTCGAGGTTCGGGTACTGGAGCGCGAGGAGCGCGCGCAGGCTTCCCTCGATCGTTGCCTCTTCGTTGAAGGCGGGAGCCAGTATGGAAATTGTGGGCGAAAGCGTCGAGCTGAGCAGAAGGTGCCGGCTCTCGTCGGCGATGAGAACCATGTGACGGCGCATCTCGAGCAGCGAGCTGATCAGGAGGAGCATGTACCAACCGTTCACCGCCAGGAAATAGGCAACTATGACGAACTGGCCCCCGACGAGGAGCTGATCCCCACTGATCGCCAGAGATTCGTTCATCCAGCGGCCGCCGCTTCGGGAAGGTCGAGAACCAGCTGCGCCATGTCAGCCGCAAAGGCGTCGTCTCCCTTGAGGGCGCGGCGCAAGAACAGCGCACCGGGCGCGCCGATCGAGCGGAGCGCCAGACCAGCATCGCGCCGTACGTGCCAGGCCGCATCGCGCAGCGATTCGGCCAGCTGGGATGCCGATGGCCAATGTTGCATCCGGCCCAGTCCCCGCGCGGCCGCGGATCTCACGCGCGAATCCGAATCTTTCAGCAGCTCCGTCAATCGCTCTGCCGAGGGAGCATCTCCAATCGCGCCCAGGAGATTCGTCGCTGCGATCCGAACGCCAGTGTCTTCGCTTCCTGAAAGGCGTATTGCGGCGGGGCGAAAAGCCGTTGCCGCGAGGGCTTCCGCGACGCGAAGCCCGGCCTCCGCCGGGAGTCCCGATTGCGTCTCCAGGAAAGCGGCGAGAGGCTCGGCAACGATACCCCCCATGCGAAGCAGCGCATCCTGCACCGCAAAGCGCGCCTGCGTGGCGGGGTCCGCCAGCATCGTCAACATTGTCGAGATGATCGGCATCGATGGCTGAGCCGCCGCCCATTCGGCCGCTTGCGCGCGGACAGCCGGATGCGGATCGGCGAGCAGCGTTACAACCAGGGAGTCCGCGACGTCCATGCGGGAAAGGACTCGGGTACCGCGAAGGCGGCGCGTCCAGGACCGGTTCTCACACAGGTTTCGCGCACGAGTGAGCAATCCCACTTCCTGGGCCACGAATCGCAATCTCTCTTTCCCGGTTCCCGTCAGACTTCGCGAGATCTCCAAAAACACGTTTTCCTGCACGTCGTGACGCAGCTGGCGAAGCAGCGTGATATCCTCGACGTTGATCGTGCCTCGGTTGACGAGACGCGCCAGCGACTCCCGCGCAGTTTCGGTCGACCGAGCCAGTCGGCGTTGATTGAGAAACAGCCACAGCCCGTGTGAGAAGTAGATCACCACGGCAAGCACGAGCAGCGCGATCTCGACGAACATCACTCTGTTGAGAAGGCCCGTGTCGACCATCACTGTCCTTGTCTCAATACCATTCGCACCTTGTGCATCAGAACGGGAACGCTGAAAGGCTTGGCGACGTGATCGACGGCGCCGAGCTCGAGCGCGGTCAGTACGTCGCGCTCGCCTGTGCGCGCCGTAAGCATGACCACGCTGCTTGCCCTTGTCACTTCCACAGCTTTCAGTCGCCGCAGCACATCGAGTCCATTTAGCGCCGGCAGGTCGACGCCGAGCAGGATTACCTTCGCCTGCACGTCGGGCGTCGTGCCGGTCAGCGCGGCGACTGCGCTCTCGCCGTCGGCATAGGTTGCGACGCTGAGGTTGCGGCTTTCCATCGCGTGCTGCAACAACGAGACGAGTGCGACATCGTCATCGACGATTGCCACGTCCACGCGCCGGGTCATCACTCCGGCCAGCTGGACGCCGGCAATGCCAACCCGGTTGACCCCGATCTCCCTGACCTTTTGCAGCACCTCCAACGCCTTCTCCCGCAACGCGCTCACGGTGTCGCCATCGACCTGGTACTGAGCGACCCCTCCACTGCATTGGACGCGGACGCCGCGCCCATCGTCCGCCATGAAGATCTGCTCTGCCACCTTGCTGCAGATCTGAGTGAGCTTAATGGCGCCAGGTTCCTTCGAGCTTCCGTACATCCCGATCATGAATTCCGCGCCGCCCCACCAACCCACCACGTCTTCCCCGCGAAAGGCCTTCGGCAGCAGCTCGCCGACCACGCGCAAGATTCTGTCGGCGATGGAGCGGCCGTAGGTTGCCGCCAGGCCCGATAGCCCATCGATTTCCAGAGCCGCGATCGAGTATGGATCTGATTTTCTGCGCGCGAGCCTCAGAAAGCGATCGATGAGCTCCGTCGTCCGCCCAGCCGTCGGTAGTCCTGTCACCGGATCGGTGTCCACAGCGACTCGGCGCGCCTTGACGCCTTTGAGCCGGCTCTCGATGCGCATCATCAGCTCGGCCGCGACGAACGGCTTGCCGACATAATCGTCCGCTCCGGCGGCGAAGATTCGATGCACGCTCTCCTGATCGGTGTGCCCGGTGAGAAACACCACCGGCAGCTCGCTCCAGCGGCGGTCGTTTCTCACCACGCGGCACAGCTCGATCCCACTGAGCTTTGGCATCTCGAGATCGAGCATTATCAGGTTCGGCTTCCCCTCATCGAGCACGCTCCAGAATCGGAGCGGGTCGTTGAGGGCGGTGACGGCGATACCGCGACGCTTCAGCATCATGGTGAGGGCCCGCGTTATCTGCGGGTCGTCGTCGACTATCAGAATCTTGCTTCCCTCGAGGGAATCCTCGGGCGCCGCCGCGTTGGCGGCCGACGAGAGAGCCCGCTCCTCGGCCGACGAGGGTGCTGGCGGCGACTGCGGCGCACCCTGAAGTGCATCCCGGAGCGCAAGCAGCTGTTCGGAGATCGCCACTCCCTCGACCGGAGTCAGGGAGTCATTCGAGAATCTGTCGGCGATCTCCCGGGCGATTGCGGAGGCGCGGGCGAACCCGAATGGAGCCGTCAACTCAGAGAGACTCTGCGCGTCGCGCTGGGCAGCGGTCTTCAGGTCGGAGGAAATGCTGTTGTCCAGAAGTGCAATCGCGGCATCGTCCAGCGAATCGATTCTCTTGAACGCCGAAGCGCGCGCCCGGTCCCAGGCATCGAAGACTGCAGCGGCGACATTGTCACCGTGCGACACCTGCGGCGCCAGAACTTCGACTCCGGACATCTTCGCGAGCTCCCGCAGCATTTCTTCGACATCGACCGGTGAGAGAAAGAACCGATCGACACGAATCTCCTTGAGAGCGTTCAGAACGCCTTCCGCCTGCGCCATCGAGATGCAGTAGGCTATCCGAACCGCTTCGTTCGCATCGCGAGCGCGGCGGGCTATGTAGATGGAATCCTGGGTGGGCTGGGTGTCACTGAGAATGACCACTGCGGCCTCTCCCTGAGAGGCCGCGCGGCCCATTTTCTGGGTGTCGTCAAACTCGGTGACGGCGACGCCCCGGAGCCTGAGTCCGATCTCTCGAACGATTTCCGCGGGCAGTCCCGCCACCAGAAATCTGACCGCTTCGGCCACCATCTATCCCCTGGCGAAGAGGGATGAATATGCTGAATCAGCCCCGGGTCTGCTTCGCCAGGGCCAGGACCGCGTTCCATTCAGCGGCTCCGACTTTCTGGACCGACAAACGATTCCCTTTTTGCAGCAACGGCATGCCCTGGAGCTCCGGCTTCGTCCGCATCTCGCTGAGGGTGATGGGCCGGGGGAGGTGCTCTAACGCCCGTACATCCACCATCGACCAGGACGACTCGCCTCCCTTGCTCTTCGGATCGTAGTGCGCGTCCTTCGGATCGACCGCGGTATGATCGGGGTATCCTTCACGCACGACCTCGACGATCCCCACGATTGCCGGCTCGGCGCCGGAATGATAAAAAAAGGCGAGATCACCTTTTTTCATTTCGTCGCGCATGAAGTTCCGCGCCTGATAGTTTCGCACGCCGTCCCAGTGAGACGTCTGGTTCGGAGCATTCATGAGATCGTCGAAGGAGAAGGACTCGGGCTCCGATTTCAGCAGCCAGTACTGTCTGTCCTTCTGCGCGGATTGAGTAATCTTGGTCATTCAGCTCACCGCCGTGTGCAAGTCATTGCCGCCAGTGGAACCTAACCGGCTGGTCGTCGTAGATTGCAGTACATCATAACCATCAGAACAGCAGGCCACACCCATGCGTCGTCACAGTTTCCGCGTCATTCTCTCGCTGCTCACGATCGTCGCCGGCACCACCGGTGCCCAGACGCAGAACGCTCCACTCAGCTACCCCGTCGCCGCGCGCGGCACCCAGGTCGACGACTACCATGGCGTCAGCATCGCCGATCCCTACCGCTGGCTGGAGGACACCGACTCCCCCGCGACCAAAGCATGGGTGGAAGCACAAAACAGGCTGACCGATTCGTTCCTGGCAACGATCCCGGAACGGCCAGCGATCAAGGCCAGGCTGACGGAGATCTGGAACTACGCCCGCTTTTCGGCTCCCTTCAAGGGAGGAGAGCGGTACTTCTACTTCCAGAACACCGGCCTCCAGAATCAGAGCATTCTCTACGTTCAGGACCGCAGAAACGCCCCGCCGCGGGTGTTGCTCGATCCAAACGTGCTCTCCCCCGATGGCACGGTGGCACTCTCTGGTCAGGCTGCGTCCGACAACGGGCGCTACCTCGCCTACAGCATCTCGACGAGCGGATCCGATTGGCAGGAGGTGCACGTTCGCGACGTGAACACGGGCCGTGATCTCGCCGACACCCTGAAATGGGTCAAGTTCTCGGGCATCTCCTGGACGCACGACGACAAGGGGTTCTTCTACTCGCGGTACGCCGAGCCCACGTCGGGCAACAAGATGACCAGCGTCAACCGCAATCATAAGATCTACTATCATCGCATCGGGCGTCCGCAGTCCAGCGACGAGCTGATCTACGATCGGCCCGACCAGCCCGACTGGCTTCTTTTCGGCAGCGTGACCGATGACGGCCAGTACCTCATCATCACCGTGGCGCAGGGCACTGACGTCCGCAACCGGCTGTACTTCATCGACCTGGACAATCCGGGCAAGCCGAAGATCAACAATCCGGTCTTTCGCCTCATCGACAGGTTCGACGCCGAGTATGAGTTCGTCGGAAACCGGGGTACGATGTTCTACGTGCGCACCGACCGGAATGCGCCGAAGGGACGGATCGTCGCGATCAGCATCGAAAATCCGAGAGAGGAGCGCTGGAACACGATCGTGGCCGAGAGCAAGGATGCCCTCGTAACCGCGACGACGGCAGGCGAGGACATCGTCGCCAACTACCTGAAGGACGCGCAATCCAGTATCCGCTTCTTCAGCGGCGGGCGTGATGACCGTCGCGATCGGCAGCGCGGTCAGCCGCCACCGCGGCGCAATCCGGGTAGCATCTACGACGACACCAGCACCACGCTGATCGTGACCAGGGGCCAGCAGTTAACCGGCGGCGGCTTCACGCTGCGCGGCGAGCTTCCATTGCCGGGAATCGGGACCGTCAACGAGATCCGCGGCAAGCAGGGCGATGACGAGATGTTCTACAGCTTCACGTCCTTCCTCTACCCGACGACGGTTTACCGCTACGACCTCAAATCGCGGACGAATACGATCTATCGCGCTCCAAAAGTCGCGTTCGACGCCGGCAAGTACGAGACTCGCCAGGTGTTCTTTACGAGCAAAGACGGGACTCGGGTGCCGATGTTCATCACCGCGAAGAAGGGTCTCCAGCTCGACGGCAACAACCCGACACTTCTCTACGCGTACGGCGGCTTCAACATTTCTTCGACACCGTCATTCTCGTCTGCCAACGCCGCGTGGCTCGAAATGGGTGGTATCTACGCGCTCGCCAACCTTCGCGGGGGCGGCGAGTACGGCAAGGAATGGCACGAGGGTGGTATGCTGGCGAAAAAACAGAATGTGTTCGATGATTTCATCGCCGCTTCACAGTACCTGATCAGGGAGAAGTACACGTCGACACCGAAGCTCGCGATTCGCGGCGGATCGAATGGCGGCTTGCTGGTCGGCGCGGTGATGACTCAGCGTCCCGAGCTGTTCGGAGCCACTCTGCCTGAGGTGGGAGTGATGGACATGCTACGCTTCCAGAAGTTCACCATCGGCTGGGCATGGACGTCCGACTACGGATCGTCGGACAACGCCGAGCAGTTCAAGTATCTGCGCGCGTATTCGCCGCTTCACAACATCAAGCCCGGCACGTGCTATCCATCGACGCTCGGGTTCACTGCCGATCACGACGACCGCGTCGTTCCCGGACACACCTTCAAGTTCATCGCCACCATGCAGGCTGCTCAGGGTTGCCCGAATCCCGTTCTCGTCCGAATCGAGACCAAGGCCGGCCATGGTGCGGGTAAGCCAACGACCAAACAGATCGACGAAGCCGCCGACAGGTTTGCGTTCCTCGTCCGCGCGCTGCGGATGAAGCCAGCGTCGCAGTAATGGAGACAGTCCTGTCGGGTGCTGGGACGGTCATTCAGGTGGTGCGCGCAGCTCTCCTGGCGATAGCGGTCGTATTCGGAGTGATCTGCATTCTCGACTGGGCTGTCCGCACGAGAAAAATCAGCCCTTTCAACGCGATTGCCCGCTTCTGCCGCGCGACGGTGGACCCGCTCATCGCCCCAATGGAGCGAAAAGTCGTCCGCGCCGGGGGTACTCCGGCGTCGGCGCCGCTATGGGCGCTCGCCGCAGTGGTGATCGGCGGGATTCTTCTGCTTTCCCTCCTCGACTTCATCCTGATCCAGGTCGCCAGGTCGATGATCGCTTCGCAGAACGGCGCCGCGGGGATTTTCCATCTCCTCGTGAGCTGGACGTTCACGATCCTCAAGATCGCGCTGATCGTGAGAGTGATCAGCTCCTGGCTGCCGATCTCTCCTTACTCGCGCTGGGTGCTCTGGAGCTACAAGCTGAGCGAGCCGATTCTCGCGCCGATGCGCCGCATCGTACCGAACCTGGGCGGACTGGACATCACTCCGATACTCGCCTACTTCCTCTTGAGCCTGACCGAGAGTTTTCTGCTCAGATTGATGTAACAACACGGCGCAATGTGTGCAGTCGTCTTTGACCACTCGTCGCGGTCGGCGAAGTGGGATCAAGAGCAATTCAACGCGTGGCGGCTAGGGAGAAACCAGTAGTGGCAAAAGTGATGCTGGTCGGGACGGACGTGGCGCTGCTCGAAGGGCTGGCGCAGACACTGGTGGGTTTCGGACACGCCGTTTCATTCGCGACGACGGTCGCTGAGGCCGCGGGCTCGCTCAGCGACGACTTGCCCGCGCTGGCAGTGGTGTCATCTCAGGCATTGGAGGAGGGTGGATTCGGAATGACGCTTCCGCTCACTCCGGGGGGAGCCCTCATCGTTTACGGGACATCCCACACCGACCGGCCGTTTCTCCCGACCAAGCTTCAGCGCGCGACTCTAGCGCATCTCGTCCTTCCGCTGGAGCGTCACAGGCTGGTGGCGCTGGTCCAGTCGTTCGAGAGCAGATCGCGCACGACCGGTAGATCGACGCGTGAGGAGCCCGGCGACGATTTCCAACTCCCGGTCTGACCCGCGCAGAGGCCCTTAACTCAAAGCGAACCCTCGGATCCCGCGCTTATCGCCTTGCCCGGCCGAGCGTCGTCCGCTACTATAGTGAAAGGGCACAACTGAACCCGTGGCGATTTAAAGCAACTTGCGGCCACGTTAAACAATCCGCTAAAGCGCTCGCCCGGCGCCTATGCGTGGGCTTTTTTGTTATCCGTAATACGGTATCCGGTATCCGGTATCCGGTATCCGGTACCAGGAACCAGATACAACACCGCAATAATGAATTCATGACCGAACGACGCACCGAATCACCCTACCTGCAAGCATTACAGCGCCGAGTGCTGGTATACGACGGCGCGATGGGTACGAACATCCAGCGCTACAACCTCAGCCCAGAGGATTTTGGCGGTAAGGCGCTGGAGGGTTGCAACGACAACCTGGTTCTCACGCGCCCCGACGTGATCCAGGCTATTCACGAGTCATTCCTCGCGGTCGGATGCGATGTCGTCGAGACCTGCACCTTTCAGTCGACCCCTCGCCGCCTCGCGGAGTGGGGCCTCGGCGACAAGGTTCGCGAGATCAACGTCGCCGCCGCCCGCTTGGCGCGCACGGCCGCGGACAAATACTCGACGCCGGACAAGCCGCGCTTCGTTGCTGCCTCGATGGGTCCGACGGGGATGCTGCCGTCCAGCTCCGATCCGGTGTTGTCGAAGGTTACCTATGGGGAACTGGCCGACAACTTCTACGAGCAGGCAAAGTACCTGGTCGAAGGCGGAGTCGATCTCCTTCTCATCGAAACGTCGCAGGACATCCTCGAAGTGAAGGCAGCGGTCGCCGGTATCGAGCGCTTGTTCACCGAGATCGGGCGGCGATTGCCGCTGCAGACCCAGGTCACGCTCGACGTAAGCGGCCGCATGCTCCTGGGAACCGACATCGCGAGCGCGATGACGACCCTGGAGTCTCTCAACGTCGATGTCATCGGGCTCAACTGCTCGACAGGCCCGGAGCACATGCGCGAGCCGGTGAGATACCTGTCCGAGCACGCGACGCTGCCGTTGTCGGTGATCCCAAACGCGGGACTGCCGCTCAACACCGGCGTCGGTGAAGCCGTGTATCCGCTCGAGCCGCGGCCGATGGCGACGGCGCTATCGGAGTTCGTAAAGGACTTCGGCGTGCGAATCGTCGGGGGCTGCTGCGGCACGACTCCGGAGCACCTGTCCGCGATCGTCGCAGCGGTTCGCGAGGCGGAGCGCGGCGCCAAGCCTAACCATGCCCGACACGTCCCGCGCGTCAGCTCTGCCATGCGCGCCATCACGCTGCACCAGGATCCTCCGCCGCTGTTGGTGGGTGAGCGGGTGAACGCCCAGGGTTCGCGAAAGGTGAAGCGCCTGCTGTTGGCCGACGACTACGAGGGAATCCTCGAGGTCGCGCGCGAACAGGTGGATTCCGGCGCTCACGTGCTCGACGTCTGCGTCGCGCTGACCGAGCGCGGCGACGAAGCCGAGCAGATGTCGCAGGTCGTGAAGCTGCTGTCGATGAGCGTGGAGACGCCGCTCGTGATCGATTCGACCGAAGCGAACGTCATCGAGGCGGCGCTCGAGCACATCCCCGGTCGCGGGATCGTCAACTCCATCAACATGGAGAACGGCCGCAAGCGCATCGACTCCGTCGTGCCTCTGGTCAAGAAGCACGGAGCGGCGGTGATCGCGCTCACGATCGACGAGATCGGGATGGCGAAGACCCGCGAGCGGAAGCTCGAGGTCGCAAAGAAGATCTACGACATCGTCGTAGGAGAATACGGCCTCGCGCCCGAAGACCTCATCTACGACGCGCTGACCTTCACGCTGGCCACCGGCGACGCTGAGTGGATCGATTCCGGCAAGGAGACCGTCGAAGGCATCCGGCTCATCAAGCGTGAGCTCCCGGGCGTATCGACGATACTAGGCGTCTCGAACGTGAGCTTCGGTCTGACCCCCGACGCGCGCGGAGTTTTGAACTCGGTGTTCCTTCACCACTGCGTGCAGGCGGGACTCGACGCGGCAATCGTCAATCCGGCTCATATCCGGCCGTACGCTGAGATTTCGGCCGGCGAGCGCGAGCTGGCCGACGATCTGGTGTTCAACAAGCGCCCCGATGCTCTGCAGCGCTTTATCGAGTATTTCTCGAACGTCGGTGGCGAGGGCGCTACGGCACAGGTCGAGAAGGAAGATCCGACGGCCGGCATGACCCCGGAGCAGAAGATCCATTGGATGATTCTGCACCGGAAGAAAGAAGGAATC
>Ga0193741_1000355_pt1 | contig 13317 bp, 12 predicted proteins | sample L2s2metaG_FD_143059 | JGI IMG/M metagenome (GOLD analysis project Ga0193741, IMG submission 143059) | Soil microbial communities from a riparian zone of the East river system, Colorado, United States - L2s2 | ecosystem: Environmental > Terrestrial > Soil > Riparian zone | place: USA: East River...
GACGACGTCGCCGCTCGAGACCCTCACGGTGCGCGGATCGAAGAGGTAGTTGTTGAGGGAGACCGAGACGTCCGCGTCACCCGTTCCCGCGTCCGTCGCCCCGGTAGGACCCGTCGTCTCCTCTTCGTCGCCTCCGTACAAACTGCCGGCGCCCGGGTCGTCGCCGGTCATCTCGGTGCCCCCGCTTTCCCCCATCGAGCCGGTATCCGTCGCCCCACCAGCGCCGGGATCGCCGGAGTCTCCGCCGCATGCCGCGGCGAACAGAAGCAGCGCCGCAGACCCCATCAGGACGCGCGACCGGACGCTGTTCATCCGAGCCTCCCTTTCGAGCCGGAACGAGGGCCGCCCTTCGGCCCGGAGTTCGAAGGCCCGATCGTACTGCGGGCCCTCGGAAAAGGTGCGTCCGAGCTCGACGGTAGTATCGCTGCGTGGCCGTACCCCGCGAACGAACGGAGGAGATCGAACGCGACACCCTGTCGCCGAACGCGACGCTGGCCTCCGCCAGCAAGGGTCGGGAGCACGACGAGCCGCAGGACGACCTTCGAACCTGCTTCCAGCGCGACCGCGACCGCATCGTGCACTCGAAGGCGTTCCGGCGCCTGAAGCACAAGACCCAGGTGTTCCTCGCTCCCGAAGGCGACCACTACCGCGTCCGGCTCACCCACACGCTCGAGGTGAGCCAGATCGCACGGACCGCGTCGCGCGCGCTGCGCCTGAACGAGGACCTCACGGAGGCGATCGCGCTTGGCCACGACCTCGGGCACACGCCGTTCGGACACCTCGGCGAGCAGGCGCTCACGCCGTTCCTCGGTCGGCCGTTCCGCCACAACGAGCAGAGCCTGCGGATCGTCGACCACCTCGAGAACGACGGGGAGGGGCTGAACCTGTCGTGGGAGGTTCGCGACGGGATCGTCAACCACACGTGGTCGATGCCGCCGCCGTCCACGCCGGAGGCGCAGCTCGTCCGGTTCGCCGACCGGATCGCTTACGTCAACCACGACGTCGACGATGCGGTCCGAGCCGGTGTCATCGGCCAGGGCGAGCTGCCGGCTCGCTCGGTCGAGGTCCTCGGGTCGACCCACTCGGCGCGGATCAACACCCTGGTAACGGACCTTGTGGAACGGAGCGCCGGCGGGCCCGAGATCGGTCTGTCCGACGACGTCTTCCGGGCGCTCGACGGCTTGCGTGAGTTCCTGTTCGACAACGTCTACCTGCGGGACGAGGCGCGTTCGGAGCAGGACAAGGCGATCTCGATGGTGCGGAGCCTGTTCGCGCACTACCTCGACCACCCCGAGGAGGTGCCGCAGGAGTACCATCGGGCGCCGGGAGATCCACCGACCCGCGTCGCGGACTACATCGCCGGGATGACGGACAGGTACGCTCTCCGCATCTACGAGCAGCTGTTCCTTCCCCAACGCTGGTTGCTGTAACGCGACGGTCGAAGGGGAGGACGTTGGCCGGCAGGATCAGGGACGAAGACGTCGCGGCCGTGAACGAGCGCACCGACATCGTCAAGCTCGTCTCCGGCTACCTCACGCTCAAGAAGGCGGGCCACGACCGGTTCGTCGGGCTCTGTCCGTTCCACACGGAGAAGACGCCGTCGTTCGGCGTCTCACCCTCGAAGGGCCTGTACCACTGCTTCGGCTGTGGCAAGGGCGGGGACGCGATCGGGTTCCTGCGCGACGTCGAGCACCTCGAGTTCGCCGAGGCGGTCGAGCGCCTCGCCAAGGAAGCGGGGGTCGCGCTCCGCTACGAGGGCGACACGCCCGCCGAACGGCGCGTCGCGTCAAAGCGCCAGGCCCTGGTCCGCGCGAACGAGGCCGCGTTCGAGCTGTACCACCGGACGCTCCTGGAGGCCAAGGAAGGGGAGGAGGCCCGCCGCTACCTCGAGACACGCGGCATCGACCGGGAGGTGGCCGCCGAGTTCGAGATCGGCTACGCGCCGGCCTACCCGGACTTCCTGCTCCGCAGGCTCGTCAAGTCGCTCTCGGCGGAGCTGCTCGTCGAGGCGGGCCTCGCCCTCAAGGACCAAGAGGGCAACGTCCGCGACCGGTTCCGCCGCCGGATCACGTTCCCCGTCCACGACCTGTCCGGCAAGGCGGTCGGGATCGGCGCCCGGATCCTGCCGGGAGGTCGGGAGGATGGTCCCAAGTACCTGAACTCGCCCGAGACTCCCGTCTACCGCAAGGCCGAGGTTCTGTACAACCTGCAACGCGCGAAGGCCTCGGCCACCAGATCGGGGGAGGTCTTCCTCGTCGAGGGGTATACCGACGTGATCGCGATGGTCCGCGCAGGCGTCACGAACACGGTGGCGACGTGCGGGACCGCGCTCGGCGAAGGACACTTCCGGCTCGCGTCCCGCTTCGCGCAGCGGATGGTGCTCGCGTTCGACTCCGACGACGCGGGGGCGCGCGCGGCCGAACGCGCCTTCGAGTTCGTCGAACGGTTCCCGGTGCAGCCGGTCGTCCTGATCCTGCCCGAGGGCTTGGACCCCGCGGACTTCGTCGATCAGCACGGCGGCGCGACGCTCCGCGAGCTCGCTGCCGGCGCCGTTCCGCTCGTCGAGTACATGGTGCGACGGACGGTGGGCCGCCACGACCTCTCGACGATCGAGGGGCAGAGCGCGGCGGTCGCCGCGGCGGTCCCCCTGCTCGAGCAGCTACGCGACCCCGTGCGACAGAGCGAGTACGCGCACCTGCTCGCCGAGCTCGCGGGGGTGTCGGAGGGTTCCGTCGTGCTCAAGCTCGAACGTCAGCTCTCGGGACGCCCGGTCGAGGTCCAGCAGGCCGTCAAGCGCGCCTCGGCGCAGGAGCGGGTCGAGCGCGAAATGCTGCGGATCCTGGCTCGGGACGACGTCGCGTACCGTTCGATCGCGCCCCGTCTATCGGACGAGCACTTCCGGTCCTCCCGCAATCGCCAGCTGATGGCGCTGCTCCGCGACGCCGACGGTCGTGTGAGCGGCGCGAGCTTAGAAGGTGGAGACGACGAGGTCGTGCAGGCGCTGACCGCGTTGGCGCTCGAACCGCTCGATGGCGATCAGCTGCCCGGCTACCCCGAGGAGGTCTGGGCGCGGCTCCAGGAGTTCCTGCTCCGGCGTCGAAGCGTCGCCCTCCGGCAGGAGCTGCAGAAGATGAACCCCGTGACGGATCCGCGATACGACGAGCTGTTCCAACGGCTCATCGCCGCCGACGGCGAGTTGCGTCGTTTGCGAGAGCGAGGGCACGACGCGGCCTAGGACGAACGACCTTCGCCGGGGTCCGAACCGCGCGGGTCATGGGCGTTCACGTCTCGTACACTTCTCGACGTTTCCCACCTGGAGCGCATGGGAGCGAGAGCGTTGACCGAAGTCACCCGCGACCTTGGTCTCGAGGAAGCGAAGGAACAGATCACCGCCCGCGGGCGTGAGCGCGGCTTCGTGACCTCGGACGACCTGCTCGAATCCGTTCCCGTCGACGACTTCACGCCGGAACAGGTCGAGGAGTTCCTGACGCAGGTCGAGGAGCACCTGCGGGGCGAGGGGATCGAGGTGATCGAGGTCCCCGGCGACGAGGTCGACGCCTCGGCGCAGCGTCAGCTCGACGTCGATCTCCTGAAGGCCCCCACGAACGATCCCGTTCGGATGTACCTGAAGGAGATCGGCAAGGTCCCGCTCCTGACGGCCGCCCAGGAGGTCGATCTCGCACGCCGGATCGAGGCGGGCGAGTTCGCGACCGAGCTCCGGGAGCTCACCGAGGAAGAGGACCGGGTCGACCAGAAGCGGCTCCGCCAGGTGACCGAGTCGGTCGTCGCGATCCGCGAGCACCAGCTGGACAGGTTCGGCAAGGTCGAGGGGATCGGGCGCGACCGGATCGGTAAGACCTTTAAGCCGAAGACGCGTGAGGCGCTCGACGACTTCCTCCGCCGCGTCGAACGCGACGGTCAGCTCGCCAAGCGCAAGTTGATCGAGGCGAACCTCCGGCTGGTGGTCTCGATCGCCAAGCGGTACGTCGGGCGCGGGATGCTATTCCTCGACCTGATCCAGGAAGGAAACCTCGGTTTGATCCGCGCGGTCGAGAAGTTCGACTACTCGAAGGGGTACAAGTTCTCGACCTACGCGACGTGGTGGATCCGCCAGGCGATCACGCGCGCGATCGCCGACCAGGCCCGCACGATCCGGATCCCCGTGCACATGGTCGAGACGATCAACAAGCTCGTCCGCATCCAACGACAGCTCCTGCAGGACCTCGGACGCGAGCCGCTCCCCGAGGAGATCGGGCGGCAGATGGGCATCCCCGCCGACAAGGTGCGCGAGATCTTGAAGGTGAGCCAGGAACCCGTCTCCCTCGAGACCCCGATCGGAGAGGAAGAGGACTCGCACCTCGGGGACTTCATCGAGGACTCGGACGCCGTGGTCCCCGTGGATGCGGCGAGCTTCATCCTTCTGCAGGAGCAGCTCGAGTCCGTGCTCCACACCCTGTCGGAGCGGGAGAAGAAGGTCATCCAGCTCCGTTTCGGCCTGCTCGACGGTCACCCCCGAACGCTGGAAGAGGTCGGCCGCGAGTTCGGGGTCACGCGCGAGCGGATCCGGCAGATCGAGTCGAAGACCCTGTCGAAGCTACGCCACCCGTCACGCTCGCAGAAGCTGCGCGACTACCTCGAGTAGCGTTCGGCGGCGGGCGACCCGAAGGTCAGTTCAGCGAGATGTCGTCGACGTCGGGGTCGAGCCGTCGCTGGATGTTCGCCCGAGCCCGCTGGATGGCCTCGACGCCCTTCCATCCGGCTTTCTCGGCGATGCGCCGCCCCTGCACGGCGATCCGGTTGGACGGATGCCGGGCCATCGCCGCGCGAACGCCGGGAGGCCGCTCGTCGTCCGGGTCCTGCTTGGTGAGCTCGCGGGCGACGATGTAGCCGATCACTCCTCCCACCACGAGACCGGTCTTGAACCGCATCCCCTGAGCCTAGTCCAATCCGAGGCCGTTGGTAGACTACCTCGGCTCCATCCGGGGTAGCTCAATTGGCAGAGCGGCGGACTGTTAATCCGTAGGTTGTGGGTTCGAGTCCCACCCCCGGAGCGAATCGATCTGGAACTGACGGGTCCGCCCGGTGGCTCCGCCCAGAGGCGATCAGCGAACCCCTGGGACGAAACGCCATCGAACGCGCCGCCGATACGCCTCGTACTCGGGATAGCGCTTCGCCAACATCGACTCCTCGTGCCGGGCCTTCAGCTCGAGGACCACGGCGAGAAGCGCGGTCACCACGAGCGCGATGGGTGACAGCATCACGGACCACCCGATCGCGAGCAGCAGCAGGCCGCCGTAGATCGGATGGCGCACGAGCCGGTAGGCGCCACCGCTTCTAAGCGTCGAGTGCTCGGAGGGATTGGGGAACGGGGTGAGCGAAGAGCCGAGCGCGACCACGCCGGTGATGAGCAGCGCCAAGCCTGCGATGCCGATGCCGATGCCCGCGACGAGAAGCGCGGTCCTCGCCCTATTCGACCATTCCGGTCCGGCGATCCCGGTCGAGACGATCAGCGCGCCGAGCGCCAACTGCGCGACCACCCACCCCTCGCCTCGAGGACCGAGCGCCGGGATCCGCATCTCTCCCAGGCTCCCACGGTAGCCGATCCCGCGCTTCTTGCAGCTCAGGCGAAGGACCTCCCAGACCGACGCCAACACATCTTGCTGGATCCGCGCAAGGCGACGGCTGGAGTCGACCGTCCGTCAGCATCTTCCTGGCTGGGACTAGGTCGTGACCTTCGCGCGGGGTTGTATTGGGCTCAGGCGCTCTACGTGAGACTGCTGCTACCGCCACAGCAGCATGCCTTATCGGCTCCGAAGGCAATCAGGCAGCGAAGGTGGCTCATGTAACCGCTGATTCCGAGTACCGGTGCGCAAGCTATTCGACGTTCCTTGTTCTGTTGACGTGTGACCCCATTCGTGCCTAGGAGAGGGCTCAAAGCATGACTCGGCGATCAGATCGCGGCGCTCGTGTAAGGGGGGTGCTCGCCGACGTCAGCTCGATCGGGGAGATCAGGCGCTCAGCCGCACGCCTTCCGGGTCTCGCGCTTGCGTGAGGCCCGGACCTGGGGGATAGGATTCCTTCGCATGGCGTTCACGTTGGAGTGGCTCGATCGATCGCTAGCCTCGGCGGCATCGACATGATCCAAGGGGGCTCGACCTGCCAGGACGAGGGCCGGTTGCGGTATTCCTTGCGCTGATCGTGAGCGCCGGTAATGCGGCGATCACGCTGATAGTCCCGGCGAGCGCTCTTCCGCCCCCGGGCGAGTTGCCGGTGCCCGAGGCGACGTTCACGCCGCTCGGCAGCCACTCGATCGGCGGCGGCGAGGCGATCGCGGAGACTGCGGGGCCACCCACATTCAGTACGCGAACCCGGACGGCGAGGGCCGCTACGTCGCCATCTGAACGACGGGAGGGATGACCACGATGAACGCTCGACGCCTCGCTTCGGCTGTACTGGTCCTGGTGAGCGTGATCGCCGTGACATCGGCGGCCTCCACGGCACAGACGCCGACGACCGTCGCGGAGATCCAGGGCGCTTCACACATCTCGCCCCTCGTCGGGCAGAGCGTCAACGGCGTGGAGGGCGTCGTCACGGCGCGACGCACCGCGGGCGGGCGAGGCGTCTGGATCCAGGATCCGACTCCCGACGCGGACATCGCGACATCGGATGGGGTGTTCGTCTTCCTCAACGCCGCGCCCGTGGCCCAGATCGGTGATCTTGTGGGAGTCAACGGGACGGTGAGCGAGTTCCGCGCCGGCGGCGATCCCGACAACTTGACCATCACCCAGATCAACTCCTCGAACGCGAGCGTGACCGTCATGTCGAGCGGGAACCCGCTGCCCGCGCCGATCGTGCTCGGGTCGGGGGGCCGTGTCCCGCCGACCGAGAACATCGACGACGACGGCGCCGGCAACGTGGAGACCGCAGGCACGTTCGACGCCGTGAACGATGCGATCGACTTCTACGAGAGCCTCGAGGGCATGAGGCTCCGGGCGAACGTCGGGGCCGTGGTGGGCGCGACCCGCAGCTTCGGCGAGATCACGCTCCTGCCCGACGAAGGCTCCTGGTCGACCGGGCTCCGCACCGCGCGAGGCGGGATCCTCCTCGGCGGCTACGAGGACCCGAACCCGGAGCGGATCATCGTCGACGACGAGATCCTGCGCGATCTCGCCCTGGCACCACGGCCGGCCAAGGCGATGCCGGACATGAACGTCGGCGACTCGTTGACCTCGCCGGTCATCGGGCCCTTGGACTACAGCTTCTCGAACTACAAGATCCAGGCGACCTCGACACCGCTGTTCTCGTCGGGCGGGCTCATCCGCGAAACGACGGCGCCGACGACGGACCACGAAGTGTCGGTGGCGACCTTCAACGTCGAGAATCTCGCCGGGACCGATCCACAGGCCAAGTACGACCACCTCGCCGAGCTGATCGTGAACAACCTCCGGGCGCCCGACATCATCGGCATCGAGGAGGTGCAGGACAACGACGGCGTCGCGGGCGGCACCGGCAGCACCATCGTGGACGCGTCCGTGGCCTGGGCCCGCCTCGTCCAGGCGATCAGCGCCGCCGGTGGCCCAACCTACCAGCATCGCCAGATCGATCCCGTCGACGACGCCGAGGGTGGCGCCCCCGGTGGGAACATCCGCGTGGGCTTCCTCTTCCGAACCGATCGCGATGTCGAGTTCATCGACCGGCCCGGTGGGGGACCTACGAGCGAGACGACGGTCGTCGCGCACCCGTCCGGGCCGCGCCTGTCCTCGAGTCCCGGCCGGATCGGCACACAATCACCGGCGTTCGACGACACACGAAAGTCCCTGGTCGGCGAGTTCCGAGCTCGCGGCAAGAAGCTGTTCGTCGTCGTCAACCACTTCAGCTCGAAGACCGACGACCAGCCGCTCTTCGGTCCGGCACAGCCACCGACCCGTTTCAGCGAGGTCGCACGCCACGGCCAGGCACAGGTCGTCCACGACTTCGTCGCGACGCTGCTCGCCGTCGACCCGGACGCCAACGTCATCGTGCTCGGCGATATCAACGACTTCGAGTTCTCGCAGACGGTCGACATCCTTGAGGCGGAGGGTGCGCTCCGCTCGCTGGTCAAGGACCTGGCGGTGGTGGAGCGGTACTCCTACGTCTTCGAAGGCAATTCACAGGTTCTCGACCAAATCCTGTTCAGCTCCAACCTCGTCGACCGGTTCCTGCACGTCTACGACGTCGTCCACGTCAACTCCGAGTTTGCCGACACCGTCCAAGCTTCCGACCACGAACCGTCCGTCGTGCGGATCGATTTGCGGGGCCGACCGGCACCCTGAGCCCTCGCGGGTCAACGCTTTGGACGAGAACTGGTCGAACGCGAGGTCGTCAGATCGGCCCGTATCCGGACAGGTCCCAGGAGAGATTCCGAGCCTGGCGTGGGTACCACGGGGGGTTGGGGATGCCTCGTCGCTGCGGCCAGGTCGACCCGCCTGGTGCGGAGCTCGATGGCGAGGAAGACATGGAGCGTGCGCAGCCACACGGTTTCCACCGTGAAGAAGTCGGCGGCGAGGATCCCTCGTGCCTGGGCGCGCTTCCCAGCGAGCTATCCCCACGTGCGCGATTCGATGGCGTGATTGCGGTCCCGCGCCCTCGAGCGTGAAGCTTCCGAGGAAGTAGGCGCGGGCGAGTGTCATCGGCATCACCCGAGGGCCACGAGGTCAGGCTCGGCCGGGGTGAAGAATGGACACTCGCATCCGGAGAAGAGGCATGGTCCGGCGTGCGCATGGATGAACTCCGCGTGCTGGCACCAGGAGCATGGGCTTGTCTTGCTCGGGCCCAGGTCGTTCCCGCGAACCGCGGGCAGGCTCGGCTTCGTCATGGGCACCACCCCCCGGAGCTGCCGCCAGCTGCACACCTAGCGCAGACCTGACGACCGCCTGTCTTCGGAGGCCTGAGCTGGCCGCTGGCGCCGAGGGCAAGCGGGCCGACAGCACACCCGGAGGTCACGGCGTCTCGAACCCCTGCTACCGGGACAGTCGATCTTGCTGCCTGCCGACAGGTTGGTTTGGTGCTGCCCCTGGCGACGGCTGGGCCGCCGACGAGCAGCATCAGCCGAGGACAGATGGTCGATGCGAGGCAAAGGAGGCCGACATGCAACGGATCCAGGTCCGCCGGCAGGGACCGTTGTACCGAGACCGAGAGCTGAGGACCGAGGTTCTCCGTCTGGATCCACGCGACGAAGACGTCGTGCGTCTCAAGAACGGAGGGACCCCGACGGCGCGATTCGGCGAAGCCCTCGCGCCGGTCACGCGAGAGCGGAGCGGTCGATGAGCAGCCGATCAGACGCCGATCGCCCGGACGCCAGTGTCCCGCTGCGACCCGAGATGCACATCGCGTCGAACAAGGTGTTGCCGCCGAGACGACATCTCCGTGGGCTCGTCATCTGGCTCGCCGCCGTGCTCGCGCTCGTCCTCGTGGCGATGCTCGTCTCGTTCGGGTTGGGGGATCGGCTGCGTTCGCAGACGAACTCGACCGATGCGTTCGCGGCCACCGCTCGATCGCTCGTGCAGAGCGAGGAGGCGGCGCCGCGATCGCCCGCCATGAAGACGATCGCCTCGGTCCTGCCCTCCGTCGTCAACGTGCGCGTCGTGAAGGTTGGCGCGTCGGCGAGCGGCCAGGTCGGGGAAGCCAGGGCCGAGGGGAGCGGCGTCGTCATCGCGCAGAACGGCGTGATCGTGACCAACGATCACGTCGTTCAGGGCGCCGTCCAGGTTCGCGTCGTGTTTACGGACGGTCATCCGACCATGCCCGGAACCGTCGTCGGAACGGACCCGCAGCACGATATCGCCGTCGTCAAGGTCGACGCCTCCGGGCTGAACCCCGCGACGCTGGGGCGATCGAGCGAGCTCGCGCTCGCCGACACCGTCTACGCGATCGGATTCCCCCTCGACCTCGGTGTGACGGTGACACGCGGCATCGTCTCCGGTCTGGACCGAAGCGTGGCGGTTCAGGGTGAATCGACCGTCGAACACCTCGTCGGCCTGTTGCAGACCGACGCGGCGATCAACCCGGGGAACTCGGGCGGTCCGCTCGTCGACGCGTCCGGGCAGGTCGTCGGCATCGACACCGCAGGCGCGTCCGCGGCGTCGGCCGACAATGTCGGATTCTCGATCGCGATCGACGACGCCCTTCCCGTGATCAAGCAGATCCTGACACAACCGACGGCGCGGCAGGCGTGGCTCGGAGTAGAGGCACTCTCGGTCAACACCGCGGCGAGCGCAGCAGCGCTCGGACTCGACCCGTCTACTCGCGGCGCCGCCGTCGTCGGCGTGCTGCCATCGAGCCCGGCCGCCGCGGCCGGGATCCAGGGTGGTGACGTGATCGTGTCGCTTGACGACACGTCGATCGCTTCGGCGCCCGCTCTCACCGAGGCGCTGGCCGCGTTCGCACCCGGTCAGGACGTCACGATCGAGCTCGTCTCGATGTCCGGTCGGCGAACCGTCGACGTTCGCCTCGGCCAGCGCCGGCCGGCGTGAGGGCCGTGGACGGAGGAATGGTGATCCCGTGATGTGGGTGCTGCAAGCGGTCCTCGTCGGTGGACTGGTCGTCGCGAGCGTCGCTGCTCGCCGAGGGGCCAAGAGGCTGGAACGGGTGGTCGAGGACCTCGAGCTCGAACGGGCCATCTTCCTCGGCATCCTCGGGATCGCTCGCCGCCTCGTCTCGAGGCATGAGCCGCTCGAGGCGCTCGTCGACGAGGGTCGCTACGGCTGCATCGATTGCGGGATGCAGGTCGTCGACGGTGAGGGGCGCGTCATCGGGACCGTCCTCATCCCGCCCCCCGGCACTCAACTGAGCTCGCCGGTCACGCAGGAGAGGGGAGGAGGACCATGTTGAATCACGAGTCGTTGGCTCCCGCCACAACTCCTGGTGGCGGACGCAGCGGCCAGCAGCTCCACTCCTGCGACAACCCTCGGTTGCGAGATCCACCCGGCGAAGGTTGCCCCGGCTCATCGTCCCAGCTCGATCCCGTAAGACGTCGGCATCCAGAGCCATGCGTTCTGACGGTCGATCACCGCCTCGGACACGACGGGGACGATGGTTCGACGCGCCCGCTCTCCGGAGACGGCCCACACCTCTTGGGGGACCTCCTCATCGGGCGAACCCACGGGCAGATTCGGGCTTTCGACCAATTCACCGCAACTCCGACCCTGTCGATACTGACGTCGCGGGCCGGCAACGAGGCCGCCTGTGGACATCACTCCGGAGGCGCTGTGGCCAGCCGGATCCCCGACACGCGGCTGACGAGGACGAGATGCAGATCGTGTACGTGATGGAGGTCATCGACCCCCTCGAGAGCCTCAACGGCGCGAGGTACGTCCGACGCTTCACGTATGAGACGCGCGAGCAAGCGTGGGCGAGGTACAGCGAGGCGATCCGGTTCGGCTTGGAGGCATACGTCGACGAGGTCGGCCGAATGCACGTCACGACCCCGACGACTGCGCACGAACACCTCAGCAGTTCGTCGGCGGCTTGGCGCGCGCCGCGCGACAGCGCCGTCGGCGAACGACGCCGCAGCGGCGAGGCTCGAACCCCGGCGGCGGCGATGCCCTCGGCCTCTCGGGATCCGCGAGCCCGTAGCCGTCACCGCTGACCCATCACGACTATCGACCGCGAGGGCGCTCGGGTTCCCTGATCATCTTCCGCCTGGCGCTGCTCGCACTACCTACCACTCACGATCCGCAGCACCGATCGGTCAGTCGGGCGCTGGATCGAGGAAAGACACCGGACCTCGAACGTCGGGCGGCCGAGGGCGTCTGCGCATCCGCTGAGCCTCGCCAGCAACGGCTAGCTGCCGATAGCGTCCGTACCCGCGTCGTCGGGCTCGCCGCCCGCGTGCGCCTGGCCGGCCGCCTTGTGCTCGAGCGCGTGGGCCGGCGGCCCGCCGCCGTGCCCGACCGAAACCATCGGCTTGCCGCAGTCGCTCCAGGCAGCCTGGCGGATCAAGGCCGGGTTAGCACCTGCGGCGACGGCGCTCACGTAGTCGCCGTGCGTCCAGTTGCCCGGCAGCGAGCCCACGGCCGTCAGATCGCACGACCCGGCGTCGTGGAACCGTTCGATCGGCCCGCCGTGGACGCCGGCCTCCGTCTCGTTCGCCTCGGCCTGGTCCGACCGACCAGGGGGTCCGCCTGAGGGCGACCCGGTGCCCGCGAAGACAGCGGCCGTGGCGACGCCCGACACACCCAGGACGAGGGGGACCACGAACGCTAGAACGTTTCGCCTCACGCGAGCCTCTTTCGGATGTTCGGACAAGCGTGGGTCAAACCGAGCATCGGGTCAATCGACCGATCGACCATGGCCAGGACCGGATGACGTAGGCCGCTGCGCGGATGTGCGGGACGCACCATCGGGCTGAGAGACAACGAACGATCGGCATGTCGCTTCCTTTCGGATCACCTCACGGGTCGCTTGAGAAAGCCGCCTGACGTTCCGGCTGCATCTGGTAGCACCAGGCCGGGTAGCCGTTGTTTCGACGTCGTCGCCTGGTCGAGATCGACGACAATCACGACATGGGCTCCAGGAGCATGACACGACGGTGCTGTTCGGGATCGTGGTGACACCAGTCGTCGGGATCCACGGACCCACCCAGCTGCCCCGCGTTGAATCTGAGGGTTGTGGCGTGGGCCGTGTTCGGGTGGGTCTCCACGATGTGTCGAGTAAGGATGCAGAGCACGACGCTGTCGTCGGGCCCAGGACCGATCCACCCCACCCAGCAGACCGGGCACCTGGCGGTGGCATGTGGCAGAGGGCACGGGACGTCGTCGCTTATGGGGCCTGAAGCTTCGCCGTGTACCCGGCAGTGGGCCTCGACTTGAGGGTCCTTCGGTTCTCCCATCTCCCTCCTACTCATCGCCATATGGTGCGGTGAGGTTGAGCGAGATGCTGCTCGTTGTCCGCGCTGTCGCGGGCGTCATCCGCTTCGGGCAACAAGGAGACCCTCACCGCCACGGTCTGGCTGCTCGCCACTCCATCGGCCAAGCCTCCATGGGCCCGGCGCAAGCCCGCGCCGCACGGAGAGGCCGCATGCTAGTCGGAGGACCCTTCGCTGCCCCCTCCGCTCTGGGTCTCTCCTCCCGTCCAGGATGCTTCTCGTCGGGTGACAGCTGCACGCCTTCGGTCGGGGATCGGCTAGGTTCGAACGCCGCTGGCGGGGGCTCACCCTCGATGTGCGTCGTGATCCGCTCCGCGAACCGGAACCCCTGACGGTGCGGGCCGGGTTCCGCAGGCTCGTTCTCCGGGCTGTCCAGGTACCGGCGCATCCCGTTCGCGAACTGGATACCCTCG
>Ga0193741_1000356_pt1 | contig 13316 bp, 8 predicted proteins | sample L2s2metaG_FD_143059 | JGI IMG/M metagenome (GOLD analysis project Ga0193741, IMG submission 143059) | Soil microbial communities from a riparian zone of the East river system, Colorado, United States - L2s2 | ecosystem: Environmental > Terrestrial > Soil > Riparian zone | place: USA: East River...
TTCGACATCGTGACCGTCGCCGAGGGCCTGCAGAATCCGTGGGGCCTGGCGTTCCTGCCGAACGGCAAGATGCTGGTCACCGAGCGTCCGGGCCGCCTGCGCGTCGTCAGCGCGGACGGCAAGCTGTCGGAGCCCGTCGCGGGCCTTCCCGCGGTGCACGCGCGAGGGCAGGGCGGACTGCTCGACGTCGCGCTCGATCCGGCGTTCGCGAAGAACAACCTGATCTACTGGAGCTTCTCGGAGCCACGCGAGAACAACGAGAACAACACCGCGGTCGCGCGCGGCAAGTTCGTCGATGATGCGACGGCGCCGCGAGTCGAGGACGTGCAGGTGATTTATCACCAGAAGCCATCGATGGCGTCGACCCTTCACTTCGGCAGCCGCCTCGTGTTCGCCCGTGACGGCACGCTGTTCGTGACGCAGGGCGATCGCTCGATCATCCCGGGCCGCATGCAGGCGCAGAAACTCGACAGCGGCCTCGGTAAGATCGTGCGCATCAACGCTGACGGAACGATCCCGAAGGACAACCCATTCTTCGGCATCCCGACCGCTCTTCCCGAAATCTGGTCCTTCGGCCATCGCAATATCCAGGCGGCCGTGCTCAATCCCGCGACGGGAGAGCTGTGGGAAATCGAGCACGGCACGCGCGGCGGCGACGAGATCAACATCGCGCGCAAGGGCAAGGATTACGGCTGGCCGACCATCGCCTACGGCATCGAATACCAGGGCGGGCAGATCACCGGCGGCATCCAGCAGCAGGCCGGCATGGAGCAGCCGATCTATTACTGGGATCCGATCATCGGGCCGAGCGGCATGACGTTCTACACCGGCAGCCTCTTCCCGCAGTGGAAGGGCAACTTGTTCGTCGGCGGCCACGGCACGCGCGATCTCGTGCGCCTCACGCTCGACGGCGAGAAGATCACCGGCGAGGAGCGCCTGCTCAAGGACCTGCAGCCGAAGCCGGAAGCGATCCGCGATGTGCGAACGGGCCCCGACGGCGCGCTGTATCTGCTGACCGACAGCCCGACCGGCCGCCTGCTCAAACTCGTACCGAAGAAGTAGTCGCAGATTTCGGCTCTCGGATCTCGGATCTCGGAAGTAAAATCCCTCACGTCCGCGATTTGGCGGGCGTGGGGGTTTTTCTTTATGAAGAGATTTACGGTATTCATGGCCGCGCTGGCGATCAGTGCGCCCGCGTTCGCGCAACTGGTTCAGACCGGCCGCCCGGTCGGCGAGATTATCGAGATGGAACTGCTGACGTCGAGCGAGCTCGTCGCCAAGCAGAAGGCCGGCTTCGTCAACGTGATCATCGCCAACGGCGGCACCGAGGCGCGCGGCCCCCAGAACATTCTCGCGGGTCACACGATCATGTCGAAGCACACCGCGATCGATGCGGCGAAGATCATCGGCAACACGCTGGTCGCACCGGTGATGCCGATCGACGTCGGCGCCACGGGCGTCAGCGACGGCTCGAACATCCCGGGCGGCATCACGGTGTCGCGCGAGATCTTCAAGGGGCTGAAGCTCGCCGAGATCGAAAGCCAGGTGTGGAACGGCTTCAAGAACATCTTCGTGATGGGCGATCACGGCGGCGGCCAGCAAATGATGAAAGAAGCCTCCGACGAGATGAACACGAAGTACGCCTCACGTGGCGTGCACGTCTACTACGTACCTGACTTCTACTCGAAGTACCAGGATGAAGTGCAGCTGTACTTCTACGAGCACAAGCTGCCCATCGGCGGCCACGGCGCGATGATGGAAACATCGAAGATGCTGTTCCTGGAGCCGGCGTCTGGCGCCTACGTGCGGCCGATCTACAAGACGGTGCCGTTCGATCCGACGGGGCAGACGCCGGAACAGTGGAAGGCGGCGCGCGATGCGCGCCTCGCGCGTGACGCGGCGATCGCCCGCGGCGAAAATCCTCCGGCTCCGCAGCGTGGCGGCGGCGGTGGTGGCGGCGGGCGTCAGGCAGATCCGAATGCGCCGCCGCGCGTCAACAACGGCCTGTCAGGCAGTCCGCATCAGTCGACGAAAGAGATCGGCAAGGACATTCAGAAGATCGGCGTCGACGCGACCGTCGCGCAGATCAAGAAGATGCTCGCCGAACAAAAGTAGGACCGAGGAGGCTTAGGGGCGTCCCTAAGCCTTCTTCTTCGTCCCCGTATCCACCTTCCCCACCAGCGTCGCTCCGTCTTCCATCAGGAACTTCGGCGCGGTGACATCGCCCTCGAGTCTCGCGGTCGACTTCAGCTCGACCTTCGCGTTGGCCATCACGTTGCCCTTGACGATGCCGCTGATCGTGACGTTCTTGGCGGCGAGATCCGCAACCACTTTCGCATCAGTACCAATCGTCAGGCTGTGATCGCCGAGCTCGATCGAGCCATGTATCTGGCCGTCGATCACCAGGTCCTCGGTGGACACCACGTCACCCTTGACGACGATTGCCCCGCTGATCCACGCTGCCTTGCGCCGTTCGTCCGACATTCACACCCCCAAGCTTCGTAGAAGCTTCGGCCAAATAGTACGCGATCAATAGGTTTTCCTGGCCACCCATTCGCGATAGAGAGAGTCAACGGTCACATACCGCCCGCTGTCTTTCGTGATGATGTCCTGCCTCAGCAGTGCGGCGAGCGCGGCTTGCACGGTTGACGTGCCCGGCAGGCGATGCCGGGCCCGCACGTCGGCGGACATCAGCTCGCGTCCTTCCTCGATCACGAGCGCGCGCAGCACCGCGCGCTGCGGCAGCGTCAACCGCTGCCACGATTCCTCGAACATCGTGTGCTGCTCGCCGAGCAACCGCGTCAGGGTCACGTGCAGATCATCGAGGCCGGCCGTCTTCTTGCCCGCCTCTTTGACGTCGTCCCAGGTTTCGTGCGCGAGGCGCTGGACGTCGTACGGCACGTTGGCGGCGAGATCGACGATCGCGTCGCCAAGCCCGGCCTCGGGCCGCACGCCGCTGCCGCGGAACCGCTCGTCGATGAAGGTCGCGAAGTCATCGGGGTTGATCTTCTCGAGGCGCATCACCGGCCCGGCCTTGTAGAACGGCCGGCGCGGGCCGAGCATGCGTTCCATCAGCGACGGCTCGGAGCCGGAGAACACGTAGCCGACCTGGCGCTGATCCTGGACCGCGGCGCGGAGCGCGTTCTCAACCGTGCCGCCGTCGAAGGACGTGATGGCCTGGAATTCATCGAGCGCGATGGCCAGCCGCTGCTTGCGCGCCTCGGCGATCCGCGCCGGCAGCGCGAACACTTCGGCGGCGAGGCGGGCGGTGTCGCGCGCGGTACGGACCGCCGGAAATGCGAGCGCGAACCTGGCGCCGCCCGCGTGCCCGGCGGAGCCTGGGCCAAAGGAATGCTGGTCGAAGCGGACCTCCGGCTTGACGGTTCGCATCAGCTCCGCGACCCATCGCGTCAGCCGCGAGACCGGCGTCTCCGCGGCGACGAGCGCCTGCGCGTAGGACTCGAGGAAGCCGACGTAGGAGCTGGAGGCGGCGACCGTGACCTCGATGGTCAGGATCTTCTGGCGGGCCAGGCCGCGCATCACGTCGCGGACCAGCGACGACTTGCCGTAGCGTCGCGGCGAGATCAGGAACACTTTCTGGCCGGAGGCGAGGTCGCGGCCGAGCCGCTCGCGCTCCTCCTCGCGGTCGGCGAACGCCGCGGCGGTGACGATTTCGCCGTAGACGAACGGGTTGTCGCCGGTTACGTTGGTTGACGTAATCATTACGTGATTATACGTAATGGTTACGCCGATCAACGTAATATTCCTGACGACGTGGCGCTGCTCACCATCGGCCTGATCTACGCGTCGTTTATCGGCATCGGCTGGCTGGCCTCGCGCCGTTCGACTCGCCGCCGGACCGAGTCCGGCGGCTCGCTCACGGCGGGCCGCGTGACGGCCGCTGACGAGTTCATGGTCGCCGGGCGGGCGATGCCGCTGTGGCTCGCCACCTTCACCATGACGGCGACCTGGGTGGACGGCGGCTACCTGCTCGGCACCGCCGAGGGCGTCTACCGGACCAGCCTCGCCAGCGGCCTGCAGGGCGGCGTCTGCTTCGGCATCAGCCTGATCATCGGCGGCCTGTTCTTCGCGCGCCGCATGCGCGCGCTCGAGTTCCACACCCTGATCGATCCGTTCGAGGCGCGCTTCGGCGCGAAGTGGGCGGTCGTGCTGGCGCTGCCCGCGGTGCTCGCCGAAATGTTCTGGAGCGCCGAGCTGCTCGTCGCCCTCGGCGCGACGTTCGGCGTCGTCCTCGACCTGAACCTGGCGACCGGCATCGTGATCTCCGCGGCGGTGGTAACGCTCTACACGATGGCCGGCGGGATGTGGGCCGTCGCCTACACCGACGCGTTCCAGTTGCTGCTGGTCGGCGTCGGTCTGGCCGCGTCGCTGCCGTTCGCGTTGTCGGCGGCCGGCGGCGTCAGCCATGCGTGGTCGGTGTATCAGGCGGCGCCGCACGACGCCGCGCTCACGAGCGTGTCGTGGTGGGACGTCAGCATCATGCTGATGCTCGGCGGCGTGCCGTGGAACTGCTATTTCCAGCGCGTGCTGTCGTGCCGCTCGCCGCGCGCGGCGCAGGCGCATTCGATCCTCGCCGGCCTGATGACGATCGCGCTGACGATCCCGCCGCTGCTGATGGGGCTGGTCGCGTTCTCCTACGCGTGGCCGCCCGCGCTCGCCGAACGGCTGGCCGCGCAGCCCGCGGACGCGCTGCCGCTGATCTTCCGCTACGTGGTGCCGCCGGTGATCGGCCTGCTGGGGCTCGCGGCGATTGTCGGTGCGGTCACGTCGAGTTTCTCATCATCAATCCTGTCGGCCGGATCGATGTTCGCGTGGAATGTGTATCGTCGTTTGCTCAGGCCGGACATGTCGGTCGGCGGATTGACGATCGTGATGCGGATCGCGATCGCGCTGATCGGCGTCGGCGCGGTGTGGATGGCGCTGGAAGTTCAAAGCGTGCAGGCGCTGTGGTTCTTCACGAGCGATCTGGTGTTCGTGCTGCTGTTTCCACAGTTGGTCTATGCGTTGTTCGACAGCAAGGCGAACCTGATCGGATCGGTCGCCGCGTTCAGCGTGTCGCTGGTGTTGCGATTGGGTGGGGGTGAGCCGCTGTTCGGAATTCCCGCGCTGATTCCCTATCCGGAATGGTGGCCGTTCAAGACGATCGCGGCCGGCGCCGGGATGATCCTGCTGCCGGTGATCTCGCGGGCGACGGCGCACTGGAGCCCGCCACGCCCGTTGCGGGCACCGGCCCCCGGTTTGACAATTCATAATTAAATGAACGACCATTAATTTAATGGCACGACCTAAAAACGCCGACGGCCAGCGCACCCGGCAGGCCATCCTCGATGCGGCGCTGGAGCTGTTCGCCGACAAGGGCTATTTCGGGACCAGCCTTCGGGATGTCGCGACGGCCGTAGGCGTGCGCGAGAGCGCGCTCTACAACTACTTCAAGAGCAAGGAAGCCCTGTTCGATGCGTTGATCCTCGCGCACGAACATAGCAAGAGCCAGCGGCTGGCCTCGCTCGCCGGCGACGGGCCGATCGCCGATGCCCACGCGTTGCTCGAGCGCCTCGCGCTCAGCAGCATCGAGAGCTTTCTCGATCCGCGCGAGCAGATGTTGTTTCGCCTGCTGATGTCCGACGGCATCCGGCTGGCGCGTAGCGGCCGCTTCAATCTGCACGAGCGGCTGGGCAGCGGACCCGAGCGCATGCAGGAGCTGATGCGCCGATTGATGCGCGAAGGCTGGCTGCGCAAGGGCGATCCCAAGCTGCTCTGGATGGCTTTCGTCGGACCGCTGTTGCTGTTGCGGCACATCCATGCGGCCGGCGGCGATCCAGGTGCGCTGAAAGATCCGCGCGCGTTCGCGCGTCAGCACGTCGAGCAGTTTTTCCTGGGAGCCGGCGCGCTGCCGTCGCCCCGCACCGCTGCGTCGCGCTCCGCCCGCACGCGGATTGCGAAACCCTCTCGACGCCGCGTCACCGCGAAGCGTCAATCGTCGTGAATCTTCAAGGAGTGCCGCCGTTGTCTCGTCTTGTTATCCTCGTGTTCAGCGCCGCCCTCGGGGTTGCGGGTTGCGGTGGCACCGGCGCCGGCGCCGAGCGCGGCCCGGCCGACGCCGCGGCGGTGAACGTGACGACGATTGCCGCCGTCGAGCAGCCGATCAAGCGCTTCATCCGGGTGAGCGGCACGTTGACCGCGCAGGAAGACGCGCAGGTCGCCGCCGAAGTCGCGGGCCGCATCGTGGCGACGCCGGTGGAGCGCGGCAGCCGCGTCGACGCCAACAGCGAGTTGATTCGGATCGCCGCCGCCGAGGGCGAAGCGCAGGCGGCCGAAGCGCAGGCGAACGCCGCGCAGATTGAGGCGCGCCTCGGTGTGACCGGCAACGAGACCTTCGCCGTCGAGCGCGTGCCCGAAGTGGCCAACGCTCGCGCCACGCTGCAGCTCGCGCGGACCGAGCTCGAGCGCGCGCAACAGTTGTACAAGCAGCAACTGCTCTCGCAATCAGAGTTCGATCAGAAAAAGGCGCAAACCGAATCCGCTGAACGGCAGTACGACGTCGCGAGGAACGGCGCGGCGCAACAGTACCAAGCGCTGCTCGCCGCCCGCGCCCGCGTCACTGTGGCTCAAAAGGCGCTCGCGGACACGACGGTGCGATCACCGTTTGCCGGCGTCGTGGGCGAACGATTTGTTTCGGTCGGTGACTACGTCACGCGCGGGACCAAGGTCGCATCGGTGATGCGCGTGGATCCGTTGCGCGTCGAGCTCACCGTACCGGAACAATACGTCTCCGCGGTCGCCACCGGCCGTGCGGTGACGTTCGTGGTGGATTCGTATCCCGGCGAAACTTTTACCGGCCAGGTGCGCTATGTGTCGCCATCGCTCGCGGCTGAGACGCGCGCGCTGATGATCGAAGCTGTCGTCCCCAATCCGGAGAGCCGCTTGAAGCCGGGATTTTTCGCGACCGCGCAGATCGAGCAGGCAACGATGGCTCCGGGCGTGCTGGTGCCGGCGACGGCGGTTCGCACCGTCTCGGGTACCGCCCGCGTGTTCGTCGTGAACGGCGATCGCGTCGAAGAGCGCATCGTCACCGCCGGCCAGGCGATCGGCGAGCGCGTCGAGATCACGAGTGGATTGAAGGCCGGCGAGAAGGTCGTCTCGACCGGTGTTGAGCGGCTGGTCGACGGCGTCCGCGTCGTCGCGAGGTAAGCCATGCAGTGGCTGGCATCGCTGTGTGTTCGGCGGCCCGTCTTCGCGTGGGTGCTCGTCCTCTCCCTGACCGTGGTCGGCCTGTTTGCGTTCGGCCGCCTGGGCGTCGATCGCTTTCCGAATGTCGACATCCCGACGATCTCCGTCACGACGCGCCTGCCCGGCGCGGCGCCGGAACAGATCGAGACCGAGGTCACCGACAAGATCGAGGAATCCGTCAACACGATCAGCGGCATCGACACGCTGACCTCAAACTCCTCCGAAGGCATTTCGCAGGTCGTCGTCTCGTTCAAGCTTGAAAAGAACGCGGACATCGCCGCCCAGGAGGTTCGCGATCGTCTCAACCGCGTGCTGCCGCAGTTGCCGAGGACCGTGTTGCAACCCACGGTGGAGAAGCTGGACTTCTCGGCTGCGCCGGTCATTACGGTGGCCGTGACCGCCGACAAACCGGTCCGCGACATCACTGAGTTCGCGGACAAGATCCTGCGGCGCCGGCTCGAAAGCTCCGACGGCGTCGGCCAGGTCGTGGTGATCGGCGGCCGCAGCCGGCAGGTGAACATCTGGCTGGACCCCGCGTTGCTGCGCGCGCAGAAACTGTCGGTCAACGATGTCGCGCGCGCGCTGCAGGCGCAGAACGCCGACGTCCCGGGCGGCCGCATGGATCAGGGCGCCGAGTCGGTGACGCTACGGACGCGCGGCCGCCTCGAGTCCATCGACGCCTTCGGCGACGTGGTCCTGCGCGAGGTGGCGGGTCACGCGATCAAGCTTCGCGACGTGGCCCGCGTCGAGGACGGCATGGCCGAACCGCGCACTGAGGCGATCGTCAACGGAGCGCCCACCGTGCTGCTGCAGATTCGCAAGCAGTCAGGCACCAATACCGTCGAGGTCGCCAACAACGTCAAGCAACGGCTCGCCGAGCTGCAGGGGATCCTTCCCGCCGGCTATCAGCTTCGCATCGTCCGCGACGAGGCGCAGTTCATCGAAGCGTCGATCGCCAGCGTGCAGGAGCACCTCGTGGTCGGATCGATTCTCGCCGCCATTGTCGTGCTGCTGTTCCTTGGCAACTTCCGCTCGACGGTGATCGCCGCGGTTTCGATCCCGACCTCGATCGTCGCCACCTTCGCGCTGGTCTGGTACATGGGCTTTACGCTGAACATGCTGACGATGCTGGCCCTCACACTCTCGGTGGGCATCGTCATCGACGACGCGATCGTCGTGCTGGAGAACATTTACCGTTTCATCGAAGAGAAGGGCATGCCGCCGATGCAGGCGGCCGTCGAGGCGACGCAGGAAATTGGCCTCGCGGTCATGGCCACCACGCTCTCGCTGGTCGCCATCTTCGCGCCGGTCGGATTCATGAGCGGCATGGTCGGCCGCTTCATGCAGAGTTTCGGCCTGACGATGGCGTTTGCCGTGATGGTGTCGCTGTTTGTGAGCTTCACGCTGACGCCGATGATGTCGGCCCATTGGCTGAAGCCGCCGCCGAAAGGCGCGCATCGCGATTCGAAGCACAACAGGTTCTTCGAGCCGCTCGATCGCGGCTACACGCGCATGCTCGATTGGGCGATGGCGCATCGCGGGCTGGTGGCCATCGGCGCCGTGCTCGTGTTGCTCTCCAGTATTCCGCTGTTTCGCATCACCGCCGTCAACTTCACGCCGGAAGACGATCAGTCGCAGTTCGACGTGACGATGCGCGCGCCCGAGGGGACCAGCCTGGCGTCAATGACCGTGCTGGCCAACCGCGTGAGCACGGCGGTGCGGCAGATTCCCGAAGTGGACTTCACGCTGGTCACCGTCGCTGGTGACGCCGCGGGCACCTTGAACACGGCGAGCATGCTGGTGCGCTTGTATCCGATTGAAGAACGGCAACGCGATCAGTTTGCGGTGATGTCGCAGATCCGCGATCAGATCCTGCCGGCCTACACGAAAGCCGGCATTCGGACTGCGGTGCAGCAGGGCGGCGGTCCCGGCGGTGGCGGCGGCGGCATTCAGTTCATGGTGCAGGGCCCGGATCTGAAACAGCTCGAACAGTACAGCGAGCAACTGCGCGAGAAGGCGCTCGCCATCCCAGGCCTGGTTGACGTCGACACGACGCTGAATGCGGGCAAGCCGGAAATGTCGGTGCTGCTCGATCGGCCGAAGGCCGCCGACCTCGGCGTGTCGATCGCCGATGCGGCCGACGCGATTCGCCTGCTGGTCGCCGGCGATCAGGTGACGACGTTCAACGATGGCGGCGAGCAGTACCAGGTCCACCTGCGGGCCGAAGAGATCAACCGCAGCTCCACCGATGCGATCGCCGGGCTGCCGGTGCCGTCATCCCGGCTGGGCATCGTCAGCCTCGACAACATCGCGTCGTTCAAGCGCGGCGCTTCTCCGGCCACGATCAACCGCATGGGCCGCCAGCGGCAGGTGACGCTCAATGCGAACATGCTGCCGGGCACCTCGCAGGGCACCGCGCAGGAACAGATCGCGGCCGCCGCGGCCGGGCTCAACTTCGGACCCGAATATCGTGCGGATTTTGTGGGCCGCTCGCGCGAGTTGAACCGTACCGCGTCGGCGTTCCTCACCGCGATCGCGCTGTCGTTCATCTTCATGTACCTGATTCTCGCGGCGCAGTTCGAGTCGTGGCTGCATCCGGTGACGATCCTGCTGTCGCTGCCGCTGACGCTGCCGTTCGCGCTGCTGTCGCTGATCATCTTTCAGCAGTCTTTGAACATCTTCTCGGGACTCGGCCTGCTCGTCCTTTTCGGCGTGGTGAAGAAGAACTCGATTCTGCAGATCGATCATGCGAACCAGCTGCGGGAAGCCGGCATGAACACCCACGACGCGGTGATTCAGGCCAGCCGCGATCGGCTGCGGCCGATCCTGATGACGACGCTGGCGTTTGTGGCCGGCATGATTCCGCTGGTGGTCTCGCAAGGCGTCGGCTCGGCGACCAACCACGCGATCGGCTGGGTGGTGATCGGCGGCCAGACGATGGTGTTGCTGGTCACGCTGATCGTCACGCCGGTGGCGTACTCGTTGTTCGATGAAGCGGCGCGCGCTCGCGTATTCGGCCGCGGGTGGTTATGGCTGCGATCGCGGTTCACCACTGTCGACCCCGTCACGCCGATCTAGCCAGGGATCAGGGAACAGGGATCAGGGATCAGCAAAACCCTGATCCCCGATCCCTGTTCCCTGATTACTGTTGTGGCTGGTAATGCAGCCACATCTCCGGACTGACGTCGTCCCATTCGCACTGCGAGGGACGCGCCAGCCAGTTCTGGCCGGTGTCGCCGATCGGCGCGCCCGGCGGCGCCGGTGAGGTGGGAACGATCCGTCCGCCGGCGGCGTCCACCATCGGCCGCTCGAGGAAGCGCTTGATGTCGGCGGCCAGCAGCATGCGATGCGCGCGTTCGCCTTCCGCCTGGGAGCCGGCGGCGTTCGCGGTGTTGGCGGCGCGCGCGCGGGCGGCGAGCCGGTCCAGCTTGAGTGACGCGATCGCCCGCACTTGCGCATTCGGCGCCGCGGCGGCGAGCCACATCACGCGATCGATCAGCACGCGCTCTTCAGCGCGCCGCACTTCCTGTTCGTAGCTGCCCGACGTCGGTTGATCGAACGTCGCCCGGACGAGCCGGTCGATCACTTCGCCCAGGCCCGGCAGGGACTGATCGACGGCGTTCTGCGTCACCATGCGCGCTGCGCGATCCGGCTGCAGGATGAAGCCGATCGTGACGTCGGCGGCAATCGAAGCCGGGTTGACAGGGTCGAAACCTTCGCCGGTGGTGCGCGGGAACAGCTCGCGGTGGGCGCCGTAGCCTGGCGGCCGCGGCGGCAGCAGGTCGAGGATCCGCTTCGGAATCGTCAGCTCCGACGGCTTGAGCGTCGCGGTCAGCGCGTCGATCGCCTTGCGCTGCATTTCGCCGCTCACCCATTCCAGCGGAGTCCGGTTGTCGCCGCGCATCGCGTAGACGAAGTCCTGTCCACCGATCGCCGAGGCGGTGCTCTCCACCGCGTAGCGGTGATACATGTAAATCGGCACCAGCGGTTCCTCGATCATCACCGTCGGCACGCCGCTGCGAATGGTGTTGGTGCCGATCCGATCGAGCGCGGCGCGGCGGACCTTCATCAGCCGCGTCAATTCGTCGGTCTGGTTGGCGCCGTTGGTCCACTGGTCGGCCTTCGGATGGATGTCGATGTCCTGGTTGGTGTAGTAGCGGTGATCCGCTGCCCACGCATCGGCGATGATCTTCTCCAGGGCGGCTTCGTCGTTCCCGCGATTCGGGAACTCCCGGTATCCCCAGTTGATCGCCACCTTGTCCCACTCGCCGATGTTCTGGTGATAGGCCTTCGAGAGATCGATGGTGCCGTCGGCCTTCAGCTCGGCGAGCGCCGTCGGGTAGTCCATCACCGAGATCCAGCCTTTGCTGCTGTCGTAATAGTTGTGGCCGAGGCCGAGCGTGTGGCCGACTTCGTGCGCCGAGAGCTGGCGGATGCGCTTGAGCGCGGTCTCGTAAAGCACCGCCGGACGCTCATCGCCATTCACGTACGGCGACAGCAGGCCTTCGAAGATCATGTAGTCCTGGCGATCGCGCAGCGATCCGAGCGTGACCGTCGCCTTGATGATCTCGCCGGTGCGCGGATCCGACACCGAGCCGCCCGAGCTCCAGCCGCGCGTCGAGCGGTGGACCCAGTTGATCATGTTGTAGCGGATGTCCATCGGGTCGGCGTCGCCCGGCAGGATGTCGACCTTGAACGCGTTGCGGAAGCCGGCCGCCTCGAACGCCTTGTCCCACCACATCGCGCCTTCGACCAGCGCTTTCTTGACGTCTTCAGGCGCGCCGGAATCCACCCAGTACTGAATCGGCTTGACGGCATCGCTGATCGCTGCGCCTGGATCCTTTTTTTGGAGCCGATGACGGCGGATGTAACGGAATTGGATCGATTCGGAGATGGGCTGGCTGAAATCGACGAAGGTCGCGCCGCCGTAGCCGGCACGCGGATCGTCGAGCCGCGGCGTGTAGCCGGTGATGTCCGGCAACTCGACGAACGACACGTGCTCGCGCATGGTCACGGCTTCCGGCGACGGCGTCACGCTGCCGACCGAGCCCGAGAACAACCCGCCGCCAAATCCGCCGCCACCACCACCGCCGGCCGCGCCGATCGGCGCCGGGCCCTGGGTCGGGCCGCCGCCACCGCCGCCGCCACCACCGGTCTGCTCGTTGACGAAGGTCAACGTCATATCCACTTCGGTGTTCTTCGGGAAGTTGCGAGTGTTGGGCAGGTAGAACGCGCTGCGCGTGCGATCGACGCGATAGTTGCCGGGCCGCAGGCTCGTGGCGGCGCTCACGACATCGCGGAGGAAGAAGTCGGTGGCGTCAACGAGGAGGCGGCCGGACGACTCGGCGGCGACGGTGAAACCCCACAGGATCGACTTCGCGAAGGAATCCTCGACGGACTTTCGTTCGAGCGGGTTCTTGCTGCTCGAGCGGAACGACTGGTTCCCCTGGACCATCATGACGCGAGGTCCGACGCGCTGGAACTGCACCAGCCGTCCGCCGCCGCGGCCGGATCCGCGATCGAGACCGATGTCGTTCGAGCCGAGGCCCGCTGACAGGCCGCTCGAAAACAGGAAGTCCGTGTCGAGCCTCGAAATTTCGAGGAACATCGATCCGGTGCGCTCATCCCAGTAGAGCGGGAAGTAGCCGTCGATTTTCTTCATACCCGACGTGCGATCGTCGATCGATTGCACGGCGGCAGGGCGTTGCTGTGCCGAAGGTTGCCGGGCTTCGAGTGCCGGACCTGCGAGCAGCAGTGTACTGATCAGGAACGCAGATTGTTTCAACATGACCACTCCTCGAGAGTGGTCATTCTACGTTGCGAGGACGAAGCGCGATCAGCTCTTTCGGACCAGCACGGCCTTTCGTACGGTCTTGGCCGCCGCGCGTTTCGCCGCCGGTTTCGCGGTCTTCGCGGCCCTGGCTTTGCCGGTTGTCTTCTTTGCAGTCTTTGACTTAGCAGTCTTCGACTGCTTCGCCTTCGGCGGAGCCGCCCTGGTCACGCGTGAGGCCGGCTTGGCGTTCACGGCCGTGGGCGTCGTGTCCTCGCTCTCATTGTCTCCGGACGTC
>Ga0193741_1000357_pt1 | contig 13305 bp, 21 predicted proteins | sample L2s2metaG_FD_143059 | JGI IMG/M metagenome (GOLD analysis project Ga0193741, IMG submission 143059) | Soil microbial communities from a riparian zone of the East river system, Colorado, United States - L2s2 | ecosystem: Environmental > Terrestrial > Soil > Riparian zone | place: USA: East River...
TATCATATGTTATACAATTGGATGACATTTCTGTAACTTCGGTAGAAGAAGCGGAATTGACTGCCGACGTCGGGAATAACATCAGAGCTACTGCGGTGAGGGATACACAACCGAACAATGGGTGTGAGTAATTAATAATCAAGTCAATGATAGCAATCCATATGTGCACTTTAATTAGTTAATAGACATTGTTAATCGATTTTGACTTAAACAATGGTCGCAAAGTAAAGCATCAAATTGAGATGTTCGAAAGGTTTAGTGGTTATATTGGGTTTATTACCTGATATTGGAGAATATAGCATTTAGCGTATTTTGTGATAGTTATTTACTCAGTTTACAATTAACATAATGCTTGTATCATTTCTAGGGCTAGAATCATTACAAGGATTGGGTTACATCAAATTAAATCAATTTGTTCAACGGGATGAGTCTACCAACTTATCGTCTATCATTACAGTACCTTTTTTCGCGGTCAGTCAGACCAATCTTGTCATTATAATCAATATCAAAATAATCAGTTTCGAATCCGTATTCTTCTATGAGCTCATTTACGTACTGTCTATTTTCGAAGGCCGGAAAACCTGACTCCTATACTTTCAATAATCTCCTTTGCTCTTTTAGTTTCGCAAGTTTACTTAATTCGTCAGTAATCGACACTGTCGTTTGAGTCGTATCATGACTCCACATTTTGAACCTAGGGCATCTTTTTGTCAATAATGGGCTGATCATATTTGGTATTAGTCAGAAAGTCTATAGCCAGAATCCAATGATATTCTAGGATATCGATAGTAGTAGTTGGCTATACCTATGAGTTTTGCTCATAACAAAACGAACGCTTTACTCTTCATTGACTAAAATAGTAGCATATAAAACCTGAAAATGTTGAAACAACTACGCAATACATCCCTGAATCAATGTTATATTGTCACGAATTTATTGTGGAGCAAATACTTGAATCCGTACGTTTCCACGATCTACTACATATACGTTGCCTGAAGAGTCAAGCGCAATACTTGTTGGCTCCTCAAACTGTCCATCACCAGAACCCGTGGTTCCCCATTTAGTTATAAAATTTCCATTGGCATCGAATTTCTGTATGCGGTTGTTACCCTCATCGACCACAAAAACATTCCCTGACGCATCTACCGCTAGGCCAGCAGGCCTAGTAAATTGTCCATCACCAGAACCCGTGGTTCCCCATTTAGTTATAAATTTTCCATTGCTGTCAAACTTTTGTATGCGATTGTTACCCCAGTCTGCTACATAGATATTATCCGATGAGTCAGGAGCAATTCCTAGCGCTGGATTTATGAACTGTCCATCCCCAGAACCAGTAGTTCCCCACTTACCAAGGAGATTTCCATTGCTGTCAAACTTTTGTATGCGGTTGTTCTCACCAAAATCTCCAACGTATACATTATCAGAAGAATCCACACCTACTCCCCCTGGAGAGATAAACTGACCATCACCCAAGCCCGTGGAACCCCAAGACGTGATAAATGTGCCATTAGCTGTAAACTTCTGGACTGCAGTTTCAGGACTGCCATTGTCTGTAACATATACGTTGTCAGAAGAATCTGTTCCTATTCCAGTGGCACTCGTAAAACGCCCATCTCCAAAACCTAAAACTCCCCAAGATGTGATAAATGTGCCATTAGTCGCAAACTTTTGTATCTGATTAGATACGCTTGTTGTGTCTGTAACATATACATTATTGTCAGAATCTATAGCTATATCTAGTGGTTGTCTGAACTTACCGAAACCTATACCCTCAGATCCCCATTTTGTAACAAAAGAATATTGCTGTCCTTGAGCGGCCGCTGTAATAAATATGGGGCTTGTTATTATCGTGGCAGAAAACATAATAATTGTCAAAACCATAAGCCAGGTTTTGATGCTTTGAAACATACCTACGGTTACTATAGAAGTTTCATATAAATGAATAATATCTCATACAATATTTTATAACCCAAATCATTGAACTAACCCATACATATTTTTACAATCCTTCCTCATTTCTCAAAAAAAGTCGGTGAAGAAAAAATATTTTCATGCCTACTCTTGCTTTTTGAGTACCTATTTTCTCATTTGAGGGCCGAAGTCCCAGCAGGACCCGGTCGCGGTTTATCGACGTCCATAATTACACCATAAATTGGCGTATTGCCGTAGTGGTTTTCTATTCTTGAAGGGTCAAGCCATATGCTTATCACTTTATCTCCCATTATTCTTATTGTTGTGGGTATGTCTGTAACTGGTCCTTCCCTCATACTTGCTGTAGATGTTCCGTTAAATACCTTTGTCATGTTGTTAGGCTGTGACACGTTCGCTAAAGCGAAGTTGGTAATAGTGTGAGTATGTCCAGCTGTTCCATTTAGTCTTATCATTTCAATTTGTGTGTCAAATGGAGATCTTGCAAAAGGAGAAGTTGTATTACCCATTACTGTCTTGGATGCATTCTCACTTAGTAGATCGGCCTTCCAATGACCTGTAATTATCCAATCAGGTTTACCGCTTTCGTCATTTTGTATACTGGAAATTGCACCAAAAGTGAAGTTCTTATTCTGATAGTTTCGAGGAGTTGCTGTGGTTTCGTGACTTGCTTGGGAAAGAACGACAGAGACCGTAAGAATTGTTGCGAGCAAAGTGAATATGGTAGCATGTCTAATAGTCGTCATTAATGATCATTAGTAGTTCTATTATTTTTAGGTATGCAGTAGTTCTAGAACAGGTTGACTTTGCTTAACTACTACTATTGTCGCATTTCTAAATGATACATCGAATTAGTGGATTACCAAGAGCAGGGGGAGACTCAGACTATAGCTCCAAATAATCGACCATTAGATGTTATGAGGATGAGTTGTATCGAACTGCATTAAGAAAGAGCTTTAGATATCCGTAATCAGCATCTTTCTAATCTGTTTCGTGTATCATACGACTCACAAAAGATATCATAATTAGAATCTTATCGCCTCAATCATAATCAATATAGGAGTTGTTACCCTATTAGAGTAAATTAAGTTAATTTCTAGTACCCTTGATTGTATTGCAGAAGTCCATCGCTTTCGAGATATGGTTATCGAATAAGTGGAAATTATAATAACAGTGAATAATAACATAGAGCTAACCCATAGCCAGGTGAAAAACACTTTCACAATATCAAAAGTAACAAGGTAAAGTTATCATCGGTCATATCAGTGACAATGGTAGCGATATCATTCCTGTTTATATCTCCCACAATGATTCCAAATGCTGCTAGTACTATTCAAACTCCCCTCACTGCTATGCCCAACCAGAGATTGGCACAAAATAATGCCGGAATAATTATCTTGGAAAATGCGACAGTAATTGATGGAACAGGTGATTTACCTAAACCGAACACTACAATAGTTATCAACGGGAGTAGAATAGCAGATCTATCCAATAATGCTACAGTTAACTCTGACCTCCCCTTTGCAGCTAAAAATGTCATAAATCTAACTGGCAAATACATCATACCTGGACTATTCGACATGCATGCGCATGTTGCAAACGTACTAAAAAACTCATACAATCAAAGCGAATCTGAGGATATGCTAAGTATGCTTTTGGCTTACGGAATAACTACAATAAGAAATACAGGTGGACCTACTGAACAATCAGTTGCTCTTAAAAAAAATACTTCCGAAGGAAAAATTATGGGCCCCCAAATTTTTACAGCAGGACAGTTGCTTAACACTCCGGAAATCCCCGTTCCGTTTGTGGAAAAACAGGTTGTAACAGAGCAGGATGTTAGACAAGAGGTTCGCAACCAAATAGAAGCAGGTGTGGACTATGTCAAATTGTACGTGGGACTTACTCCAAAACTAGCACAGGCTGCAATACATGAGGCGCATTCAAATGGAACAAAGGTCATTGGACATTTGTATCTAACAAGTTGGACCGATGCAGCCAATCTTGGTGTTGGAGGTAATAAGACGGCAGTCAATCACATTGACGCCCTCACTCATGGTGTTCCTGTAAGTCCCTTTTTGCTCTCAAAAGAGAACAGGCAAAAATTTTTAGAAGCTGGTGATCATCCATTCAACCATTTCCTGTGGCTTGATTTAGTTGACTTAAACGGACCTGAAATTAACGAAATGATAAAAGCTGTAACGAGTAACAGCATTCCCGTAGATCCGACATTAGATATTTATGAAGCAATGATAAAGGGAGAACCACAATATCAACATCTCTGGCCTAAAGTACTGCAGCTTACAAAAATGATGTATGATAATGGAGTCCCTATATTATCAGGTACTGATATTCCAAACTTTGATCTAGTTCCTGGTGCTAGCTTGCATCATGAGCTAGAACTTCTGGTAGAAGTTGGCATTCCGCCATTGGAGGTTATCAAAATAGCAACTAGGAATGGGGCTCAAGCCCTTGGTATAGAAGAAGAAGTAGGTACAATAGAATCAGGAAAGCAAGCTGATATGATAATACTATCTGACAATCCAGTAGATGATATAAGCAATACCAAGAAAATTGAAGCAGTAATTAATAATGGTCAACTCATTGACTGAGTTGGAGTGTGATTAACGGTAGTCAATCAACTTTTTTAAGGTCCTATGCCAACTCAGACGTATGTATAACGAGGACGACATTCCAAAATCAAAAGTCCTTAAGATTGAAGAATACATGGACAGACATGTAAAGGAAATAGTCGACTGCATAGAGCAAAAGATATCAGAAAAAAGTCAAAGGAAAATAAAGATTACAGGCAAGATTTCTGACAGAATCCTAAACCAACTAGTTCAAGAAATGCCTTTCGGACCTACTCTAGATTGGACTCATATCAACTTATCTAACGCACTTATAAGCTCATTGTGGTGTGACTGGATAACACAATCAATGATCAATAAGAAAGAACCAAAGTTCAAAGAGGAGTATCTAGAACAGTTCGGAAGGGCAATAAGGAATGCGTATACTTTCAAACAAATGATTGTACTAGCTCTTGGAGATCCTTGGGTCAACTTAAAAGACGCCGTTTGCAGTTGTCTCTTCTCCTTCTTCTGTAATTAAACTTAAAAAAAGAGTTCTCATATGTACTCATTTGTTGTCCCTGAGGACTCGAATATTCCCGGAACTGATGCTTACTGTTATACTCACAGTGCATGCTGAATAAAAAAGGTCCTAGGCACCTTCCCTATTTTTTAGTGTCTGCTATATGAGTTTTCCAAATGGCTTTATTCTAGTTCGGATTCAGTTTTGAACACTCACTGTCGACTACTCCTAATGCCGTTCGAAAGCTATCAAGTGTGTTTTTTGAGCACTGGGGGACTGTGTTTCCATCTCCGTTTATGTCAACTTCCTTTTTTTCTTCTATGTTTATCTCTGTTTCACTGCTGTCGTCCCCATATACCATTTGTGTATTTGCAAAGATTCCAGTTAGAAGACTTGCTGCTAATACTGCAATAGCTATTTCAATATTTGTTTGCGTCATTACTTTATAGCTATAGTCTATTATTATTTGTGATTTAAGAAGGATTTCTAACCTATATTTCATGTATCATGTACGATATGAATATCTAGAGTACTTATTCTAGACTAGTAAATATGTAGAAAATACTCTATAAGGAACGTTCATTCATGCCGGTACTACACTGCACTTACAATCTTACAACTTACCGAAAGGCTGATCTGGATTAGATAGCAGTAAATCCCACGTTGTATCAAACGTCTGTGTTGAATTCTGTCTGGTTACGAACTTGTAATGTGAATGGGTAGTTTTTGCTATTAGGTCTATGCTTAATGATAAAAATAAAAAAAAGATTGAAAGCAGTTGAGACTTGTTAATCCTTACCTGCTTAGTTTTTAATCTTCTAAGTCACACTCTTGGTCTTCTACACCAGATTTGTATACGTTCTGGCCACAGTTAGCGTTGAATGATTCACCACTTCCGGTGTTCTTTTGTTTCACACTTTGATCTGTGCTGGTTTCACTGGAGTCTTGAGCATACACCAAAGGTGTTGCAATAACAGAGAGTGCAGTCGCTGCCACTATTGCAGCTATTACGAAACTTTTCTGATTCATCGTACATTGTATCTATAGTATGTTATTATTTCTGGATTGAGAAAGTTCTGTAGCTTCTATTTTAAAGTGATTTGTGACATACTTATCTTAGATAGGATATATTGCACTTCATGGCTGATTTCCAATGTATCTGTCAGCTCTAATGATATCAAATGTGGTAATAGTATACCGCATCAATCTCTTCTAGGGAATCTATATATCCGTTTGATATATGCGATAGTCTAGATTTAGTACTATAGTTATGTCTACTACTAAAGAGTAGCAATATGCTTCCTAGCTCAAATATACGATTACTTTCGTACTGCTCTTAAGTATGAAAACAACAATCTTCATAGCAAGCTTGTTAGCAGCGGCAACACTGCTCGCAGCTGGATTGGTAATGTTCCCAGGCGCGGTGCAAGAAGCACAAGCAAATCCATGTAGCGTACAAGCCAATGGACCTGGTGGAGTCGATGTATCCAATGGCGGTGAAGTCGGAGACTTCGACTGTGACTTCGAAGGCATCGGCTCATTAGAAATAGCTGAGGAAGAGGAATAGAAGAGAGCGATTAAGTACGTACCATCCAACCCCTCTTTTTTTGAAGATTTAGTACTCTAGATATATCTACTACGAAAAGGTAGCCATATCATTCTTAGCTCATATATACGTATGTTCATATCCTCTTTTAGAGCTAAATGAACAAGACAATTTTCATTTCAGCCGTCTTAGCAGCGATAACACTGCTCGCAGCTGGATTAACAGTACTTCCAAGCTCTGTACAAGAAGCACAAGCAGATCTGTGTAGCATATATACCGGGGGGGCTACCGTGGATCTCGGTGCCGTGGGTGCAGACCTCAACTGTGACTTCGAAAATATCGGTTCATTAATAATAAATGTTCATTCAAATGACAATGATGTTCCATTAGGGGAACTTCCGCTTCCAATTCAATAGTGTAATATTTCTTAAGATGTTACAGAACTAAACCTCATTCATTTTTTTCGAATTACCTAAAGCCGTACTCTGAATCAAGGGTGCTTCTTCTTATGCCGACAGTATTGTTAGTAGTAATCTGAGAAAACTGGATTACCTAGAAAGATATCTTATTCTCAGAGAACTTGGCAAATGATAAAAGGTTTTGTAGGATAAAAATAAAAAAAGAGATGATAGCAGCTATGACTTGTTAGTCAATAACTTGCTTATCTAATCTTCGAATTCACACTCTTGCTCTTCTGTACCAGCTTTGATTAGGTTTTCACCACAGTTGAAGTTGGTTGATTCACCACTTCCGGTGTTCTTTTGTTTTACATTTTGATCTGTGCTGGTTGTACTGGTATCTCCTGTTGCAGGATCTTCCTCTGGCGGTTCCATTACTTGAGCATACGCCAAAGGTGTTGCAATAACAGAGAGTGCAGTTGCTGCTAGTAATGCAGCTATTACGAAACTTTTCTGATTCATTGTACTTTGTATCTATAATCTGTTGTTATTTCTGGATTGAGAAGCTTCTATAGCTCCTATTTTAATGTGATATGTAGTAGGACAACGAGCCTAAGACAATATAGTCAACCTGGTGGTCTAGAAAAGAAACATGAAATAGACCATAAGAAATGTACACGTGCTAGCTTAGAACTATTTTTATTCACTAAAAACTATTGTAGAATGTTGGTGTAGGATGTTTAGCGTTAGTATTGCTGCTATTGCTATGACTTTTGATTCATGTCATCCTACACCAATACATCATCAGATACTGTAGTTTCTATCGAAATACCCTAGAATGCAAGCATCTCGGCTGTCTTAGTAGAACCAGATTCAGATTCGATTACCTTTTGCAGATCTTTGAATGTCACTATATTCTTATTATGAGGTAGAAAGCTTTTAGTATTCATTGAGTCCTGGATTATAGGCACTTTGTATATATCCGTTTGATATGTCCGATAGTCTAGATTTAGTACTCTAGTTATATCTACTACTAAAAAGTAGCCATATCCTTCTTAGCTCAAATATACGATTACTTTCGTACTGCTCAGTATGAAAACAACAATCTTCATAGCAAGCTTGTTAGCAGCGGCAACACTGCTCGCAGCAGGACTGGTAATGTTACCAGGCTCGGTACAAGATGTACAAGCAAATCCATGTAGCATAAAAGCCAATGGACCTGGTGGACTCACTGTAGAGAATGGCGGTGAAGTCGGAGACTTCGACTGTGACTTCGAAGGCATCGGCGAATTAGAAATAGCTGAAGGCGACGAGGAATAGAAGAGAGCGATTAAGTACACACCAACCAATCCCCTTTTTTTTGGAATCATTAAAAAGGTCAGTCAAAAGACACCGTTTGTTGTAGTCTCTTCTTCCATTGTCTCTATCCTCTCATCTAACTTGTGCAACGTATCTATCTGTTCTTGTTTTTGAGTAACGTATTTGATAGCATCTGTTACGATAGCACCGTTAGTCGTCAAATCCACTTTGTACTTGTTGCAATCATTAATGAGTGCTAAAGCTTGAAGACTTGTTTTGTCGTCTGCTGCTTTACTGACAATCGACCAGCACATTTTTAACACCTGGTTTATTCCAGTCATGGCATTCTGATATTCTTCTGGGATTGTTTCATGGATATGTTTCTGAAGGTTCTCCTGTGCTTGATGTCTAAGATAGGCCACATCTCTACTAATGATAGACTTGTCCACTTGTAAAACAGTGGCTATATCCGATTGACTAAAGCCCTGGCTTGATAATTCTAGTACTCTATCTCTTCGCCATTCTATTTGTTGCAGTTTTGTGCTCAATAGTTGTATTTCTCCATGCTTGTTTTAGATGGGTGTTGCATTTTTCACGCTTGACATATTTTATAGAGAGCCGTTTGTTTTATGTATTTATTTTTAAGTTAGCTTAATGTAATATAACATAACATAAAATGTCAGCTTCAACAGCAGGGATAGGAATAGATCGAGCTTATAGATTCGCTTCAAAGGTACCAGCATTTGATATATCGTCATCAGATCCAGTAGATACAGCAACTGGAGTTGCAGTTAATAAGACAATAACGCTAACGTTCTCTATGCCTTTACATCCACCAACTGTCAATGACACCAATATCACGATTACGCCTCAGTTACAAGAACAACGGCACTAGATCCTGTTTATCACAAGATAGTAACTATCGATCCGACATCTAATCTTGCAGGCAGTACTAGTTATACGGTTACAATGACAACAGGACTTAGGGGATTATATGGGCCCTGGACTGTGACACCTACAGCAACGGATTCGATAAGTTTCACAACGGCATAGGGGGAACAATAAAGAATGTCATATCAAGACCATTTAAAGACGTGCTCTTATTGCAGGAAAGAATCACAACCACAAACAAGAAAGGTAACAGTATCGGTTAAATCAACATCTAGCTATTATAAACAAAAAAAGCTATCCGAGCTTGCTGCTATTATTAAAGGAGTTTCCTATCCTGGGATTTCGTATGTAGATGTAAAGAAGACTAACGTTACTAAAACTAAGGGTGCTTCAAATGTTGGAAATCTACCGAGAAAATCGAACCCACTAGATAGACAGTTTAAGCTTAAGGAACTAGGTAGAATGATTAGAGGTCTTTAACTAGTGTCTCACTTAGAACTTTCTCCAAAAAATTCCTGAGTTTCCTTTGTTGCATTAGCTACGACTGGATTCTCAGCTATTGTCTCTGATACGTTACCAACAAACTGACCTGTCGCATTTATAGCTCCTGGTACCCCCTGTGCAGTATTGCCAGCTGCTGCTCCTGTCTGATTAACGGTTTTTTCTGCTCCCTGTGTGACATTTCCCTGAGCTAGTGCTATTTGAGAGGTTAATGGTAATGATATCAAAGTTACGATTATTGTTGTTGCGATCATAGATATGCTTGCACCAATCCTAAGCCTCTCTGTAGCCTTATACATCAGAAGTCACTGAACTAACGTACTATATAAATAAACAAGCATTATTAGGTTCAGATAGAGATTTGTAGGATAAAAATAAAAAAAAGGAGTGAAGGCAGTTATGACTTGTTAGTCGATAACTTGCCTATCTAACCTTCCCATTCACACTCTTGGTCGTCTACACCAGCTTTGATTAGGTTTTCACCACAGTTGAAGTTGGCAGAATCGCCACTTCCGGTGTTCTTTTGCTTTACTGACTGATCTGTGCTGGTTTCACTTTCATCTCCACCTCTATCTTCAGCGTATGCTAATGGAGAGGTTGCAAACAATCCTGTCAATGCAGCTGCCATTAAGACTGCTGCTATTGCTATAGTTTTTTGATTCATGAGTAACATACACATACTGTAAGACTATATCTCGGTTGAGAAGCTAACTGCTATAGTTAGTAGGGTGATTCATCGCATAATTTACTCCTCCATGATATTATAGTGAAGAAGCTGGGGCTAGATTAGAACCATAATACATAAACTAGAAAAAATACTAGCATTAGTTTTCACAGTTCCATTTACTCCACACTTATGAATGATGTTCTATGATGGCGTATACAGTTAGTATTATTGCGGGTCTATAATAGAAGTCTGTTATAGTCTATAAGAAATGTACGCATGCTAGCTTTGAACTATTTTTATTCATCAAGAACTATAGTATAATGTGGTGTGGGCTCGTTAGGATTAGGGTCGCTGTTATTGCAAGGACTGACATCCTGATTCATTTTTGCCCTACACCATTGAATCTAACTTCTGTCGTGAATTCACCTACTGAACTCCAAACTAAAGCTGCTTCAGTACTCTGTAGTGATAAAACTCCAAGCTTAAGGAACTTGGCAAGCTGGTTAGAGGTTGGCGAGGATTTAATGGTAATCGCAGGGATATTGTTAGATTGTAGGCAGCAGCAGAACGAATCTGGATAACAATCAGATACTGGAAATTAAAGAGAAGAGAGTAGATTTTTAGTTCATTTCTTTGTTTTCTATTATAGTAGCCTTACGGGAATGGCAAAGGAAGGAGTACCTCAGTCGTAGGAACGAGTACTTCAGGTAAACCTATAATGATCTCTCCGTCATTTCCACATTGTTGGCCCACACCGGCTTTGATCAGGTTCTGGGCACAATTGATGTTGACTGAGTCACCACTACCAACATTCTTCTGCTTTATTGCCTGATCAGTGTTGGTTTCAGTTTCGTCCCCATCACCGGCATAAGCTGCCATTGGTGTTGTAGAAAATATTGCTGTCAATACTGCTGCAGTTAGGATAGCTGCTATCGCTAACATCTTTTGATTCATGAGTATTATATCCATTGTATCAGACTATTTCTCAGTTGAGAAGCTAAATGCTATAGAGAGTAGGGTGATTCATTGCATATTATCTCCTTCATTCATAATGTAGTAAATGGATGGAGGCTAGAACAGACCTATGATATATAGACTAAAAAAAGTACTAGCATTAAGTACAAAAGACAAAAAACGGTAGAAGGTTATTACCGCACTATTGCACGCCACAATCGTGTACGTTGTACTTCTATCTGAGCCATTTCTGGTTACTTCAGCACCGTAAACCCCTTCTTCAATTCTTCAATGATTTCTGAATAGTATTGTTGGTATCCCAAAGCTGATCTTTGCCGTTATTGACATGAGCTATCTTGAACCGATATCTCTTCAAGGGTTTTCCCTGCACATCTTTGAATCGATCGGTCCGGAGAAATCAACCCACAACAGCATTTGCTAAGTAAGCCAGCTCCTTATACCAACTATTTAGAAGAGTGAAAGAGTATCTATCGTCCTACTAATTTTTCTATTTCCTTTCTAGCCACTTCACGCTATTCCTGATAAATATATCACATCTCTCTTAAAAAAAAGATACTACGGAGCCTTCCTAATCAAGAAATATTAACGAACCATAGGTTTAAAGCAATGAATCAAAAAAGCATTGTAATAACTACTGCGGTGCTAGCAGCGACGATGTTGACTGTAGTTTTTGCCACAGCACAGTTAGCACAAATAGTATATGCGGACGACACCAGTGATACAGAGATAAACATAAAGGAAAAAGCGGAAGTTGATATAAACGGAGATGGAAATACAGTCCTCCAGTGCTCAAAAAATAACCTTGAGAGCGAAATTGATGCGGACACCATCGCTCAATGTTCTGATGTGCAGGAAGAGTAACAAGCGACTAAATATGTACAACCTACACGCGGTTTTTTTCTTTTTTTAATTAGCCCGCTGATCCTTTGATATGAGTGCATAGCAAAAACTAAAAGCTTTTTATTTTCCGAGTGGTTTTCAGATAAAGCACAGTTAGATGTAATTGGAGCTGCAGGAGACTCAGCGAATGTCTACTCCCTTGTTCAATCTAGCAGATGTATTTGATGAATCAGATTGAGAAAACTAAAGGGTCAGAGAGGCTAACACTAACCACACCCACTTTTTTTATGAATCATTAAACTATAATCTAAAAGCTTTTTTGAGTTGATGCTATCATAATATGCTATTATGTTAAAGAGAATCTACACACTAGAAGAACGGAAAGCGATGGATGTAGAGAAAGCAACTAAGGCGTTAATGTTGAATGGCTATGTGAAATCTGATTATGATCCTCGATTTGATCCAACACTAAATCAAAAACTAAAAGGTGTCGTACGCAGTCTAGACACCACTTTTTCTCTGGACCACTGAAAAAATTACCAGTATATTTTCTAACTGACATAACCTCTGTGGCGTCCCATTTGCATTTATCACATTCTACCATTGTGGTATTTCCTTTTTCAGCAACTAAAGTTAAGGAAGTTAAGTATCCTAGTGATTTGAGTAACAAAGTAAGGACTGGGTGTCTGTAGTTGTATTTATTGCACGCCTTCTATCTGATAAGTTGTTGACCTATCAGCTCCGGTCCTTGTTACCTTCAGTACGGTGAATCCTTTTCTTAGCTGCTCTAGTATCTGCAGACATACAGTCTTTGATACCGTCCATATCTGTTCTTTTTGGTTGTTGACATGGATTATTATGAACTCATATCTCTTCAACCGTTTACCATGTGCATCTTTGAACCTTTCATTTTCAACTGGTTTGATTTTGTGTTTGTCTAAATCCACTTGTATGACGTATGTGGTGGTTTTGGAGGTTTTGCCAAATATCGAAGTGCAGTTTTCCTGAACCGTTTTGTTATATATACGACTAATATTCTTACTCCCAATATGGACAAGATTGTATTCATTAAAATGATTATGATTGTCGTTGTGACTAGTGTTGGCGTATTACAACATAATATCAATAACACAACAGCACAAGAACAGCCACCAGCCACAGTGAAA
>Ga0193741_1000358_pt1 | contig 13299 bp, 15 predicted proteins | sample L2s2metaG_FD_143059 | JGI IMG/M metagenome (GOLD analysis project Ga0193741, IMG submission 143059) | Soil microbial communities from a riparian zone of the East river system, Colorado, United States - L2s2 | ecosystem: Environmental > Terrestrial > Soil > Riparian zone | place: USA: East River...
ATATTGCAATATTGGGTCCTTCGAATCTTACGGTCGTAATCTGCGCTTCTGTGGGAAGAGATTCTAGGATTGTACTTGTAACTAAACCCTCTCTATTGAAAGGTCTCCTGTAATTTTCTTTTAACACTCTCTTGTGGCGAGTTTCCGTGTTATCTTTTTCGGCCAAGTTGAATCATTCATAATTTCATATACTAGCTTACGTCCCCCGTAAGGGATCATTACTAATTAGGATACAGTGCTTTCTGACCTATTCTATAATATAATTCTATGGAACCTATTGTCAGCTGGACACGGAGGATAACGAAGTAATAAATGTATACACTTCTGTTAGAATCTGTTAATTTGATATAACAGATTTCACTCCGATCTCGCTTAAAAGCCTCAAGCCCTCATCGGTAATTCTATACTGCTTTAAATCCTTGGAGACATATTTGTTCATTCTTTCCAAATGATAATAAATAGAACCCGTTGATAATCCTGTCGCATCCCGGATTTCTGAGAAGCCTGCCGAGCGATTTAATCCGGCTATGGCTTTCAAGATCTTTATTCGTGTTCTTCGGGCCCGAAGCTGAGTCTCTCCTGTCAATACGACTATTATTCAACAAAATTATTTATCTTTTTCTAGAAACCTTCTTGATGAAAGAGCTAAGGTTGAGGTACTATTTGAAAGTAATTTTGCATTACTCGGCTTTTTGAAGTAGTTGATTGAACGTGTATCACCTTGAGTCGAATCATAAGAATTCATATTGCAAGGTTAGGACTAGATTAGATCAATCTTGTTCGTTTAATTAACTATGAAAAACTTAGTTTGGAGAAAAAAGGATCTGGTCAACAGCTTCGAATGGTAATTTCTGAATCGTCGTAACTAGCAAGACTGCTGCTGACATACTATTGGGAAAAATATTATTCAGCCCTAGTAAAACTTATACAGATATATGCAGGAATTGGAACGATGGCGGGGTCGTAGCGAAGCCAGGCATCGCAACGGGCTCCAGATCATAATGAGAGGGCTATTTAGTTGAAGATACCCGTGGACCAAGGGTTCAAATGGCTATAGATGAGGCTGTACCAGAACATATCCCTTCGACCCCACCATTACTATCAAAGATTCCAATTAATCATGGTTAACTGAATGTACGTTAAGGTCAATTTCAAGTAGTTACTAGAGCCTCGCTGGTCGTTCGTAAGGAAGGAACCAGCTTCGGAAATGGAATACGAGAATGTCCTATTTCTTGTACTTGTACCACTTTGCAAATCTCATCAGCCCAATGCCTGCAGCGATAACAAAAAGGGCCATTGCTATAAAGATGGGTTTAATAAAATAACTTAGGGGCTCAGGTGCAGTAGAATGGTATTCGCATTTATTATCATTGGAACAGTTCTTATCGACTGGATAAATTAACAGCATCGAGATAAGCAGAATCAGTAAGACAGTTCCAGCTGAAGAAAAAATTGCACCTCCTCTAATTAATATGTCAAGTCGCAATCCAAGTACCTATCCTACAGGATGTTTTTATTACTCTTTACCACGAAATTCCCCACGGTTCGAAATAATTTGCCGTGGAAAGTGCAGCGGAAAGCCAGCTTGCCAGCTATCTTGACTTAACCCACTTTTCACAAATTTGTTTTGAATAGTTGGGAACAAGTCATACTTGAAGAATATATGAAGAAAGTATTGAATCAAGTGCCTCAATTCTTGACATCAAATATTGAAAACAGGCAATCTTCGACATTCATCTGGGAATATTATCCACGGATCCAAAGATAACCTTCTTGCCGGGATTCATAATCAATTGAGGATCAAATAGATGCTTTATTTGTTTAAATAGCGAGTAGATCCGATTCCCGTATACCTGTTGTACATACTTGGACCTTGCCAAACCGTCCCCATGCTCTCCTGTTATAGTTCCTCCATAGTCAATAACTCTCTTGAACACCCGTTTTGCAAGACCTTCCAATAGATTAATTTCTGATGATTCCTCGATATCAATCATCGGTCTAGTGTGTAAATTCCCGTTCCCTACGTGACCATACATTACATAGTCCAGATTATTTTCTGAATAGAGCTGTTTCAAAAAGAGTGAATATTCGAATAGTAGATCAGGTCTGACCACTGTATCCTCTATCAGGCCGACAGGCCTCCTGCTCCCCACAGTAAATTTCATAATATTATTCAGCGCATTTTTTCTCGATTCCCAAATATGCCTAATGCTATAGGGGTCGAACGCGGTATGCAATACTTGACCATTGCCTTCAACCCTACTCTTGCATTTGTAGAGCTTCGCTTCGACATCAACTCTGTTATCACCAGAAAATTCAACGAACAATAGACATCCAGAATCGTTGAAGCTCTTTCTGTCGCTAGATACAACAGAACTGTCGAGCATCTCTAGAGCCGTGGGAGAAAACGTCAATATGGAGGGAACAGACCGCATTGCAATTTGCAAATCCTGATAACCAACCACCAGCAAATTTCGGTACAAGGGCATGTCAAAAATCTTCAATCTGGTTGAGGTCATAATACCTAGTGTTCCTTCCGAAGCAACGAAAACCTTCTGGGGGTGGAAGCCCTTATTGGATAATACCGCATCCAAACGGTATCCACAAGAATTCTTACTGACTTTTGGATATTTCCTTTTTATTAGATCGACACTGGGTGATATTATCTCAAGCATTTTAGAAATCTTTTCGTCTCGTTTGACTGTAGGTCCTATAGTTCCGCTAGTTCCATCGGCGTAGGTAATTGAAATTTCTTGAACATGATCGATAGTACTCCCATACCCAAGTGAATGAGGCCCGCTCGAATTATTTGCAACCATTCCTCCGATTGTGCAGAAATTGCCACTTGCAGGATCGGCAGGAAAAAACTTTCGTTTCTTCTCGAGTTCGTTATCAAGGATGCCTTTTACTAAGCCTGGCTGAACGGTGACATAATCCTCCCCCATATCGATTATCTTATTCATATTCGCAGTAAAGTCAAGGACGACAGCAGAAGACAAAGATTGACCAAGGAGACCTGTACCTGCGCCTCGCGCTGTTATTGATATGTGTTTAGCGTAGCAGAATTTACAGATATTTCTTACATCGTCGTCATCTAGAGGTTTGTGAATTAGTTCAGGACTAAGAATAAAATGGCTTGCATCGACAGAATAGATCTTTCTACTCCAATCATCAGACAGAACTTCTCCTTTTGAGATGCGTCGAAGTTCATCCGCTATTATAAATTCCATATGCTCACTAATTCCAGAATTATTTCACCCCAATGGCAATTTATCTTCAGAACTCTTTGATTTAATGTCTTGTGGACAAATTCTCATCTTCCAATCATAGTCTTGCTAAACAGATCTTCCTCTTAAACTACTCAGATCCCACATACAAATCTCCATTTTTTCTTAGCAGCATATCTTATTCCTATCCTTTCTGTTGTAGTGACGTTTTTTTTGGTGATCTCTTTATCAAATTCTATATGAATTTCACTTCGGGGATCTGTCACATCCAAAGAATTAAGAGAGTGATTAATATTCATAGCCTGACAAATCTTTCCTGGACCTGAAGTCAGACCATATATGTTTTTAGAGCTCCTTAACCTTCTCATTACATCTACTCCTTCACAAGGTTCTATCGCCCTAATTAAGACCGCACCAGCTTTCACCCTATCGGAATGAGCCGAAATATTCATGCAAAAATGGCTTCCATAAATGAAATAGATGTATGTCCTGCCTACATCACCGAACATTGGCCTATTCCTAAAGGTTACTCCCTTGTATGCATGACTCGCACGATCATTTGTATGTCCATACGCTTCTGTCTCCACAATGATTCCAGATAATCGTACTGGCATTTGACTAAAGATGCCATATGCTAGGCGAACAAGAGTCTTACCTATAAGCTCCTTTGCTACAGTCATGGTGGAGCGAGAATAAAATGATCTAGTTGGGCATATCAACTATGAATATTAGTCCGGCCTTCATATTAATACCTAGATTCATTATTGCGGTTGACATTTGAGGGGAGTTAGATTCACGATTTAATTCCATTGATGTTCTATGCCACTCATTATACAATCCCTCTAGCCAAATGAGACCATATCTCGGTATCTTTCGTATCTATCTTGTATATCCGTTTTTGATAAGGTAAGGAGAGCTGAGACTCCAAAGTCTTGGATCGCAAAGGATCCCATTACATTCCCATATATGACCGCTTCCTTCATCACACTAAGTGTCTTCTTATTCTTCTGTGCTAAATGACCGAAAAAACCTCCCGCAAAGGAGTCACCTGCACCAGTGGGATCTACCACTACATCTAATGGAAATGCAGGTGCTGGAAATATTATGTCTTCGAGGAAAAACAATGCGCCATTCTCTCCCTTTTTGATAACTACGAATTCTGGTCCTAATGACATGATATATTTTGCACATTTGACTAGGTTATATTCCCTACATAGTAATCTGGCCTCCTCCTGATTTATCACGACTCCGTTTACCTGGCTAATCATCTTGGAGACTGCGTTGTGATTATGGAGTATCCAATATTCTATAGTATCACAAATCGTTAATTTAGTATTAGGAAAGTATTCGAGGATTTCCATGTTTTGTATAGGATCGTTGTTTGCTAAATAGAGATATTCAGAATCGCCATATTCTAACGGCACAATAGGTTTAAAATCGGCGATCACGTTGAGCTCTGTCCGGTTAGCTGTACGATGAGATAAATCGTAGTCAAATGAAGAATCAAAATGAAAACATCTTCTGGTCGTATCTTTTACAATGCCTTTAGTATCTATTCGATTATCAAGAATCTCTCTGTACCTAGGTGGGAAATCGGATCCTATCACCCCAATAATTCCCGTCCGTGTAAAAAAACTAGAGGAAAGAGCTGCAAATGTGGCAGCTCCACCCAGGACGTGTGATTGTGTTCTAAATGGAGTACGAGTAGTATCCAGAGCTATGGTTCCAAAGACAGTAAGCATAAGGCAAAAAAAGCGTCAGCTTATAATTAAACCGTGTCCCACATTATTGTAGCATATTAAATACAGCAAAGTATGATACGTATCATGGAAGATGAAAATAATAGTTGCCATAACCGGTAGTTCAGGCGTACTGTATGGAATAAGAATGCTTGAGATTCTGCAGAAGTTGGGAATATACACTCATTTAGTATTGAGTGACTGGGGCGAGAGGAATATTCGAATAGAGACGCATATGACGATTGACTATGTTAAATCTTTAAGTTCAATAACTTATGACAATTCCAATATGGCTGCTCCCATTTCCAGCGGTTCATTTCAAATCGATGGTATGGCGATCGTTCCTTGCAGCATGAAAACCGTCTCAAGCATTGCAAACGGGTATGACGATAATCTAATTTCAAGAGCGGCTGGAGTTTGCATTAAAGAATCTCGAAAACTCGTGCTAGTTCCAAGGGAGACACCTATTTCTGCAATTCATCTTCAAAATATGTTGAGGTTATGTAAGATAGGAGTTGTAATATTACCTGCTATGCCTGGTTTTTACCACAAACCAAGAACCATCGAAGATCTAGTAGATCATCTAGTTGGAAAGATTTTGGATCAGTTTGGAATTGAACATAATGTATTCAGAAGGTGGGGAGGAGACAAGTGAAAGCGTACTCTAAAAGGAATGAATCTATAAATTGGAAAGAAGCAATCAGCCTTCCTTTCTATAATTTAGAATCACTGGCAGGAGATTACTCTACTCTGCGTTGACTTCATAGCATTTATTATTTATGATTGTGGCACATTAAGACACAAATCAATGGAGAGATTTAAACAAAGAACGAAGAAGTATGCCTCGAGATTCACAAGGTATCAAGGTTCCGTCATGATTAGTATTTGTGATCTTGAATTAGTCGGAAAAACTCTAATAGACGGAGAGCTGGTTGTGAACCTTTCCAAAGAATATTTCCAAGAACAAATAATTGAGGAAAACCAGGCACCTGAATTATTAAAGTCGTGTACTATTGCTAATTTAGTAGGCACAAGAATTGTGGATCTGGCCATAAGTTTACGATTAGCAAATCAGAACGGTGTCAAACACATTTCAGGGATCCCCTTTTTAATGATTTACAAGTTCAAATTATCCTAGGTGGAACATATTGTCAGACAAGAGCGTCGGGCCACAACGCGATTATATTGGTACATTCGGAAGGGTTTACCATGACTAGTCATAGAAAGTCTAATGAAAAATTCAACAAAGTTGAGATAATCGTTTGTACTAGAGCTAATTCATTACTCGCTAAGAATAAGGTACCGTATATTCACGGATATTTGTATCTCGAGAATGATTTTCGCTATGTCTAGAGGGAAACTTAAATCCAGTAATAGGTAAGCTACATACAGGGGTCAAATTGAGCTTTCAGTATCTGATTAAGGTTCCTGATGATCGGATAGGGGTACTCATCGGAAAAAACGGCAAAGTGAAAAGTGAAATCGAAGAAAAGTGCAAGGTTCAATTAGAAATTAATAGCAGCAGCGGAGATGTTGTAGTTTCGTCTTCATACGAGCCACTATCTGAAATGCTACCGTTCAAGGCGATAGAGATTATTTCCGCAATTTCAAAGGGATTCTCTCCACAACGAGCTAACCTGTTATTAAGGGATGAGGATTTAATTTTTCAGATAATAGACCTAAAGGAATATGCAGGGAAATCATCCAACACGATGGACAGAATAAAAGGTCGTATCATCGGTCAGGCAGGAAAATCGAGGAGAACAATAGAGGAGCTTAGCGGAGCATACATATCGGTTTCGGGTCACACTGTCGCTCTTATAGGTAAATTCGATGAGGTTAGACTAGCTAATGATGCTATAATCATGATCCTAAAGGGTAGTACACACAAAACAGTCTATGAGGTGCTGCAACAGGCGAGACGTAAGAATAAGCTGGATAAGATTAGGCTATGGGAACAGGATAGTGCTGGTAGAGATTGATAAATTAATTAAGACGTGTGACAGAACTAATAACGCCTATAAGCTAGATGACACTGAGTCCTTCAGACCTCAATGATTATGAAAAAAGGGGAGCTAACTACAGCCCGAGGACTCGAGCAAATGGTCACAATAAGATTCTTGTGTTATGCGTAGATAGAGATGATGACATCGGGTCCAAAGGGGGTGTGAAGACACCTATTTTGGGAAAAGACCATTGTATTGAAGCGGGACTTAGACTGGCAATTGAAGACCCTGAAGACCCAGATGCTAATGCAATATTCGGGGCAGTAAAGGCCTATGAGAAACTCCGCTCCAAGGGTTATGATTCTGAAGTGGCTCTTGTTGCGGGAAAGATAGATCGAGGAATCGAGGCCGATGAAAAGATCGGAAGCGAACTCAACCATATACTTAGTAGATACCATGCCGATGCCGCGGCTATTATTTCTGATGGTGAGGATGATGAGGCCGTCGTCCCAGTGATTCAGGCCACAATACCGGTTATTTCAGTTCAACGCATAATCATTAAACACAGTAGAAGTGTAGAATATTCATACGCAGTACTTGGCAGATACATTAAGATGCTAGTGTATGATCCGCGTTATTCAAAATTTTTTCTTGGCGTTCCAGGAGCATTGCTAGTAGTTAGTGGACTTGCCACCGTTTTTGGCCTTACAAAAGAAGCCCTGGCTCTAGTTATGAGTATTTTGGGCGGGGCCTTCATTATTAGAGCGTTTGATATAGACAAAGCCTTAGGCTCACTTGGAAGGCCAACTCCTACAGGGTTCATAAGAATATTCTCAGTATTTGCCGGAGTATTGATTATCTTAGTTTCAATAGCCAATGGATTTTCAAGCATCCCTGCGGAAGCATTGGTTAACAAAGACATGAGCTTCGTTGAAATAATTACAAATCGTCTTATAGTAGGAAATTTTGTTCACGGTACAATTACTCTGATGTGGATCGGGATTGGGACAATACTGATGGGATCGCTACTTAGCGACTGGTTCAAGGGAAGCGTTAGAGCTATGTCAGATATCTTACGTTTAGTAGTATTGGCCTTACTCTATATTCCCATCGTACAATTTACGTCTGTCCTAACCGAAGGGACAAATCCGTTCACTCTAATATCATCGCTTTTCATAGGCCTGGCCATAACACTGATAGTTGCGACTTTCTTGTTCCAATACTTCAGAAATAAAAAAGGTGGCGAGGTTCTCAGGCATTGAAGCACGTAGATCTGAATTTTGAAAGAGTACTAACATGGAAGGCAAAAAATAAAATCATTATTTCGTTGTTAATATAGGATTTCATGTGGATACAGGACATTCCAAAGAAAGCCGTCGCGGATAGCATACTCAAGCATAGCGGACTTTATAATCTGTATGAAAAGAGACTCGAATCAAAAATCTTAGGGGGGTCCTTACCTAACCATATTGCGATTATCTTAGATGGAAATAGGAGATGGGCCAGATACGGTTTAAATGGACTGAAGGATGGGCATTTACAAGGAGCCGACAGGGCAGAAGAACTGTTAAATTGGATTCATGATCTTGGTATAAGAATTACTACATTGTACGTGTTGTCAACTGAAAACCTAGATCGATCAGATGATGAGTTAAAAAATATTTACAATTTGCTTCAGCATAAGCTTCAGAGGCTCTATGCAGATTCTCGAATTCATAAACGACAAATGAAGATTAAGGCAATAGGCAACGTAAAACTTCTCCCTGATTACTTGCAAGACATTCTTTTGAAGTTGGAAAAAGAAACAGCGAAATATAGTTCAATGTTTTTGAATATAGCAGTTGCTTACGGAGGACAAAAAGAATTAGTTGATGCCATCAGACAAATAGCATTGGGGGTACAGACGGGCGGGATAAAGGTCGAAGATATCGATGAAAAAGTAATCGAGTCCTTCTTGTATACTTCTCATCTCCCCCAACCAGAGCCAGATCTAATACTGAGGACGTCAGGGGAAAAAAGGCTTAGTGGGTTTCTTATATGGCAAAGCGCCTACAGCGAGTTAGTCTTCATGGATGTTTTCTGGCCAGAGTTTAGGAAAATAGATCTAATGAGAGCAATTAGAACATACCAATCGCGGTTGAGAAGATATGGCAAGTGAATTATTGATGAGAATCTTCAGCCAATCTACAAGATATTCCAATATTTACCAAATGGCTGCAAATAGTGAGATCCTTGGAATGACCTGCTCAGATTGGTGGGTACAAGTTTTGTAATTTGAATAATTAGAAAGAGATACTAAAGGCCAGGTTTAAAATACTCCTACATGTTATTGGAAAGGTCAGCAGGAGCAGTAGTATTCTCGATAAAATATTCTGGGAATGTATTTTTTTTGCTTTTGCGATATAGTGCCGGCCATTGGGATTTCCCCAAAGGTAATATAGAAGATGGGGAGGATGAGGTCCAAGCCGCATGCCGAGAGATACGAGAAGAAACGGGCATAGAAAATGTCGTTTTTTTGGAGGGATTCAACAAGAAAGTGGAATACAATTATAGGCGGCACCGAAACGTGATACACAAGGAAGTTGTATTTTTCCTTGCTAAGACAGATTCACAGAGGGTGATTCTATCAAATGAACATATTGCATATTCATGGACCGACTTTGACAGTGCTCTTGCCAAATTAACCTATATGACTGCCAAAGATATCTTGGTCAAGGCACAAGATTATTTGAAGTCTAAGTATATCAAGTGATCCCAACTCTGATGTCTAGAAGTTTGGTATTAATCGAAGAATAATTAGACGCTATTTTCTGCTTACACTCGGTTTACATCTATCTTTGATTAAGCTAAATTCAAATTTTGAAGTTAGAATTAGTATGGCACGGCTAATCGTTGAAATTTTCTAGCCTCTTTTACAGGATTAGCTGAAGCAATGATGGAACGACCGACTATAAAATAGTCAGTACCATTTTTGATGGCTCTATCTATTCTTCCCCCTTGCATCCCTATACCTGGTGAAAAAATAGGGATTCTCCTGACATGAGAAATCTCTCTCAGAATATCTGATTGATTAGCACCAACAACTATTCCGTCTACCTTCGCATCCATTGCCATAGCAAGAAACATCTTATACATGCTTATGATCCGACCTGTTCCTTGATTGAAAACCTTCGCGCCATAATATTCCCTAGCTCCAGGATGGCTCATATACGTCAATGCAATTATCCCACAATTCTTTTCATGAGTTTGCTTTACTGCTGATTTTAGAGCAACCTTTCCCATAAGTGGATTAACAATCACTGCGTCAAAACCCATCTCCATTAGATATTGGATAGCAATATGGTTAGTGTTAGTTATATCATTCAATTTTATGTCCGCGATGCATTCTAACCCATGAGAGTGAGCTAATTCAGTAGTCTCAGTTAAATCTGTTAGAGAAAATGGTAGAATAAGATGAAAGTTTATCTTAACAGCACAAACATGTCGCTGCAATTGGTTAATAGAATTCATTACAAATTTTTTTAGATCATGACTAGGAGTCGGATCAAGTGATAATATAATACGGCTATTCTTTAGTCTTGATTTCTCTGTAATTCTCTTCTGGAAAGTTGTTAAATCTGAGACTCTAGTCATACGATACTATCAACGGATGAAAACGTGCAAGTCTTATTATCTTTAGATAAACATATCCATGTTCATCTATCCTATTGGAGAAAGTAGGTCGTTCTGAACTTTGACTTGAGAATCTTAAATAACTGGTTTTCGGCTCTTCACTCAATATTACGTAGTAAAAATAAGACAATGAGTCTGCCTCTGTCAGATTTATCACAGTTCCCATTACGAACGATTGATGTGTCGGGTCAAGGTCAAATTCTATACTTCCATTTTTGGTAAAAAGAAATAGTGGTAAAGGGGGTTCATCATACATTGTCTTATATGCAGCGACTTTTGCTAAACTGTAGATATCCATAAGTTTTATAGCAGTATATCCAGATTTCTTATTTGTTCGGGCATTTTTCAACATACTTGAAGGGAGCTTTTCTATGTTGATAATTGGTGAATAGACAAAACTCGGATTGCCTATCGAATCGACAATAGTTATCTCTTCTGAACTGCCTGTAATTCTGTATGCGAGATATTGTCCTTGTCTTGTAATGTTATTCTTTACAAAATAGATAATTGGTCTTTCGTTGATTATGTCAGCTTGAACGGCCAATATTTGATCTGAATTCAGAGACAAAGAGAACGTAGGCAAGGGGGTGCGTTCAAGGGCGCACACAAATCTCCCAAAATCATTCAGGCTATTAAGCTCAATGTAGTAAGGAGACTTGACTTTCAATTCTCAATATCTTAAAACTATTGGTATTAAAGCTATACGCTGCGGTGGGTAGGAATGGTAAAATATCCTCCGACACACGTCTGATTGGATATTAATTGGTGCCTCTCGGATATGATCTAGAAATAACCCATCTAGTCGATACGGCGATTTATTATCTTGAAAAGCACATTACAAGAACTGCGTCAAGGGAAATACAGGGCTTGACACTATGGCTTGCTTTCGTTAATGTTGAACATGCAATTTTATGTCTTAAGCTTACAGGTAGTGGTGCACGCGGTGCAGGCCACGTGTATGGCAGTGCTAGTCGTGGATCGTCTCATAAAAAAAGTACAAAGATTCGTCCAAGAAAGCTAACCTCATCGGAAACCTATAGCCTTGGGAAATATGTTGAGCTAATAACTGCAAGGCTCGCAAAAATCAAGACCACTTCCGATGATTATGAAAAATTGCTTTCCGAATTGAGGGCTTGTAGGGATCTACTCGTTAGTGCTATTAGGAGGTATTCCTCAATTTGATTGTGTATCAAACTAAACGAGTATCCAAAATTCTAGTCCAATCTCTTCTTGATAACTAAACAATGAGATACACTTATTTTGGAATTTTCAAGATTCTTATTTCAAATAATGTGCATGTTTAAGGACGTAGACCTGTCTACTATATCGCTCCCTTTACAGCTTGGAAAAGCTACATCAAGCTTAGTTAAGGCCAATTGAGTGGCACTATTCAATCGTATCGACCTAAGAGCCAGATCCATATCAAATGGTGCGGCCCTCCTTTGTCTGCCTGTCACGCTTCCGTACTCGGTCCACCCACGCTTTCTAGCTTCATCATTGTCGATCTCATTTTTCAGAGGACCCTGGCCTACTCGTGTTACGTATGACTTGAAAACGAGAAGGACTTCATCAATTCTTTTTGGCCCAACTCCAACATCTGAACATACAGCTGAAGATGTTACATCCTTAGAAGTTACAAATGGATATTCGCCGTGGTATAAGGAAAGAAATGTTCCTTGAGTACCTTCAATAATTACCCTTTCCTTCTTATCTAGAGAATAATTGATGGCGTTGCTGACATCTTCTATGTATTCAAAAAGTTCAGGAACTTCCTTTGCTATTCTAAGTGTTCTAAGAGCTCTGTCTGAATTCGCTGGCCCCGTTCCTGTTCCCGTAGTACCTAACCTTGTCTTAGGATATTCAGCATTATCTTTTTCTATATGGTCATTATTAATTATCCCGCACGTCGAGTCAACGAAAACCCGATCTTGTGCTTCAAAATTTCTTATTTCATCCAATAAAATTTGTGGATTAATTAATACTCCTGGGCCGAGCAGGAGCCTAGTAGAATCGTTCAAGGCTGCGCTCGGTAGCATCCGCACTTTGTACGTTTTTCCATTTAAGACAAAAGTGTGTCCTGCGTTAGGTCCTACCCCGCCTCGTGCAGCAATCATGGGGTTATACTGTCTGGCAAGATATGCGATAATTTTTCCCTTTCCTTCATCTCCAAAAAACCCACCGACTACTACAACACATGGCATTGGTAAATGTTTAATACGTGGTTATTTAAGGCTAGTTAGAAATTATTTTTATTATAATTCAGATAAACCAAAAATGACAGCAAAAAATTATCCTATAGAAGACAAACTAGTTCACCCATTCCACGTTCCTGGTCGCAGGCGATAATAGATATATTTATGTTTATACCTAGATACAAAAATAACCGAATCATAATTTAAAATGGAATCTTTCTCCCCGGATCATGCTACAGAAAATATTATTCAAACACTTATCGATTTGCCCGAATTCTTAAGAAAGCCGATCTTAGAAAGTCGAGTTAAGGAATTTTTCTCATTGGGCATCCAGGATAAATATGAAATAGTGTCAGGCATTTTGGGTGCTGTTCCTTCATTCGAAACTGGAAAAATATCTTCACTGGTAAAGACATGGCTGTTGGTGCTATCTAATCTTGATTCAGTACTGATAGTTGAGATGTTTAGTTTATATTGCCACGAGATAAGTAACTCTCCTGAAATCATTCAAAAAATACCGATG
>Ga0193741_1000359_pt1 | contig 13273 bp, 11 predicted proteins | sample L2s2metaG_FD_143059 | JGI IMG/M metagenome (GOLD analysis project Ga0193741, IMG submission 143059) | Soil microbial communities from a riparian zone of the East river system, Colorado, United States - L2s2 | ecosystem: Environmental > Terrestrial > Soil > Riparian zone | place: USA: East River...
CGGCTACAGTGATGAACTGATCGAAGAAGCGGCGCCCAACACCACGCTGCACGCCGCCGCGGTCGAAGTGCGGCGCGCCGCCGATCGCGCATCGGCGCTGACGCAGCAGCTGCTGGCCTTCAGCCGCCGGCAGGCGTTGGTGGCGCAGACCGTCGAGCTCAACACCGTGATCGAGCACATGCAAGATCTGATCAGGCGCCTGATCGGCCCCGAGATCCGCTTGCGGCTGTCCCTGCAGCCCGGTCTCTCGACGATCAGCGCCGACGCGCAGCAGATCGGCCAGGTGATGATGAACCTCGTCGTCAACGCGCGCGACGCGATGCCGGGCGGCGGCACGCTCAGCATCGCGACGGCGGATGTCGAGCTCGGCCACGACAACGTCGACATCATTCCCGGGCCGCACGTCGCGCTGATGGTGACCGACACCGGCCTCGGCATGTCGGCGGAAGTGCGCGATCGCATGTTCGAGCCCTTCTTCACCACGAAGGATGAGGGGCGCGGCACCGGCCTCGGGCTGTCGATGGTGCAGGCGATCGTCCGCCAGAGCGGCGGCCACATCCAACTCGACAGCGCGCCGAACCAGGGGACGACGTTCAAGGTTTACTTTCCGCGCCAGGCCGATCTCTCGGCCGCGCCGATGCCCGCCGTCCCGTCGTATTCCTCCACCATCGTCAAAGGCGAAGGCATCATCCTGCTGGCGGAGGACGATCGATCGGTGCGCCGCCTCGTGGTGTCTGAGCTGACGCGCCGCGGCTTCACCGTCCTCGAGGCTGAGGACGGCGCTGCCGCGCTCGAGATGTTTCGCAAGGAGAAGGATCGCGTCGACATCCTCGTCACCGATGTCGTCATGCCGCGCATGAACGGCGCCGATCTCGCGAAGGCCGCCGAACGGATCCGGCCGGGACTCAAGATCCTGTTCATCTCGGGCCATCCCGAGCGCGCCGGGGCCGGTCTCGATCCCACCGGCGTGACCAACCTGTTGATGAAGCCGTTCACCGCGGACACGCTTGCCGCGCGGATCAAAGAATCGCTCGCCGGAAGGACGGAAGCCGATGGCCGAAGTGTCTGAAGCGCCGGCGCTCCGCCGCGCGCTCGGCAAGTGGGACCTCACCGCGATCGGCGTCAACCAGGTGATCGGCGCCGCCATCTTCCTGCTGCCGGCGACCGTCGCGAGGGAGATCGGGCCGTGGGGCCCGCTCGCGTTCCTGACGGTTGGCCTGCTGTCGCTGTCGATTGCGCTGTGCTTCGCGGAGGTGGGTGGCCGCTTCGAAACCACCGGCGGCCCGTATCTTCCGGCGCGGGCCGCATTCGGGCGATTCGTCGGCTTCGAAACCGGCTGGATGATGTGGTTCGCGCGCGTCACCAGTCACGCGTCGGTCGTCAACGCCCTGACCATCACGCTCGCGCTCTATTGGCCGCCGCTGGCGAGCGGCATTCCCCGCGCCGCGACGATCACCGCGCTGACCCTCGTGCTCACCTGGATCAACGTCATCGGCATCAAGCAGTCGTCGTGGTTCGTCAACGCGCTGACCATCGGCAAGCTCCTGCCGCTCGCGATCTTCATCGCCGGCGGCATCTGGTTCATCAACCCGGGCAATTTCTCGGCCATGCCGCCGGTCAGCCGGGAGCAGGTGTCCGCCGCGGCGCTGCTGTTGATCTTCGCCTACGGCGGTTACGAGGTCACCGGCGTCCTGGCCGGTGAAGCGGCGAACCCGCGCAAGGACGTGCCGTTCGCGTTCGTTGCCGTGCTGATCATCGTGTCGATCGTGATGTCGCTGGCGTCGCTCGTCGCCACCGGGCTGATGCCGGATTTGGCGACGACCGAGCGGCCGCTCGCCACTGGCGCGGCGATGTTCCTCGGCGCGTTCGGAGCGGCGATGATCTCACTCGGCGCGGTGGTGTCGATGACGGGCAACAACATGGGCCAGCTGCTGAACGGCTCGCGCACGATTTTCGCGCTGGCCGAGAACGGCGACCTGCCGCGCTGGTTCAGCAGGATCCATCCGCAATACCGCACGCCATCGAACGCCATCCTGTTCGGCGCCGGCGTCGCGCTCGTCCTCGCGCTGTCGGGTTCGTTCGTGGCGCTGGCCAACGTCAGCGCGATTGCGCGGCTGGTGATGTACCTGGCGGTGTGCATGTCGACGCTGGTGCTGCGAAAGCGCGACCGCGAAATCGCCGCGCAGGTCGGCGCCCATTTTTCGGATCCACTGCAGGCCGTCGCGCCGCCGACCTTCACCGTGCCGTTCGGCCCGGTGGTGCCCGTCGTCGCCTCGCTCGTCGCCCTCGGCATCCTGGCCGGCGCGACCCGCGACCACCTGATCGCCGGCGGCGCGGCGCTGCTGGGTGGCGCGGTCCTGTATTATCTGGCTCCGCGCCGGTGAACAAGCCCGGCAAGAATCAATCGTAGGGGCGAACTTTAGTTCGCCCGATCTGATTCTTCGAGAATATGCGCGCGGCGTTCCGTTTTCAGTGACGCCACCAGCGGCTCATTCAGAAACCGCACGAGCGGTGTGATCGTCTCCAGCGTGTTCCGCAGCTGCTTGTAGAAATCTGTCCTCGTCGCGAACGCCGCCGGCTCCTCGCGAAACGCCATGAATTGCCGGTACTGCAGATACGCCGCTGCCGGATGATCTTTCGCGAAGCCTCTCGGCACGCGGGTGAGCTTGTCGCCCTGCAGCCCGCCGAGCTTCTTGAGGCCCGGTGACTTCACGATCTTGTCGAACTTGCGCAGGTTGTCGACGATGTGTTCGCGCACCAGTTGCAGTTGCGATGTATCGGGCCGCCACAGTCCGCCGCCGATCCACACCCAGCCCGGCGCCACTTCGAAGTAGAAGCCCGCGCCGTTCATGCGGCCGAGCGCGCGATTCGGAAACGTTGCGCCAAGGTGCGACTTCATCGGCGTCTTGTCTTCGCTGAATCGCGTGTCCCGGAACTGCCGCAGCAGGCACACTTTCGGATCGGCGAGCATCTCGGGTGCGAACGATCGGAAGTCCTCATTCAGCCGCTCGACGATCTCGATCATCGGCCCGCGGCAATGCAACTCGTATTGATCGCGCCGTTCGTGAAACCACTCGCGCTTGTTGTTGCGTTTGAGGGAGCGTAGAAATGACAAGGTCTTCGGAGTGAACATGCTTACTGTCGGTCGATGAAGAAAGGATAGAAGCGGCTCACTATGCCGTTGCTCAACACGATAAAAAGAACCAGCGGCTTGTCGTCCGACGCCTTCATGCTCTTCCGGAGCCGCAGCACTTTGTCCCAATCCTCGAGTTCGGGAACGCCGATCTCGACGGTCTGGACGTTCAGCTTGGTGGTCGTATGTGGCAGAGTCCTGCTGTCCAGCCGATCGAGCGGCTTCGAGAACACGTCCTTGTTGACCGCCATCACCGCAACGACGTCGAACCCGCTGACGTTAACCAGGAACCGATAGGTGCGCGGCAGAACGGGCGCGTCTTCCAAGAACCCATGGCCCATCTTGAGATGCCCGGCGCGAAGGGGCTCCGCCCATGCGATGAGTTCGATCGGTGTTCCACTTTCCGTGCCGGTGAAGACGCCCTCGATAAACCGCTGTCGCCCGGCGGCCGGAGTGCCAGGAATGAAAGTCGCCGCGATCATGAGGGCGAGGGAAACCAGAAACTTTGCCATCGGAAAGCCCTGTCCAGCCAGCTTATCATCGTGAATCGTGATCGAAGCGCTTCGCGGCATCCTCGGTGACCGCGTCTCCACATCTGATTCCGTCCGCGAGCACCACAGCCATGGCGAGTCGTGGCACGCGCCGGGACTTCCGGACTGCGTGGTGTTCCCAACGTCAACGGAGGAAGTCGCCGCGATCGTCAAGGTATGCGCGCAGCATCGGCGGCCGATCGTGCCGTTCGGCATGGGCAGCTCGCTCGAAGGCCACGTCAACGCGATTCACGGCGGCGTCTCGATCGATCTCACGCGCATGACGCGCGTATTGCGCCTCAGCCCCGAAGATCTCGACATTTCGGTCGAGGCCGGCCTCACGCGACTTAAGCTCGATGCGCACCTCAAGAACACCGGCCTGATGTTCCCGATCGATCCCGGCGCCGACGCGACGATCGGCGGCATGGCCGCCACCCGCGCCTCCGGCACGACCGCCGTTCGCTATGGGACGATGCGCGACAACGTGCTGGGGCTGACGGCGGTGCTCGCCGACGGCAGAATCATCAAGACCGGCAGCCGCGCCCGCAAGTCATCCTCGGGATACGACCTGACGCGGTTGTTCGTCGGATCCGAAGGTACGCTCGGCGTGATCACCGAGCTCACGCTTCGGTTGTACGGCAAGCCCGAAGCGGTCCGCGCCGCGGTCTGCCCCTTCGAGTCGATGGAGGGCGCCGCCAACACCGTCATCCAAACGATTCAGCTGGGCATTCCCGTCGCGCGGATCGAGATCATCGACGAAGCGCAGCTCCGCGTCGTCAACGCGTATTCGAAGACCGACTATCCGCTGGCGCCGACGCTGTTCTTCGAATTCCACGGCACCAGCGAGATCGCCGTTGAAGATCAGATCCGAGCCGTCGAGGAAATCGCGCGTGAGCACGGCGCGAAGGGATTCACGTGGGCCTCGTCGCTCGAGGATCGCAATACGCTCTGGCAGGCGAGGCACAACGCGTATTACGCCACCGTCGCATCGCGGCCGGGTGCGCGCGCGTGGACCACGGATATCTGCGTGCCGATCTCACATTTGGCGGAATGCATTCTCGAAACGCAGGCCGATCTGAAGGAAGCCCGCGTCGTCGCGCCGCTCGTCGGCCACGCCGGTGACGGCAACTTTCACCTGATCATCATGCTCGACCCCGCCGACAAGAAGGAATTCGACACCGTGACGCGCATCACCGAGCGGCTGGTCGAGCGCGCGCTCAGGTTCGGCGGCACCTGCAGCGGCGAGCACGGTGTTGGGTTTGGCAAGCTGAAATACCTGGCCGCCGAGCACGGCGAGGCGCTGGACGTCATGCGATCGATCAAGCAGGCAATCGACCCCGGCAACCTGATGAATCCTGGAAAACTGATCCCCGAATAACTCTGAGCTTTCTGTGCCTTCTGTGGCCCTGATGTTATTCTGTGCACTCAGTGGCAAAACGTAAGCGCGAGCCTTCTCTTTTCGATCTTCCAGACGTAGACGACGACAACGGCGCACCGCCACCGCCTCCGCCGCCGAGAGGCATGATGGGCGGCACGGGTGACGGCACGTCGAACGTTACACTGCATGAAGCCGCGCAGTCGCGCTATCTCAATTACGCGCTCTCGGTCATCACCTCTCGCGCGTTGCCCGATGTCCGCGACGGCCTCAAGCCGGTGCAGCGCCGCATCCTGTTCACGATGTGGCAGCAGAACCTGACTGCGGACGCCAAGCATCGCAAGTGCGCGAAGGTCGTCGGCGACGTGATGGGCAACTACCACCCGCACGGCGACAGCGCCATCTACGAAACGCTCGTCCGCATGGCGCAGTCGTTCTCGTTGCGCTATCCGTTGATCGATGGATCGGGCAACTTCGGATCGCTCGACGGCGACAGCGCCGCGGCGATGCGCTACACCGAGTGCCGCCTAGCGCGGGTCGCCGACGAAGTGCTGCAGGAGATCGAACAGGAGACCGTCGCATTCCGCCCGAGCTATGACGGCACCAAGTCCGAGCCTGTCGTCCTGCCGTCGCGGATTCCGAACCTGCTGATCAACGGCAGCACCGGGATCGCGGTCGGCATGGCCACCAACATCCCGCCGCACAACCTCAACGAGATTTGCACCGCGCTGATCAAGCTGCTCGGCAATCCCGATCTCACGACCCTGCAGTTGTGCCGCTGGGTGAAGGGCCCTGATTTCCCGACCGGCGGCCACATCCTGAACTCGCCGGACGAACTGAAGGAGATCTACAAGACCGGCTCGGGATCGATTCGCCTGCGCGCGACCTGGGAGCCCGGACCGTCGTCGCGATCGGGCAAGAAGATTTACGTCACCAGCATTCCTTACGCGGTTCAGAAGAACATGGTCGCCGATCAGATCGGCGACATCGTCAACAGCCGCAAGATGCCGCATCTCGTCGATGTCAGGGACATCTCGACCGACGATGTCCGCATCGAGCTTGAACTGAAGCCGGGCGCCGACGACAACCTCGTGATGGCGTATCTCTTCAAGAACACGTCGCTCCAGACGACGTTCGCCGTCAACCTGACGTGCCTGGTGCCGACGGAAAACGCCGAGGTCGGCCGGCCCGAGCGCCTCGACCTCAAGAAGATGCTCTGGTATTTCCTCCATTTCCGGATGGAGGTCGTGACCAGCCGTCTCGAGCACGAGCTCGAGCAGCTCAAGAAGCGGATTCACATTCTCGAGGGCTTCGAGAAAGTCTTCGACGCGCTCGACGAGATCATCAAGATGATCCGCAAGTCGGACGGCAAGGCCGACTCGGCGGAGAAGATCATGAAGCGGTTCTCGCTCGACGCCGAGCAGACCGACGCCATCCTCGAGCTCAAGCTGTATCGCCTGGCCCGTCTCGAGATCCTCGTCATCCAGCAGGAGCTCGCCGAGAAGCGCAAGCGCGCTCGCCAGATCTCGGGCTTGCTCAAGGACGAAGAGGGCCGCTGGAAGATGGTCCGCGAGGAGCTCGAAGAGATCCAGAGCAAGTACGGCAACGCCAAGGCCGATCCGCGCCGCTCGCGAATCGAGGAGACCGAGGAAGTCGAATACACCGCCGAATCCTTCATCGTCGAAGAAGACAGCGTCGTCATCGTCTCTCGCGATGGATGGGTGAAGCGGCAGAAGGAAGTGAAGGACCTGTCGACGACGCGCCTGCGTGAAGGTGACGGCGTGCTGGCGGCCGTCGCCGGCAGCACCAGGGCGACGATGGTGTTTTTCAGCAACTTCGGTGTTGCATACACCAGCCGCTTCGTTGATGTGCCCGCATCGACCGGCTACGGCGATCCGGTGCAGAAGCTTTTCAAGCTGAAGGACGGCGAGAAGATCGTCGCGGCGTTCAGCCTCGATCCGCGCGTCGCGAAGAAGATCGATGCGAAGAAGGAAGGCGACGCGCCGCCGGTCCACGCCATCGCGGTCACGAGCGACGGCTACGCCATGCGCTTCTCGCTGCAGTCGTTCGTCGAAGCGAGCACGCGATCGGGCCGCCGTTACGCGCGCACCGCGGCAGGCGCCGAAGTGATCAGCGTTGGCATCACCACCGGCGACGAGACCGTGATCGCCGCCACCTCGAACGCGCGGGCAATGCTGTCGAAGGCCGACGAAGTGAACTTCCTGTCAGGCCCGGGCCGCGGCGTCATCCTCATCAAGATCGATTTCCCCGACGCCAGGGTGATCGGCGCGATCGTCTCGTCAGGCGATCGCGATCTGCTGACCGTGGAAACCACGCGCGGCAGCGAGCAGACGATCAGCACGACCAAGTACGAAGTCACCGGCCGCGGCGGCAAGGGCAAGGAGCTGATGCAGCGCGGCGGCTTCACGCGCGTGGTGCCGAACGAAGTGCCGGCTCCGGTGATCGAGGGCGCCTCGTCATAGGCGGTCGTGTTATCTTGACCGGCATAACCCGGCGACGTCATTGGTAATGCGTGGCGGATACGCTGCGGCGCTCTGCAAGTACCAAGGAAAAAGGCCGCCGGCGTGCAGTTGAATCAATAGTTAGCCGGACTTCCTAAACAACGTGGATGGAAAATACGAAATAGGACTGGAGCATATTCGAGCGCTGGCAATCAACTGCCACGCGTTCGACGTTCAATTCGACCGCCTTTTCAACCAATCGGCAATCTGTGAACCTACGGAACATACTTACCGGACATACAATCGGCTTCTCTCAGAAGCACTACTTAATCTGGCGGTTTCGATTCGCGTTTCGCTAGCGAATGAGCCCGAATACGTGGCGAGTGGAATCGTGCAACCAGCCGCCTTGTTTCTGGAAGGCGGACCACAAGACGGACGAGCCTTCTCGATTAAGGACATCTGCGACAAGTTGATTCATGCCGAACGTATCTACAAGCCACTCGAGCCTGGTGTTTGTGGAGCTGGCTGTGAGTTGTCAGGTCGGCACCGTGGACAGAAATGGGTGCTGGGCCTTGGCGTCCAGATCTTTTCCGAGTACGTCCTTCGATGGCTCGATCAGCTCGAGGCCAGACGAACAAAAACATCGGCCGGCTAACATCGGCTTGGAGCCGACGCGCCGCGGCTGCGCGATCATGTCACCGAGGCGCGCAGCTCAAGTCCGTAGTTAGGCAGCGTACCCACGCCATGACAGAAAAACCGCGGTTCATGTACCACAGCTTCCCTCGTCGACGCTCTGGGGAAGATTCCGATACCAAAGGTCTATCAATTCTGAAGCTAATTGCCTCGAATGGGCTGTTGCTCACACCAGAAATTGAACACTGGCGCGACTCCAAGACTCCTCCCAGCCCTCCCGAAGACTACATCGCTGTTTCCAGGAGGTGCTGCTTTACGGAGTTGGCCCCCGACGACCTGCAGAAGCACGCGGGGTATTTCGGCAACTTCGCGTTGGAGTTCGATCAAAGAACGTTAGTCGACCTAGGCGCTATGCCTGTCTTCTATGTGCCGCGAACGACGGGAACCGACGGGTATGGCCCCGGACCCGCTCTCGTGACGCAGTTGGCACATGCTCAGGAACTTCTTGCGCGGGTAACGGCGTTCAGGAAGTTTTCGCAGGCGGTCGGCGAGATGCATCCGTCGGCGCAAATACTGGCCTCCGCTGGCATAAACGGTGGACTCGTGCTCGGCGTCCCTGGATCGGATGTGTCTTACTCCATTCCAGCGGACGTTGTTGCTCGGGCGAAGAAGGTGAACCCGTCGTTTGATTTTGTGGCACCCTCCAGTCCGACGCCTTTAGGGCTAACTGCTGGAACGCTCCTGAGCATATTCAACTTGTTGCATTGGGGCATCCACGATCCTGACGTTTTAACGGGCACCATAAAAGCACTCGGTTCGTTGTTTTACTCCACGGAGCGGCCCGATGACCCATTCCTCAGCCACTATCAGCAACGCGAATGGCGAATCATCGGGGGCATGAAGCGCGATGGCATTCCTCTGAGCCGGTCGTTGCCGATTGAAATGCGAAGGGCGCTGATCGACCTTGACGCACCGTTCTTCCAATGGATGTTGCCGTTTCCGTCAGGCTCGAAAGCCCTCGTCGACGAATGCGAGGTATTCGGATTTCCCCAGGACGGAACATCAATTCTGAGTAGAGTTCGACGAGCGGTCGTGCCTGAGCGCGCGATGAACGAAGCGGCGGCCATCCTTCATGAATCGGGCGTTGAGGTAGTGTCGTTGGAGTCTCTCGCTGCGACAAGCGTCTCCGCTGCCTAACAACCCCTTGCAGCCGACGGCGCTCGGTGCCATTGTGAAGCGCCACGGCTGAAGCGGCAGCGTTAGGCCGCGCAAGACCTTACCGGTGAAGCGCGTTCGCCGGAAGCAAGGATCATGGAGCTACAACAATGTCGTATGCCGTAATCGTCCTCGTCGTCGGGTTGCTGATCGCGATTCACGAGTACGGCCACTTGTTGGCGGCGAAACTCTGTGGGATCCCCGTCAAGCGATTCTCCATTGGTTTCGGACCGAAGATCCTCGAGTTCAAACACGGAGAAACGTCCTATTGGCTCTCCTGGATTCCGATCGGCGGTTACGTGCTGCCAGCGATCGAGCCGGACGATTTCCGCGAGCTTCCGGCATATAAACGAATCATATTTGCCGTCGGAGGGCCGATGGCCAATGTGATCGCGGCGTTCATGGGTTTATTCCTTCTCGGGCTCGCCCAGTTCAACTTGTCAGTAGTCGGGGCCACATCGTTTGCCGCCACCCAACTGTGGTCCGGACTCCAACAACAGATCGCAGCGCTTTCAGCGCTCGTGACTAATGTCGAGCAACTCACCGGGATCGTTGGGATCGTTGCTGTTGGAGGTGCCCAGTTCGGGTCCACCTTTACCGGTTTGCTGACGTTCTCCGTACTGATCAATCTCAGTCTGGCCGTTATGAACTTGTTGCCGCTGCCTCCGCTCGACGGTGGCCGAATTCTCTTCTGCGTTCTCGAGAAGATCTACCGGCCTGTCGCCAGGGCGGAGACTCCCTTGACATTAGCCGGCTGGACGATGGTCTCGGCGTTGATGGTCTACGTGACGGTTCAGGATGTCGGAAGGATTCTCGCTTAGAGGCGTAAGGCAACAATGGCAAGAACGCAACATCAGATAGCGCTCACGATCGCGCTGGCTCTCTTGCCTGCACTGAGTTCGATCAGTCAGGCGGGTCAGGGGAATGTCGTCGCGCTTTTCAACGGCAACGACCTCAGGGGTTTGAAAGTCGAGGGCGCTAATCTGGAGATTGACTCGGGCGTCCTTCGAGTCCGCCCGGGGCCAGGATGGGTTCGCAGTGAGAACCCGCGCGGGGACTTCATCCTGAGGCTGGAGGTTCGCCTCATGGGTCAAAACGCCGAGGCCGGCATTTTCGTGCGGGCCTATCCGGCGATCGAATCACAGCAATCGCCGCCAAGCGTCGGATACGAAATCGCCGTTAGGGACACTTCGTCCGCGGGTGAAATCAAGCGACACGATCTTGGGGCGCGAGCGCTGAGGATCGACCGACCGCCCCGACGGCCGGTCTTCGAGGAAGGAGGGTGGCACCGTTACGAAATCGAGTGCGCGGGAACCACACTCAAAGTAACGATCGACGATTTGCCGATGGCCGCGATGGCCGAGATCGAGAATCCAAGCGGCTACGTGGCCTTCCGAACGCAGACAGGAGTCGCCGAGTTCAGAAACATTGAGTTCGAAACGATGAACATTCCCGGCGTAGGTCCTGGCGAAGAAGTCATCGAGATCGCTGACCAAACCCGACCAGGTAGCCGCGTTGGATTCGCAATGCCGCTTCTGCCGAAGCCTGTACCGCAATACACGAAGGAAGCTCTAGGCAGACGGATCCAAGGCGTTGTGATGCTCTCGGCCGTGGTCTCGCCAGACGGGGCCGCTTACGACATCACCGTCACTAAGTCGCTTGATCCCAAGTTCGGTTTGGATCAGTCGGCAGTGAACGCCTTGCGAAAAACGCGGTACGCGCCTGGAACACGTGACGGTCGACCTGTGCCGGTTCGTGTCGTGGTCGAGTACAGCTTCACGGCAAGATTCTGAAGTCCGCTCATACTTCGCAAAACGCATGGCGACACCGCCCGCCCCTCGCGACCAGCGCCCAGGGTGCCTGACCGCCGTCGCGTTGTTCCTCTTCTTTGGGGCGGTCGTTTGGGTGTTCCTGGCACTCTTCGATAAGGGCACGCGGGGCGCTTGGTACCCAATCCACTTAGTTGTTCAGGCAATTGCCGCCGGCGTCGCGGCCGCCGGCCTCTGGCGGATGCGCAGATGGGGTGCGTACGTTCTCACGTCTCTCTTTGTGGCCATACACATCTTCTATGCATTCACGGGGCTTCTCAACATGGAAACCTTCGTTATCTACCTTGGGATGGTTGCACCCACGCTCTACTTCTACTCTCGTATGAAGTAGGCTCGAGACCGTGACATCGTTGAGCGCTTCTGGTCTGTCGCCAGAGACGCATGAGCTTACGAGGAGGCTTCGATGAAAGTACTTATTCGCGCTGTCGTTTTCGTCGTTGGCGCAGTCCTGATCGCTCCCGTCGCTTCAGCAGCGAACGACCAGGGGCAGCCGGCCGGAGAGCCGGGCCAGAAGACGTACATTTTCAGGAGTCTTGAAGATCCAGCAGTTCCGAGCCGGCCAGCGGACTGTCCGTTCCCAGCGGCGAATCTCTTCCTTGGCGCGACGGTTTGGTCGATGGACACGCGGGCGGTCGATAGCCGCGTGGTGAACGAGGCGGTCCAGCAGTTTGGTATCGCCTCAGCGTGCGGTCTCATCACAGGGCCACTTGTGCCGACGGCGCTCGTCTTGTTCTATCTGGAGTTCACCATTGAGCAGGGGCCGGACCGCGGTGATAGCTATGCCGCAGTCGGCAACTGTCAGGTGATCACCAATAACGTGCCGCAGCCGGGAATCATCCTCGCCGGATGTGCCCTTCGCGTCGTCACGGGACCACCGGGCACGACCGGAGGAGCAGCGACGAGCATGAGCATTTTCAACCCGTTGCGACTCGAAGGAGCCGGTACGGGCTCGTTCTGGACCGTCCGCGTTTACACGGCCGAGGAGTGAGTAAGCGTGTCGTCATGACCAAGACTGCTGCGACAGTTGTTGTCATGCTTACGATCGCAACCGCCCTGACGGCACAGGACCGCTTTATTCGAGCCGAAGAGAATCAGAATCACGACCTGGTCATCACGACATCCTCGGGACGCCAGGTAGTGGTGCGCAAATCCGATCTAAAACTTGCGGACGAACTGCAGGTCGGATTCAATAACATTGCGATTTCGTCGGACGGCACCGCGGTTGGATGGGTGTCGTATTACCCGAACTGCTGCACCTCGTATCCGGTGCCGCTTCTCGTCGAGGTCTACACGGCCGGCCAGCGCCGGACGTTCGAGCCCGCCATTGCGCCGTGGCATTGGTGCTTCATCGATGGCTCGGCAAAGATTGCTGCGGTCTCGACGACGGTGCACGGACCTCAACATGAAATCATCGAGCTGTGGGATATCTCGACGGAGAAAAAACTGGAGGAGTTTACGTGGATGGAAGGCGAGTCGTACCCGCGCGCACCAGCGTGGGTCGCCGACATACACTCCGGTTTTTCCAAGCCCTCCGACCAGCGCTCGCACGTTTGTTCGACGAAGCGTTGAGGAAACAACAGGCCATGTTGGTCGTCGCGACCCTGCTGCTGGCCGTGCCGGTAGCTGCGCAGTCGCTCGACCCAAGCGATCCCCGGTTCCTGCGGCGGTCCCTGAACGAAACCCCATATCGCTTGTTTGTGCCGGCCGACTACGACGGCAGTCGCTCCTATCCGCTCGTGCTGTTTCTACACCGCGGCGCCGGCCGCGGCCGCGACAATGCGCGTCATCTGCTCGACGGCAACGGCATGCTCGTCAACATGTTCGTGAATGCGCAGGTCCGCTTCCCGTCAATCGTCCTCGCTCCGCAGACCAGCTCCGAGCACGGTGTGGAGCCAACCCTTGCGGTGCTTCGCCTCGTAATGAAGGAGTATCGTGTCGACCGCGCACGCGTTTATCTGATCGGACAATCACTTGGCGGGTACGGCGCGCTTGACCTGCTTGCCAGTGAACCGGCCTTGTTTGCCGCCGCGGTCGTGATCTCGGCGGGCGGGCCGGAAAACCGGGTGCGGGGTCACGCCATGTTCCCGACCTGGTTC
>Ga0193741_1000360_pt1 | contig 13273 bp, 10 predicted proteins | sample L2s2metaG_FD_143059 | JGI IMG/M metagenome (GOLD analysis project Ga0193741, IMG submission 143059) | Soil microbial communities from a riparian zone of the East river system, Colorado, United States - L2s2 | ecosystem: Environmental > Terrestrial > Soil > Riparian zone | place: USA: East River...
CCAACTATGAGTATGGAGTGGGATGGGCTTAGGAGTCCATCTAAACCGAAGGCTGAATGCCAAATAAAGTCAAAAGGTCCTGCCGCTACCAACATAGATACCCCAAGAAAAATTAGTTTTACTGATAATGGAAGGGATGTCAGATGTTTGACATCTAAATGAAGAATAAAAGCATTCGATGTACTATTGTTTCTGGAGGGGAGCTTATTCCGACATTCTGTATCCCTTAAGTCTCCATGACAGATATATATCATAATTGCTCCAATGATGACCATGCTGACTCCTGTGTAAAGCGCAGCATGTGGAGGAGAAAGGAAGCTTTCAGGTTTATTTAGAAGATGATTGGTAATATCCCATCCCCCAGCGCTGGCTGTCAAGAGTATACCAATACTAACTAGCAGAAACCCAGCTATTTTGCTTTGTTTCATATTTCGTTGAAAACCTTTCATTTCCTCTCCACCGATCTCGGTACTGTTTATTATAACCACACATTATAATATTAATTATGTTACAACGTTTTTTACTTGTACCATTGCGGGAGACCCTAATTTGCGTTTCCGGATCATAGTGTTCTATCTAATACTCATCCCGTTTCTCGCGTCAAATATATAACCCGGTCCTCCAATCAAATCTTCGATTTTTATCATGTCAAATACGTAGAATAAACCTCCACAAATTCTTCTTGATAATCCTTCAATCCTTCATGAGGATAATGTGAATTCTCATTTAGATGGGGGAATGATGTAGTTTTGATAAATATAATGAATCTACCTGCAGACTCAGCGCTAACTTCGAGAACAGCTTGATAACCAGCACCTGATTTCCATGGTCGACTAAAGAACTCAACGGAAGGATACTTGGCCACCGTCGTCTCCGTTCCACCGGAATACCCTGATTCTACAATATCCCCGGGCATCACAAATAAGGGACTTTGGGTAAAATTATGCCTATGCACTTGTACATATCCGCTACTTAGGCTATTCTGCCTTGGTCTAATATCACCGGTAAGATTCGGAAAGGATACCGAAATTAGTTGAATGTCTATTGTCTCTCCGCGATTGAAACCTGTCACATTAAGATAAAAGGATCTCCCATCTGAGCCCGATGGTGTAAGACTAACTTGGGTTATCACAGGTATCCCTCTCGCTATAGAGGGTTGTGTTACATAAAAAATGGGTAAAATGTACCACGTCATGTATAGGTAGACAATCAACAAAGCTAGAATTATTAAGGCAGATATGATGTCTGGCTTGTTCCTAGCAAAATCTATGATATTTCTTTTGTGTTTTTTATCTGTACTAAATTTTATTCAAATTGTCTGCACACATTATGTTATTTTATATTTTCGGGAAGCCCAATCAGTAAACAATAATTTGACGTTGATATGTGGAAGTTATATTAGTAACTGTCTACAAACTTTTGGAATGACAGTTAGATTCCTTAAACACTCTATTAATTCGGATTTGACATATTCTTCTGGTCTGAATATGGGTATAAAATTAATCTTAGGAACATCCCTTCTGCTTCTTGGATTGTCTTCACTAGAAATTCCTATGTCAAATGCAAATTGGCCTACCCCTGGGGCTGCTCCGGAGCCGAACTCTGGTTCAAATCCAGGGTATATTAAACACGTATCTCTCAGTACTGTTGAAAATAATTCTTTGGCTAATAACCGGGGGAATCAAGTTCTAGCCAGTAATGATTCGGTAATAGCAAAGCAAGAGACCTTTATGTCAGAACTTGCCCCGGTTCGACATCCAGGCCAACCTCCACATGAGGTAGTATTTGCTCTCCCACTTCGTGATGATGAAAGGTTTGGTCTGGAAGAGCAACATTTACCGCAAGCAAGCCAATTGAAGTAGAAGTACTACACATGGACAACCCGAATGCAAACATCGATCAGATACACGGAGAACCCTAGCATGCAACACTACCAGGTAATAAAACCATTGCCATTTCTCATCTCCGCAAAGTAGTGGATGTACCTATTGAAATTAACGGTACTGGTATGAGTTCTGGAACATTTGAATTTATTGCTAGCGCACTAGTATTTCACAAAACAACAGGAGAACCATTTACAGTCACCTATACTATCGAGGCACAAGTAAAGTCATTGAAGGAATAGGTCTCAATAAAACAAGGTGTGAATTAGGTACTATTCTGTATGGTTTGACAATATTTCATGACTGGATTGATGCGGCATACCACTCGATTCAAGTTGGTATGTCAATGACTAAAGTTTGTACGCCTACTGGACTGGATATGTAAGGCCTTAAACCCTTTCGAGATATCCTCAGAAAAGAGGAATATAAGTCACAATTTATGTTCAGGAGAAATGAGATATTGCTTCTGTAAGGTGTTTCATGTTCAACACTGTAATATTTTGCAAAAGATAAATTCCCATTTAGCTGCAGTCATACAAAGCAGGAATACGGGTAGAAAAAATTGATACCGAGATCAGATATAGGGACCTTTATACTCGACTTTCAGTCAACAAACTTTGCAGCTGATTCCAAGATCCTTTTAGACGTACTTCATGCACATCAAATGTCACTCAACAATTCGAAACATGAACTCAAGATTCAAGAGTTATTTGTTCTGGACCCACCTGTTTTGAGTGCCGGATGGGCCTTTGCCAAGTTGTTTATCGCTGGACAGTTCATAGAAAAACTTTATATGCGATATTTTGAAGAGATCGAAAAATCAAAAGGCAAGAAGTTCGAAGATAGGTTTGTATCCTGGCTCTCGGGCGAACTCTACGGCAAGAATTGTCTAGCAATAATAAAAATTGCTCAAGAGATGAGAATTTAAGACGTCGGTTAATGTATAGTTTTTTGCATAATGAAATAATTTATTGGTAAAGTGTAGAATAAACTTCTAGTTTACATCTCCAATTGATTGATTGCAGTTAAATCCCTGAGGGGACTAAATTGGTTCTATTTATGACAAATGCCTGAAAAATCATTATTACATATCTTCACTTTATTCTACCTAAATGATCTAGATTGCTGTTTGTACATTGTGATTAATTCTTCTACGGCTGTAGCATCTTCTGGTTTCTTGTCGTCTCTTATTTTTCCTGTAAATTTTGGAAATCTCAGAGCTAAGCCAAAGCCTTCCTTTAAGGAATTTATTCCTGCAGTATGAGAAGGACTTAATGTGATTTCAGAGGCTATGACCTCGATTACTATTTTGGGTTCAAACCAAACGTCCATTTTCATTCCAGTATCTACGCGAGGATGCCTATGCGAAAGGACATATTTTTCCAGGTCTTTGAAGAATTGTGCTAGGCTTTTGTCGGTAAAACCGGTTCCTACTTTGGTCGTACTTCGAAATAGATCCGCATTTACGTCATAGGCTGCCAACAATAAAGCACCGTATTTGCCGACTCTTCTGCCCCTCCCGTAAAGTGCTCCAACTATTACTAGGTCCAGAGTATCTGCAAGTTCTGACTGATATTCTCGCTTAAGTTTTACCCATGCATATTCCCTAGCTCCCGCGCGATATGTACTCTCTGGTTGTTTAATCATCAATCCTTCGCAGCCATTCTCAATTGCAGCTGCCATAAACTTCTCAACCTGAGTTGGGTCTTCGACGACAATCTGGGGAACTAGTTTCATCTTCTGATTGTTGCCTATAATCCCGGTATTTCTCCCCATGCTACCACTGCTGGTGCCATTATTTCCGTTCTTCACTTTCTTAATAGAGAGACTACTCTTGCTCCGTTTTGGTTCGCTTTGTGAATTTTTTCCTCCGACATCCTCGCCGGAAACGATCTTCTCAAGTAAAGCACGCCTCTCTGAAAATGGCATTGATGTTGTCTCTGCCCCGTCCAAGTATAGGACATCAAAGAAATTTATAACGACTGGATAGTTCTCCATCGCTTCATTAATACCGTGTTTTCTGCGTCTGCGCATTAGCAATTGGAATGGAAGATATGCTCCTGTTTCTGAATCTACTGCCACTACCTCTCCTTCCAAGATCGTTTCATTAACATTAAGCGCTCTTACAGACTCGACCAAATCTGGAAAGTGATGAGTTATTTTATCCAACCTTCTAGTGAAGAGTTCTACGTTTTCAGGACCCTTGTGAACTTGTATTCTTTCCCCGTCCAATTTGTATTCTGCAAATCCACGTCCATTCATTCTATTGAGGGCATCCATTGTAGTAGCTACACGCTCAGCAAGCATAGGGCGCACCGGTTTGAACAATGTAATTCTTAACAACTTGACCGAATCGAGGCCTTGTGTCGCTAATGTTTTTGCTATGTCTCCAAGGTCATTTGTTGCGTTATATGCTTTTTCGAGTATGGCTCTGTTTGATTTAGATCCACTAAAAGCCAGAGCAAGTGCATCCATTACGGTAAAATCTGCTATACCCAAACGTAGGGTACCCATTACCAATTTCAAAATGTATCTGCTCTCTCGAGGCTTAGTATCACTAAGAATACTGCTCAAGAGTCTTAACTTGGATTCCTGAGACCCTGGTCCTGTTGTTTTAGCAATTTTCACTAGGGTCGAGAAAACCCTTTCCACGGTCATAGTGTCAGATCTTAAGGTCGCCTGATTTTTTGATTTCATTATTTGCCCTGCGGCGTCACCAATATCCCCAGTAGATTGGTAGGCCCTCTCAACTAAATGGATAGGGGAACCGGATGAATAAGCGATAGCTCGAATAGCCATCTTTTCTGCTAACCCTAAATCCAAGGCTTCATAATCTGGAGCCAACTTTCCCTGGATAAAATATACTACCTTATCTATGAGATCTCTTGGTGTCTTCCTGAATAAGGAAACGAGAATGTCAGTAAGATCTAAACGACTTCTTGTATTCTCCATTTGTTCAAATGCGTCAATTAGTAGAGAAAGATCCAATATTAGGTTCAACATAGTTGGTTTTCTTTAAAGGTTTTTCATGGCCAAGACATCAGACCTACCAAAAAGAAGGCATGTCTTTGGTAATTAACTAAGCATTACTTACTATCATATTTTCTTCTGCAAGACGGGCTAGAGATGCATATCTTAGTGGCGATTTATCTCTATATTTCTTGGGCAAAGTCAAACCCAATATAATTCAAACTTGAATATATTATATATCAAATTATATTATCAACTTATCAGTTGACCTCCTACTAGCAATACTTCCGTTGCGGCAGATACACAATATCGGATAAAAATGAACTCGACTCAAAAAATCCATTTCAGTACTCAAGTATTATCGTTGCTACTGGCTAGAATATTTTATTCTGCTAATTGGTTCAATATCGCTTCTATTTTCTATCTCATAGCATATGACCTTAATCAGGATATCTCAATGCTTGGACTGGTTACATCTAGTTTTATCATAGGGGTTGGACTTTTTCAAGTCCCCGCTGGAATCATCGCAGCAAAGTATGGCCCTGATAAGCTTGCTATATTTGGAATTCTTCTTGCTTCGTTTTGCGCTCTAGTTACTGGCCTGTCTGAAAGCATCTTGCAAATTGCTGTTCTTAGATTCATAGTTGGAGTAGGAATGGCTTGTTTTTTCGGTCCTAGTGTTATACTAATAACAAAATTTCTAGGCAGAAGGTCCGAGGGTCTCGGGATAGGCCTAATTAACTCAGCACACGCAATAGGTGGCATCGTAGGAATTTTTGGTTGGGTCGTGTTAGCTCAACTTACGGGTTGGAGAATTAGCCTTGTCATAGGAGGGATACTGGGTCTGCTCACTGGACTTATTTTAAGCATCTCCCTATCACGGACAAATTCAAAGTCGATACCTGAGGACGAAAATTTGCCTCTCTCTAATAATAAACCTGTGTCAGATTTAGAAGCCAAAAAAATTAGCCCAGCAATGGGAATAAGCATATCAGGATTACGTCGCACGATATTTAACAAATCTTTAATCATACTAGGTTTAACTTTACTCTCTTTTCAAGCAGGTTCCAGTATCATTTTGACGTTCATCGTATTTTACCTTGGCGGAAATCTAAGAATAGACTACACCATAGCTGGTCTCATTGGGAGCCTAAATTTGGTAATAGCACTTTTTTCTTCGCCAATGTTTGGCCTCTTATATGATCGGACAAAAAAAGCCAAGAAAATTTTGATTATATCTGGTTTTGCCGCCGCGGTTGGTATATGGGGTATGACCATCCCATCGATTTATGTGATTCTACCTTCAATGATATTTTCGGCTATATTCTTGTCCGCGGGTTTTGTAGTAGTGTATGCTGAGGCGAAGAGAACCAACACAATCCAGGGTCTAGATTTGAAGTATCAAACATTGGCTGTAAGTTTTGTAAATGGAATTTCTCTTTTTGGTGCTTTTTGGATTCCGTTTCTTTTTTCCTTTGCTGCCGAACGTTTCGGATTTTCATTCGCATGGTTTATGGGCGGCCTGATAGTACTAGCGTTTATTTTGCCGGCATTCAAATTGAAGTAGGCAGGAAAGATTGGTTCATACATTGACAGATTATGATTGTGTTATAGCACTAATTCTTGTGTTTATTCACTTTAGTGTTATCCAATTCGTGTGGTCGAAATGTTGTTATCCTTTTATCACACATAGTATGCATGGTCAACAATACCAGCCAAATCTTGCTCCCAATTTTGATCCTAGTTTCTATAGTCGGCTTGTCTTTTGCTTACGTTGGTTCTTTAACTAATTCATCTTCGCCTACTCTTAGCCAAAGTGAGCCATGGCTTGGCATATCAGCTGTGGAAGTGACTCCGCAGATAGTAGAAGAAACTGGAATAAATGAAGCCGCTGGATTGCTAGTGCTCCAAGTTGCTCCGGGCGGACCTGCAGACAAAGCAGGTATAAGGGGTGGGAATGAATTAAAAGTTATAGATGGCGGGGAGATCCCAGTAGGCGGAGATGTAATTACTCGTATAGACGGCAACGCCATTCGGACCCTAGATGATTTTCGCTCTCATCTAAGGGATAAGCAAATTGGAGACACTTTAGAATTCACATTGGTTAGCGACAACGGCGACGCACGAAGTGTTGATGCCATATTGGAGGCCAGACCAGCATAGCAGCATGCACATTACTAACGGGTTGCTTTCCATGGGAAATATTATAGTGGAATTCTGACGCATTAACTTGGGATACTCAGCTCTAATATATGTGAAGGCTTAACCGGTATCGTAAAGAGAAATATACTGAAGTACTAAAAGTCTATTATGTTGAATTGACGAAGTATTCTACTTAGCTAACTTTCTCAACTTTCGCCGCATTCTGATAGTCTATTTCTCCTTTAGACTTGTTCATGACTGGCACCCTATCGCTAGTCTTATCTCTTTTTATGAGGATGTCTTTGATTTCGTAGTTGTCGATCAGAGCCTCAACTATTTTTGAATACTCTTCTTTCGGAAGTTCGTTTGATATACCGATCGAATCAATCGCTTTTAGCTTCCAAAAGATATTGTGGGCATTTTCAATCGATTTTTCAGAATCATATACAACTTTACCAAAGGCAGTCAATGAATATCTCCCGTGTTTTCTCTTGATTAATCCGGCCTTTGCCATGTTGGACAACCTTGAATAATATTGCTTTCTACTAATTTTGATCTTTGTTTGTAGGAATTCCCCCGTTGCACCGTCTGAATTGGCGATAATTTTGTAGAGATCCAGTGACATCGCGTCAGATATTGACCTCATGACTTTGGCCACCGAGCTTGACTTTGACATATAAGTTAAATTATTTACAACAGTGCCATATAATAGTTCTTTTTAGTTTACTAGTTCGCTTACAGGGGAAAACCTCTGAAGAATAACATGATATAGTCTAGAGACCTCCATTTGGGTTATTCTTTGGATTCAAGCTTTTGTACATTGCTCCCTTTTGGTATTCAAATATGTTTTTTCTTTTTATATTCCAAGAGAAAAGCAATGGCGATTACTGACCCGATTACAAAATAAAATATTGGCTGCGCTACGATTTGGACTAATAAATTTATGTACATTAAGAATAGACCGAGATACGGTCCGACGTAGATGACTTTTCCAATGTAACTATCTTCCGTGATATGATAGTCTACTCCCTGGATAGAAGAGGGATTGGCATCTCCCTTTGTTGAAACTATTCTTTTACCTCCGGAATCGATATCGATTTCCTTTATTCTGTGTACAATGGGTCTTTTACCGGCTTCAGAATCACTTGTACGCGATGATACTTCAAAGATTATAATGTCACCCTTCTTAAGCTGAGCAAAGGCGGAATGGTCTATATCATCATGACTAATTACTAGAACATCTCCTGGATTGAGGGTAGGAACCATGCTGTTACTAGTCACGATATACAGTTCGTAGTTTTTTTCAAATATTAGAAAGATAAGGTAGAACAAGACAGCTGCTACCGTGACCGCTAACACGATTCCAATTTTCTTGTTGGATAATACCATCTATCCGTTAATAGCTATACTGATTAGGTATATACCAAGTCCTTTAGACTATACTCCACGTCCTTTCCCGAGGGCATAGAAAATTGACTTGCTGATTACTCAAATGATCGCTATGAATTTGTCGAACTCAAGTTTTTCGTTTAAGTGATGGATTGTATTATGCAGAGCTGCCAGGGACTGATTAAAAAGAGGGAAAGATTTGAGGATTTAGAATTATTGCAGGCTTCTAGTCTAGCGCCCTCTACGCCCGCCTACATCGGTTATTGTACTGTCAGTCAAACTGTCACCTTCAGTTGTTTTAAAAATCACGGCTGGTGCAGGTCCGAATACGTATGGTGTTGTCGCGGCAATTGCAAACATCATTGCAATCATAACAGTTGCCATTATTGCGTTATTCATATGGAGGGTGAGGATAAATGGGTAATTTCGTTGTTTCGATTAAAATAATGCAAGAAATATGTCCAAAAATATAATAGATATAATATTATTACAAATATCCCCATATATAGACACCCCCGGTCCCCTCGACAATGTATATACTATGGTTCTGCGGGCTTGCCCAACACAGGAGTTATATATTACAAATACCCAAAATTGTGACATTCAGGTAAAGCAGCAATGAGAGGGCAGGTTTCACGAGCATTGTCCCAATTTCGAAAGTCCAGTAATTCTCGATTATATCTCGTTATGTATCTTTTGATATCGGCGCTTGTTGCAGATGCCGTAATCGTTTCTGTTTCTGATTTTCTTCAGGATCAGATTGTATCACCCTCTGGAACTGTCCTATTTATATCAACTGGATTTATCTTTATCATAGGGCAGTATGTCATTTTACAATATATAAAAACAAAAACCAGAGACGTTCGATCTAAATTTCACTACCTTGATACTCTTCATAAAATAGTCACAGTCATTCAATATTCATTGTGCGGAATTTTCATCTTTGTTATTTTGGAAATGCTTATCGGTTCACGATACCATCTTGCAAATTTAATCGCAGCAGAATTTCTAAGTTATGTTCTCTACATTTCTATTCTGGTTCTATTTGCGACACGATTATTCAGATGGTATCGTTCAAACAAAAGTACTGTTGTAGTTTTGCTGTACGGTGTCTCAGCTATAATTCTTGCCTTAACAGGTTTTGTGGCCATTATTGAGGATTATCTGAACATGGCAGCAAAGGAACCAGTGATAACCCCTACCCAACCAATAATTTTCCCAACTATTGAGCCGGGCACACTTGTATTTTTTCTCTCTGATATTTATCATTATTCGGATCTCATCTCCACTATACTAGTTTGGTCAACTACAGTTTTATTATTACATCATTACTTTGATAGGTTAAGTAGACAGGGTAAGGTTAAGGTCTGGGTTCTAATGACTGCTCCATTGATATACTTTCTGGGCTCTTTTGCTGGCGTATTTGATGTATACTCTCCTGAAACTGATTCAGAATTATTCTGGTTTTATATCTATACATCCTTAAATTCCGCGGCGGCTGGTATACTGTTTGGACTTGCATTCAGGGTTGTAGCAAAAAGTATTCGTCCCAAAAGCGCAGTAAGAGATTATATGATTATGGCTGCCTTTGGATTTGCATTGCTATTTATTTCACAGCTATCTCTGCTTACCCCAGCACCTTACCCCCCGTTCGGGCTTGCAGGTGTTTCAATGATGGGTTTATCTGCTTATCTGATATTTGTCGGAATTTATTCCTCTGGGGTATCTATATCCGAAGACATAAACTTACGGCGATCAATAAAAAAGAGTGCCATAGAAGAGGCAAAATTGCTAGTAAGCATAGGATCTGCTCAGATGCATCAGCAGCTAGAGAAAAAGATCTTACAAAATGCAAGTCAAAAGGTCGAGGATATGGTAAAAAGTACTGGTGTACAACCCTCTCTCACTGAAACTGATATGAAAGAGTACCTGAATATTGTTAAGAAAGAAATTAAGGTATTACAGGATGTCGAAGAAATCATAAGAAAGGGAAAATATATTCTGGAAACATCTGTTGATTACTTCGCCTGTTTGCGGATTGGTGGGCTTCAGTTGGTCTATAACAACTACTTTGATACCCTTAAGAAAATTATGGACAAGTACAAGACTGGAGAGCATGACGGAATTAGAATTGTGACGTCTATCGGCAAAGATAACATGGATCTAATTAGAGCATTTCTTAAAATTGGAGTACAAGTAAGACATGTTAAAAACCTGCCACCGATAGATTTCTCAGGTTCCGACAAGGAAATTGTGGCGACAATTCTGAAGTCTGACTATGGTGAATTGAACCAGAATCTTCTGGTTAGTAACGAAGCAGCATATCTAAGTTATTTTGTTTCAGTATTTGAGGAACTATGGAAAAGTGGTATTAATGCAGAAAACAGAATAGGCGCAATAGAAGAGGGGGTAGATTCAGAAGGCATTGAAATCATACAAAATCCTACTGAAATATTAACTCTGCGCCACAATCTTTTGCAGTCCGCCCAAGAGGAGATCTTAATGGTATTTCCGGTCACGGAATACGTACATCCCGTGGCTGAGGAGGCAAAGATAAGTGGCTTAATGGAATTGTTAAAAGACGCAGCTGAGCGAGAAGTGAAAATTAGAATCGTAACCTCGAAAGAAAAACCTATTCATGAAGCTCTTCAAATTCTTGTTGAAGAACTACGTCAGAAACAAAAGGTAAACCTTGTAGAAATGCGGTATATGGAGCCTCATTTGCAAGCCATGGTTTCAGTAGTTGTAGTAGATAAGAAATTCTCCTTAGCTCTGGAATTAAAGGATTACACAAGACATTCTCCATCTGTAGGAATAATGGGATTGGCAACTTATTCTAATAGCAAGGCAACAGTCCTTTCTTACGCGTCAATGTTTGAAACTCTTTGGAAGCAAACTGAAATGTATGAGCAATTGAAAATCCACGATCGGATGCAGAAAGAATTTATCAATATCGCGGCTCATGAACTTAGAAATCCCATACAGCCTCTTGTACTCAGCTCCGAATCGCTGAAGGGAAGTATGCCTGATGAAGAGAGAATTTCTATAGTCATAAGGAATGCAAGAAAGCTACAGATGCTTGCAAACGAGATTCTGGATATTACCAAGATTGAAAGTAAAACATTAAAACTAAACAAAGAGAATATAGATCTACGTGAAATAATCCTGTATGGAATGAAAGATTTACTGAATTATCAAACAATAGCTGAAGGCAAAGTAAATCTTATTTATGAACCCAGTAAAGAAGACATATTTGTCGAAGCAGACAGGGACAGGGTGGGACAGGTTATCTCGAATCTTCTTAATAATTCTATAAAATTCACGGAGAATGGCTCAATTTCCATAGTTGCACAGAAGTCGGCTGACTCACAGGAAGTAGTAGTTAGTGTAAAAGATACTGGGTGCGGCATCGACCAGGAGATATTACCCAGATTGTTTTCAAAGTTTGTAACGAAGTCTGAAACAGGGGGTACAGGACTTGGACTTTTTATTTGCAAAAGTATTGTTGAAGCTCACGGTGGTAAAATCTGGGCCGAAAACAACAAATCTGAAAAGGGTGCCACATTTAGCTTCTGTTTGCCTGCGGCCCTACCACCTATCCCATTGCCTTCTACAGCATTCCCGGCCACATTACCTCCCAAGGCAAAATAGGAGATGGTTGTTCATACCATGGACAATGGGCCTGGTTCGTATTCCAAAAAAATGATTACTTTCAATAAACATAAATGGGATTGTTACTTTACGGTGGTATCAAAATTGACGTCTATTATCAATTAAAAAATAACCTAGGACGCTCTTAGAATGTTTTTCCTCTTTGAGCATTTCTTAAAATATCTAATATCTCCCTGATTTGCTCATGACGTAAATTGGCAGCTTGAATGTCACTTATATTTACATTCAATTTCTGCAACTCCGAATAGATTCCTTTGTCTTCTATCGTATCTATCAATGCACTCTCGCCAAACGGTTTTTGCATCAGCTCAACAACTTGATTTAATTGCTTGATAGAATCAACCAAAGTCTCCTTTACATACGCAGAGGCAAATATTATTCTCTGATGTGGGCTAACAGCCAGGATTTCTTTTGCAACCTCCATTCCATTAATCCTAGGCATTTTATAATCTAGTACTACAGCGTCGAATGGTTGGTGTCGTTCGCTCAGATCAGTCTTATGTCGTATATTCTGTGATTCCTCGTGATATACCTTTAAACAGTCTTCCCCATTTTGAGTTGTGATTATATGATGACCTCGTTTTTCTAATGCCATCTTGAATAATAGGGCAGTATCCTTATCGTCTTCGGCTATGAGGACTTTCAATACAAAAGTTTACCAACATCCCATATGAAAGGTTTCTCAGAGAGACTGCCATCACTTTATTCTTCGGTTCCCAGTCTTCCCTTCAAGTGGATACAATCCCACGTAGGAATACTACAACGTATTGAAAATATCCAAATGAGATAAAATCCTAGTACGACAGCTTAAGGTTCAATTAACATTGAGCGAACAATGGCAAAGAAGTAATTAGAGGTTAATTTCGTCGTTTTATCGAGACGCCAATCCTGCTCCAGTATCCGAACTAAAAAATTTGTTTCATTTCACCGACAAATTGTACTAATAGGTAATTCTTGATACCATTGAGAGAATTTTTAGAGTCCTGTTCAATTATAGCCCTTAAATATTATTTACTAGAAGATGAAATAGGTTCATACTACAATCTTGTGAAACTTAACATATGGATATTAATACGTATAATTATTACATTTCCTAAGCTTAACAATAATAATATTCTAATAAGAGAGATGTTATATTATAATACACATAATGACAAGGCACCTTTCATTCAGAAAGCCCTTAGGACAACTTGTTACCATCGAATCACAGATTACTA
>Ga0193741_1000361_pt1 | contig 13270 bp, 17 predicted proteins | sample L2s2metaG_FD_143059 | JGI IMG/M metagenome (GOLD analysis project Ga0193741, IMG submission 143059) | Soil microbial communities from a riparian zone of the East river system, Colorado, United States - L2s2 | ecosystem: Environmental > Terrestrial > Soil > Riparian zone | place: USA: East River...
TTCTTGCTATACTAACTGCAAAAAAAATAGTATCTACAAAAGTAATTTCTAAACACTCTAACTATGATTCCATCTAATGTATTTTTAATTATAATGTTAGGGAAACTATAATAACTATTTGAAGTAGTAAGCTGTTGAAAGAGAAAAGATAAACAAGGGTTAGTTATTAGTTTGTTTTATTCATATTTACAATTTAATTTGCGTTTGTGTTTTTATCCATAAGATTTTCAAGTCTTTTAATATGCCAACTCCATCCTTTGTTATGATCATCATATTGTAATCTATCTGCATTTGTGAATCCACTATGAATTAAAGTTAATTTTGTTTTATCCTTATCTAGTTGCTCAAGCTTCCACGTAACAATAGTATTTTTATTATATTCAGGCTTTGTTGTAAAATTCCAAGTATAGGATAGCTCTTTATTTGGTATAAAACTAACAATCTCACCAACAATTTCATGGTCTTTATCTTCTTGTGTACTTTCTTTTAAGAATCTAAAAGAAATTTTTCCACCTATCTTTGGTTCTATAGTTACTATATTAGGAAACCATTGAGTTAATTGTTCTGGAGTAATTAGAGCAGAGTATACTTTCTCTACTGGTGCATTTATTACTATCTCTTTTTTAAGTACATCATATTTATCGCTCATTTTTTTTCTTTTCCTCTTTACTTTCTACAAACTCTTTAAGGCCTTCAAGATTATGTCCCCACATTTTATCAAAAAATTCTTTTATTTCTAGAGTTTTTTTAGGATTTATAGAGTATCTTTTTTTCTGTCCTTCTCTAGTTTCTTTGATGAGATCTGCGTCTTTTAAAATTCTTAAATTTGTGGATACTGCAGCCAAGGTAGTATCAAAATGCTTTGCTAATTCTGAAGGAAACATATCATGTTCCCTAAGCAATAATAAAATCTGTCTTCTGTTATCCTCAGCTAGTGCTTTCCAAACAGAACCAGTCATTATCAAAATATGGTAATTAAAGAATTATTTAAATGTTTAAATATATTATATTGTATAGAATGTGTATGTATTCAACATCTTTAAAACAACACAATAGGGGTTGGACTTCTTTAAAAGAGTTGACTAACTATTGTAGAAAACTTGAAAATAAAGAAAAGGAGGCGTCACAAAAACAATGACTTACATTTTAGATAATCACAAAGTTGTTTCTGAAAGTGAATGGATAGAAGCTCGGAAAGAACTACTTAAAAAAGAAAAAGAATTTACTGTATTACGTGACCAACTTAGTCAACAACGACGAGATCTACCTTGGGTTCAGATCAATAAAGAATATGTCTTTGATGGACCAAATGGAAAACAAACATTGTCAGAACTTTTTGATGGACGAAGCCAGCTAATAGTATATCATTTGATGTATGATCCTACATGGGATGCAGCATGTCCGTCATGTTCTTTTTGGGCAGACAATTTTAATGACATAATTGTACATTTGAACCAAAGAGATGTGACCATGATAGCAATTTCTAAAGCGCCTTATAGTAAGATAGATGCATACAAGAAGCGGATGGGTTGGGATTTTAAGTGGGTTTCTTCTTTTGATACAGATTTTAACCTTGATTATAATGTATCATTTACATCAGAAGAATTAGAAAAGAAAGAAGGTTTCTACAATTTTACCATACAAAATCCATATGTTTCAGAACTGCCTGGGGTGAGTGTCTTTTATAGAGATCCATCAGGTAAAATATTTCACACATATTCTGCTTATGCACGTGGAATAGATATATTGAATAATACATACAACTATCTTGATCTAGTTCCAAAGGGACGGGACGAGGATGGTTATGATTTTCCTATGGCGTGGGTTTGTCGTCATGATGAATATAACAAAAAATAATGCCTAAAAGAAAAAATATAACAGGATCAAATTCAACCACAAGCGGTATTGCATTGCAGACGATACTTCCAAAGATTTTTAATGTTGTTAAAATGCACAATTCTTCTTACATTTGGACATTTCAAATTTAGGGATGGTTTATTTATCTATGCATAGGAAATTTGCTTTCTATAGATTATCTATGTCCACTCTACATAAAATATTATTTACAAGGCATGGATCTCATTATATCTATTTGTTGAATTTGCGATATTGTGCTATTATGTTATTACATATTATGCATTTGTATTCTCCTTTTTCTAGTAAAATAACATCTTCCGTAATCTCTTCATTTGGATTATCGTATATTATTAGAGGAGAGCCTGGATATTCTTTTCCACATTTATTACAATAATATTTTGTAAATCTCTTTTTGTCTAACCTGCCTATATTTCCAAAGAATAAATGCGGTACTCCTAGACTGAATTTTAATTCTTCATTTTCTGTCAGATATACAAAAGCATAACCACCTGAACCTAATACCTTCTTTTCTTCTAGGTCTTCATTTTTATGCAAATATATTATCTATTTATAAATAATAAATTCTAAGATTAAACCTTTTAGTGAAAGGAATCGGAATACAAGATAATAGCAGTAGAGTTCTACTACATGGCGAATTCACTCCCAAATGGTAAAATACTTTTCTATCTCTAATTATCTTTATTCATAGTATTAGGAAAATTAATTATCAAATTTTAGATTCACTTATCATTAGTCTTCTAGAGTGTTATTATTTCAAATGTTAGGCATTATTCATCAACATTTCTATAATCTCTTAATAACTATGTTGATAAAATAAACTCATGTTTCAATACCATAATGATTATAAATTTAAAAAAATTATAGATGACTTTATACTATCTTCATCAGATAATGAATCAATAAAATACATTTTAAGAAATATAGATTTTGAGGCATTCGAATTAGGAATTTCTTTTTATCAAATGATATTCATATTAATTCAAAAAGATGCTATTCATAATAAAAAATCTCAAATATAAGATAAATGACAAATAATTAAAAAAATTTTGATTTTATATATTTTATAATAAGTTTCTAATAATAAAAGCTAAATACTCTGTGATAGAAACCTATTACATATAGGATTTTACTCCAGACTACCTTGCTTAATTCAAAGATGAACCAGAATGTTAAAAGTGTAGTACATGACATTATTTTATTATTGTAAAACCAGGTAGATTATAATAGTTAAATTTAATCATGTAATTATGTAGTTATTAATACTGAAATTTAAGAATTATAATAACAGTATGTTTATTAAAGATAAACTTTAGTTTCTGACAACCCACTAATAGTATTGAAATTATTTACATCAACATTCATCACTTTACAATGGTTTAAATGCAATGAGTTGTTTATCGTTTCTATAATGTATAACTATTGTAAGTCGTGCGCATATTAGGTAAGTTGAACAGATACGCTAAAATTATCTCCTAATGGTCACTATTCTGAAAGATTTAAAGAACTAGAACTAGCCATACATACCTTAAGTAATAATAATCAAAGTCTTGGTATAGGCTATATAGTAAACAAAGGAAATCACAATAAAAAATTTATTCTGTCAATAATAAAATTTCTAAAAGAGATTGGTTGGTTAGTACAAGATGGAAATGGGAAAATATCCATTGTTACTTAACAAACATTAAAAAAATGTTAAGCCTGGATGATACATCGCTGCGGCAAAAAAACAGGTAGAAGTTATTTTAGAATTATATATCTATGAGAACGGAAAAGACATTATTCTTAATATAACTTAAAAATCATTTTGTAGACAATACCCCGTAGCAGAAGTAGAGTAATAAACAATACTGTATTTGCAAATTTAGATTCTGTCAATACGTCTGTGCAACATACAAAAGAGTATCACAAATAGAAGCTAATACTGTAAAAAATCTTCTAATAAGTTTAGCTATAATATTCACAAATAATAAAGTTCTTCTAGTGCCAAATTACAGCATAGGATAAACAAAGATATATTAATTAGCAATAACATAATCGACATATCTTTTTTATTATTTTAAATCTATATTTATAAAAGTATTAAAGTACTTAAAGAAATCTTACATATTAAAAATTTGTATATAACTTTATTTAACTATATTGTCTAAATATATATGGAGAGGTTCTGTTTGGAGTTCTTTGGACTGAAAAACCAAACTAGAGGACATGTTATACATACATGAGCCTCACTGAACCTTTTCCTTTTGTTATTACAATCCAAATCTAATGTATAATTGATTATAAATTATCCTCTGATTTTATTATTATCAGTCTAGTTATAGGAATATCTTTTTCTATCAAGTGTTTATGGACAAGATGATGTTTCAAAAACCATTGCTAAAAATGCTAATCCAATTGTATATCATTTAACCAGCAATGACCCTTGGAGATCTTCTATAGCTATATCTGATGCAACTAATCTAAATAATTTAGGATATATTGTTACTCTTCTGCTTAGTATAGAAGGAGTACAAGTTGGTGTAAAGAATCCTCACCATTTTTTGAATCTTGATAACGTGGTAGCAAATGTTACTAATTTTACTAAGGATGGCGGTAAAGTTGTGGTATGTGGTGTTTGTTTAAGAGTAGCTGGATTTCAACCTAATGAAATATTTGATGGAGCAATAATTGGAAATGATGAAATAACATCTAAAATATTTACTAATGCTCCAGTAGTTACCTATTAAGTATTAACCTATTTGTGAAATCAAACAGATATATTTTTAAAATATAAAATATTTTTTGTGAAGGATAAACCTTTTGATTTTCATGGCGCAAAATTTACTATCAAGGTACTTACTTCTGAAACTAACGGTAGCTATACTATCCTAGATGTAATTCATCCACCTAATCTAGGTCCTGCATTACATATACATCCGAAAGGTTCAGAAACTTTTTACATAGTTGAAGGCGATTATGAATTCATTTTAGAAGGGAAATCAGTAACTGGTAAACCTGGAGATGTAATTTTTGTTCCCAAAGGGTCTCCACATAGATTTGTTGTGGGATACAAAGGTGGACATGCTCTTGTAATCAGTCCCCCAGAACTTGAGTATTATTTTTTTAAAGTAAGTGAATTACTTGATAAAGGCGAAGTTTCATATGAAACAGAATCAAGTATAGGAAAACAATATGGTCAGGTTTTCTTAGACAATACAAAACACTGGAAATAGTCAAAATCTAAAGAAAATAACCTAATCTTTTAAAATAGGTAAATATTATCTTCTTTATTACTATAATATTAGACTCTTATTTTAGAACCGTTATCGGTGTTACTTTAGATTGTTTTTCCTCACTTAAAAAGCTAAATCTAATATTGCCACAATAATAATATAGAAATATAATAATAGGCAATTATTATTTTTTTGTCTTAAGATAAATATCTTGTATGTATTCTTTTTTTGATTTAAGAATAATTGATGGTCCCTCTACCTTTTTTATTTCTATTAGAGGAATTTCATATTTTCTTATTTCTTGTGTAGCTCCTATTTCTTCTTTAAATTTTTCTTCTATAATTAAAATATTTCCGAAAGAAGATACAACTGTACCAATATTATTGCCATCAGCTGAGAATACATGCTTGCCTTTTAATGAATGGTCACTACCAGCCTTATATATAAAACCACACATGAGTATAAATAGACATTAACCTTTTTAAGTCCTGTTCTTATTACTATAACAATTTAAAATATTCTACCAATTGCTGCCCGAAAATATAGTGATTTCTCCTAAACCGCGCATAGTCAAATTTTCCAGATAGTTTATTTAATTGATGTTCATAAATATTATAATTAATTGACCATCTCATCTTACATTATAAATAATATAACAATAAGACCAGTAAATGTCCTCTCTGAAGCAGTAACCATTAGAGAGGAAATGAAAAAAATGCCAGAAGAATATTTATGGATTCATGCTAACGAGATTGAAGATATATTTCCATTACAAGATATCTTTGGGCTTCATCCACTAACAGTGGAAGCTGTTTTGCATCAGAACCAACCATCTAAGATTGAAGAATATACTAGATATATTTTTGCCATAATTGATGGAATTGCAGATAAACAGGAAAAGAAAATAGAAGAAAGTGATAATAAAAATGATAGAAAAATATTGTCAATGATGATTTTAGAAGATGATTTATATATGTTTCTTGAACAAAGATGGATAATAACATTAAATGTTTATAATGAACATTTTGAGGAAAATATAAAGAAAAATATCATGGCTATTATACAACAAACAAAACAGACTATGCCTACCTCAACGGCTTTTTCTGTAAATAAGAAAATATTTGATAGTAATAAAAATGATACATTTAAAAAAAATGAGATGATATTTAGACTCGCATTAGAAGAAATGATATTAAGTTACTTTCCAATTCTCGACAACCTAGGTAAAGACCTTGAAATAACAGAAGAGGAAATTTTAGATGAAAATAGTGGTAGCTCTAGTAAAGATAATAAATCTCAATTATCTAAAATTCTTTTACTTCGAAAAAAGATTAATTTTATAGAACGTACATTGGGAATGATGTCCCGAGCCGTTCAAGATTTTGTTAACAGAAATAATTTTGTAAATACTAGTCACAATGAAACCTTGGAATATTTCACTGTTTCTCAAACATCATCAATAAAAAGGGATGAAAAATCTACAGTACTTCTTACTCCTGATTCAATAAGACATATGCGTTCATTAAACGATAGAATTATCTACTTAAGAAACGATATTGAAAATATGCATCAAAGAATAATTAGTTTGAGAGAAACCTATAATTCTTCGTTAAGTGCCAATTTGAATGAAACAATTAGAACTTTGACAGTAATTGCAACCATTGTATTACCATTGACATTAATTACTGGAATATATGGAATGAATTTTGAATTCATGCCTGAATTAGCTTCTGAATTTGGATATTATTATGCTCTAGGCTTAATAGCAGCTCTTGGAGGAGGTATGGTTTTGTATTTCAAAAGAAAAAGATGGATTTAAAATTGAAGATAATACTTATTTCTATAGGCAATTAATACTGACAAATTAAAATCTACTTATTTAAGTCAAATTTGTTTCCTATCCTACTGGCCACATTGAATTCTGGGTTCCAATCTTATCTTTATTAGAATTCTAATGAACATTGAAACCATGACTAGCACTTTAATAGTGGATCTAATCTCATAAACTTGAATGCAGGTAATATGGCTGCATTAACTACAACATTATCTAAATAGAATCTTAATTTTTTCTTTTATTTTTATTTTTATTGTAGATATGATGCCTATCATCTCCTGTCATCAATTTTATTGCTTTTAAAAAATTTAATTTATTGAATTTTTAGACACAGCAAATTAACTACTAATTCATATAGAATAATTATTAATGTTATAAAAAAATGTTGGTTTAGACATCATTGGAGTATGGAATGATAATGAACTCAGTCATCTTGGGCCAATATTATAACTTTTATCTCAAAATTATTAAACTTTATTAACTATATCATCTAACTTTATATCAAGAGGTTCTGTTTGGAGTTCTTTGGACTGAAAAACCAAACTAGAGGACATGTATCTTTCATGAGCCTTAATGAACCTCCTGTTTTTGTTACTTTGATAGACCAACTATATCTCTAAGGAGTTAAATTTTATAGTATTTAAAATACATTACAAAAGAGCTAAATACTATATAGTAGTATCTCTATATTAGACTCTATTTTAACACCTCTATCGGCTAAATTTTAATAATGGATCTCTTAAACTATCTTGAATAATTATATATTTTATTAATAGATGTATATATAGTAATTAAATTATAATATTATATTATGAATGAGTGTAAACATTGGATATATAATCTAAAGAATAATACTTGTAATGGTTGAGGTAAAGCTATATGTCCAAATTGTTTACAAGAACCATCATATTGCAAATGTGATAATAAAGAAAATTGTTGTAAGATTTCAGATTAAAAAAAATCTAAAACGATTAATTACAAGATGTAATTTATTTCTCTATAGGATACTCTGAAATAAATCTATACTATGTGACAGAAACCCTACTACATGGAAGACTCTACTCCTGAAGGGCCCGTAGTTTTCTGGGGTTAACTGTATTTAATAGTACTATTTCACTTAGATTGAAGTACAATTTTTTCAAGTATTGAATTTCTTATTTAAATGGAAGATGAAGATTTAAAAATTTTTTCTTTATTTTTAAATTGGTCCTAAAGAATGTTTGTACTATAATTATCTTATCTTTGACTGTGATATTAAACTAAAATAATTAAGTCACTTATCTAATAATATGAAATATAGAAGTAGAACAGAAATAGTGGGTAATATTCTAGAGGCAGCTAATGGAGGAGCAACCAAGACAAAAATTATGTACAAAGCTTTTCTAAGTTATGTGCAATTAAAGGAATACCTTTCAGTTTTAATTGAGAACAATCTCTTAGAATATATTGACGGAACTCACAAATTCAAGACGACAGAAAAAGGATTAAACTATCTTAAAATGCGAAATTGGAGAATTATTACTAACTACAATTAAAATAACCAATTAATTTTATAAGCTGAAAATAGGTAACAATTAAACACTCTCCAATCGCTGGCGACAAATCAATATGGTTTTTTTAAATACTGTCTTTTGGAAGTAAATAAAAAACTAAATATTATGTAGTAGAATCCTACTACATGGACGAATCCACTCCCGACCAGCTTGCTAAATATGTAAATATTTAGTATTTTAACATTTTTCAGTAATATATTATCAATAAAAAATAGATATTGAATGTTATAAGAATCATTCACTAAGTAAATTATATAGTATATGTTACTGAATGATTCTTCGAAATTTAATGTAGCAGCAATAGCCTTTAGTGATAATACCGTTCCTACACTGGACCACGTTAAGATTATTGGTGCGACAACCCATGTGCTAGATCTTCCATCTGGTGGATTTACTGCAGAAGTAGTATCTCTACCTAATTAGTTCCAAATTGAAGAGATAAAATCTATACAGACATTAACGCAGGAGTACAGGCGAAATAATATCCTCCATTTGGAGATTGTGCCATTTGTGGTAATTAATATGAGAAGTAGTGGTAATTCCTTTTTTTAATGAAACAAATTTAACTAATCTTTTAAATACATAATATAATAAAAGTAATTCTTAAATATTCTCTGTTTTACTATAACATTAGATTCTTATTTTAGAACTGCTATCGATATTACTCCTACCGTAATATAATTAAATAAAGGTAATCAAACAGCTCAAATCATGAAATATTTTCTACTTTCTGTCCTAATAAAATGCCAGAATAAGCAAAATCATTTTTCATTATAGCTTCAGTGTACTGTGAAAATAGTGACTTGTCAATACATGAACCATGCATAGGATATACAATATTCGGTGGTAAGTCTACAAGCCGTTTAGTAGTATTTCTTACAGGTTTCTCACTGGCAAATATTCCAGCACTTCTATAAAGATTAATCATTGATTCTGAAATGTCTTCAGATATGACTGGCTTATTCTCTCCTGGTTGGATAAATAAATCAGAAGTAAATAATGACTTAGTATTCTCCTCAAATATCATCATGCTATCCCAGTGATGGACATGTGGTGTCATAATGAATTTGAATTGTCTTTTTCCAGTATTTAGAATATCATTATCCCAAACTGATAAATGGTCTAAAGGAATATTATACCAACCCGTCATATTCAACTTTGAACTTAAATCGCTACATACTAATTTTGCATCAGCAGATTCTAAAAATGCCATTCCACCCCATTCATCACTTTCAAAGTGCAAAAGGGACACGTATGCTAACTTTTGCAAAGGAATTACTTCTTTGATTTTTTCTTCTATCTTTTTATACATTCCTATAGGACCAGTATGAATCAACATGGATTTCTCGTCATTAATCAAAAATTGGTTAAATGTTATTCCAAACTCATTTGAAAATCCAGATATTCTATAGATTCCATCAGTAATTTCTGAAATGGTAACTTCAATATCTTTAAGATTAATATCGGACTTGCTGACTTCTCTCATCATCAATAAAACAAAGGCATGGAACTAATATATTTTCATAGAATTATTTCTTTAAAGATTAGTAAAATTAAATACCAAATCTTCAACTTGACTTTATTAATTCTCTTATTCACAAAGTTTAATCTAACTGATTTAAGACTTGATTTACTAATAAATTCAAAATGTTCCTAATGTTTTGAAAATTAAAATAAGTTTCTAATAATAAAATCTAAATGCAAGGAAGTGGTAGAAGCCTTCTATATGGAATTCTATTCCCTATTATTTTATACAGATTTAGGATTATATTTAACAATAAAAAAATTCTATAGTATGAATGGTTGACAAAATTAAATACGATAATTATTTCATGGTACAATTCTGAGCTAAAATATGAACATTTCTTATATTCTTTATTTGCAAATAATATGTTGAATGTTTTACTATAGTTATCTTAACTTTTCTTGTGGTATTAATATTAAAATAAGTAAATCACATTTCTAATAATATGGGAAATAGAAGTAGGACAGAAATTGTAGCAATGATACTGAATGCTGCAAATGGAGGAGAAACCAAAACAAAAATTATGTACTTTGCTTTTCTAAGTTATGAGCAATTAAAAGAATACCTTTCTATTTTGATAGAAAACAATCTAGTAGAATATCTGGATGGGGCTAATAAATTCAAGACTACAGAAAAAGGATTAAACTATCTTAAAATGCATAACGAAATGGGAGAATTATTACAGACTACTTTCGAAAACAACTAATTAAGCAAGCGGAGAATCAGTAACAACTTAAGATTCTCCAAGAGCTGACGACGAATCAATAGTTATTTTAGTACTGCTATCAGTATTATTCCATCCTCCGCAAATTTCTAATGAATTCACATTCCTTACTATTTCAAAAAATAAGTTAAAAAATAAGTTTCTAATTAAAAGCTAAATACTCTGTGATAGAACTCTACTACTCACTAACCAATTCCAAATGAAAAATAACTTCTTTCTGTAAAAGGTTGTAATGCCTTATATATTTCTTAAACTTAAAAGTACAAATACAAATAGATACCCATAAATCAGAAATAGAATTCTTATCTTAATCCCTCCTTAAATTGACATAAGAGTATTTATTTTGATATTTATTATAAGTTTATTATACAATAAATTTACATACCTCCATTCATCGGCATATTCATTGAACTAGAATTCATATTACCAGTAATAGTATTTTTAGAAGGAGAAAGAGTAAATGTCATTTCAGTTGTTTTACTTTTATTTTGAATATTACTATTATTCTCTAATATTTTTTGAGCAATATCCATAACGGTAGGTTTTGTTAACATAACATGAACTACATCTTTGGAGGAATTTGTTCTATCTACCAGTAATGATTTATTTGTTAAATTAATATTATTGACAGTGCCTTTATATCCATTTGCAGCTAGAGGACTCGGTTTTGGAATAGATATTTCCTCATGGACATAAAGATTCACTTTTTTCAATCTATCAAGATTCCAATCAAAAGGCATTGCAAATTTTAACTCATAGCCGACGAATCATAGTTAAAATTGTTTAATGCATCATAATACGAAATTGCATCTATAGGATAATCTGTTCCATTAATCTCAAGATCTTTATCTATTGAATAACCTACACCAACATTTTTAGAATACAATGGCTATATTATAGATGCATATACCAACCCTGTTGAAGCATTCCATAACTTTACGAAAAATAGTCACGATTTAGTTATACTTGACTTGAAAATGCCAAAGATGGGGGGAATGACATTCTATCACAATATTAAAGAAATTGATAATAACGTAATAATTTGTTTTACTACAGCAGATATAAATTATATTGAAGATTTGCGTAAAGGTATTATTTGATATCGAAAAAATTGTTTTATACAAACTAGTATTATTAAAAGACTTGAAAAATAAGATTGATTTGTTATTATCTCGGCAAGAAGTAAATAATAAACCAACAATGATGATTCTTTGACATCAATTATTTTTCATTAATTTTTTTAAAGTAATATCTGGTTTGAATTTTGTATTATTATATTACCTAATGTACTAATGTATAATGATTAATCAATTGATTAGAATACAACTATCCATTTTTATCTCATTGGTTGTGACAGGCAGTTCAAATGTTACTATAATGGTTTTATCATCGAATGATTCTAAATTTTTCATTATAAAATTTGTAATTCCTTCTAAAATGAATTTATCTCCTTCTCTTCTACCATGAACAACAAATTTTAATTTACCTTCCATAACCGAGTACTAGAAAAAAATCATTGATTGTTATTATAGTTTATGGAACAAAATCAAAAAACTATGTCCAATATTATTAAAACTAACTAAATTAATAACATTTTTCAGAATTAAATTCATAATAAAAATTAGCCATGCAAAATCACAATAAACATTATCTATTAAACTATATAGTATGTGTAGTATCTTATTCTTTCAATACTACATTAATATTATAAATGCTCTAACGATATAGGCACAAGTCAACACGAACCATGAATCATTTTTCAAAGAGGGTTATTGATATTGTCTTGTGATTAATAATGACGGTGGTGGACAAATCGAGTTTGAGCGATAATAAAATAAACAAATGTCTTAACTGTGATTCGTCTTTAAACAATAATTATTACAGTACTAATTTTTGTTCTGGACAATGTAAAGATGCTTACATAAGACATAGACAAGAATAAAGTGCTCGAAAAAGATAAAACTTATCTTTAGTATATCTACTAACTAGAACAACTTTGAGTCAGAAATCACTGATTTGTATATATACAAACAAAGACAGAAATGAATTTGCTATTGGGTTAAAGGAAGATGAGAATTTTAGAGCAATGACAAAAGTAGGTGAATTTTATACAAAATTTGTTGATGCTTTTGATCAAATAATAGACGAGAATGAAATAGATTGGAAACATGAATTAAAAAGATGGATTGCTGCTGCAAAGAAAAATGAAACCATATTTGTTGAAGTAGACCTGAGTGGTTACAACAGTGAAGTAACGGATTTAAGTTCCACTAAAGCCTAAAAGAGATAGAATACGAACAGAATTCAAACTTAGTACTGTCATTATTATTCCTTATTTGTTTTAGACTGTGTAGAGCATATAACAAACTATAGATTTTTTCTTCATATTTTCTCATATTACATTTATCTTTCATCTAATTTTTAATGCTTTCATGTTGTTCATATCACTATTCTTAACAGACATAATACTGTCAAATAGGAAATCAAAAAACAGTAATTTTACCCGTGAAATCGTGTCAATGAAGAGAAGGAAGATTTAACAGC
>Ga0193741_1000362_pt1 | contig 13269 bp, 11 predicted proteins | sample L2s2metaG_FD_143059 | JGI IMG/M metagenome (GOLD analysis project Ga0193741, IMG submission 143059) | Soil microbial communities from a riparian zone of the East river system, Colorado, United States - L2s2 | ecosystem: Environmental > Terrestrial > Soil > Riparian zone | place: USA: East River...
AGGCGACGCTCCTCACGCGCGACCAGGAGCACTGCACGGCGATCCTCGATGCGATGCAGCAGCGCGGCTACGCGGTCGAGCGGCTGCACTGAGGCCCATGACCTGCCCCGAGTGCGGCCACGAGAACCCCGCGGGGGCGCGCTTCTGCTCCAACTGCGGCGCCCAGCTCGTCGCCGCCGAGCGCGAGCCGTCACGCGAGGAGCGGAAGGTCGTGACGGTGCTCTTCGCCGATCTCGTCGGCTTCACGTCGCGCGCCGAGCAGATGGACCCGGAGGACGTGCGGGCCGTGCTCGAGCCGTACCACGCGCGACTGCGCACAGAGCTCGAACGGCGCGGCGGGACGGTCGAGAAGTTCATCGGCGACGCAGTGATGGCGCTCTTCGGGGCGCCGACGGCTCACGAGGACGATCCCGAGCGGGCCGTCCGCGCAGCGCTCGCGATCAGAGACTGGATCCGGGAAGAGGGCGACCTCCAGGTGCGGATCGCCGTCACCACCGGCGAGGCGCTCGTCGAGCTCGGCGCGCGGCCGACCGAGGGCGAGGGAATGGCCTCCGGCGACGTTGTGAACACCGCGGCCCGGCTGCAGTCGGCTGCGCCGGTCAACGGGATTCTCGTCGACGAGACGACGTACCACGCAACGAGCCAGAAGATCGACTATCAGGACGCGCAGCCCGTCACCGCGAAGGGCAAGCAGGAGCCTGTGCGTGCGTGGGAGGCGCTCCATGCCCGTTCCAGCTACGGCGTTGACGTCGTCCGGACGCAGCGTGCGCCGCTCATCGGCCGCGAGCGAGAGCTCGATGTGCTCGTCAATGCGCTCGGGCGTGTCCGCGCGGAGCGTTCCCCGCAGCTCGTGACGCTCGTCGGCGTGCCCGGCATCGGCAAGAGCCGCCTCGTGTACGAGCTCTCGGAAGTGATCGAGAACGAGACGGAGCTGACGAGCTGGCGGCAGGGCCGCTCACTGCCCTACGGCGAGGGTGTCTCGTTCTGGGCGCTCGGCGAGATGGTGAAGGCGCAGGCAGGCATCCTCGAGACGGATTCCACCGAAGACGCCGCAACCAAGCTCTCGCAGAGCGTGCGCCAGCTCGTTGAGGACTCGGAGGCCGACTGGGTCGAACGCCATCTGGGCACCCTCATCGGGCTCGAGAGCGAGGAACTGAGGGGCGACCACCGTGCAGAAGCCTTCGCGGCCTGGCGGCGGTTCTTCGAGTCCATGGCCGAAGAGCGGCCACTCGTCCTCGTCTTCGAGGACCTGCACTGGGCCGACGAGGGACTGCTCGACTTCGTCGACCACCTGGTCGATTGGGCGGGCGGCGTCCCGATCCTCGTGGTCGGCACGGCTCGGCCCGAGTTGCTTTCGCGCCGAGCAGGCTGGGGCGGAGGGAAGCCGAACGCCCTGACCCTCTCGCTGTCGCCGCTCGACGACGACCAGACGGCACGTCTCGTTGCTGCGCTCCTCGACCGCTCGGTCTTGCCCGTGGAAACCCAGACGACTCTCCTGCAGCGAGCCGGCGGAAACCCGCTGTACGCCGAGGAGTTCGTTCGGATGGTGACCGAGCGCGAGCTCGTGAGCGGAGGTGAAGACCTGCCACTTCCAGAATCTGTCCAAGGGATTGTCGCCGCGCGGCTCGACGCGCTACCCGAGGACGAGAAGACGCTCCTGCAGGACGCGTCAGTGCTCGGGAAGGTTTTCTGGCTCGGCGCCGCTGCCGAGATCGGAAGCGTCGATCGCTGGACCGCCGAGGAGGCGCTGCACCGGCTCGAGCGAAAGGAGTTCGTCCGCCGCGAGCGGCGGCCCTCCGTCGCCGGCGAGAGCGAGTACGCGTTCGGCCACCTCCTCGTTCGAGACGTGGCGTACAGCCAGATCCCACGAGCGCAGCGAGCCGAGAAGCACCGGCTGGCGGGCGAGTGGATCGAACGCCTAGGCAGGCCCGAAGACCATGCCGAGATGCTTGCGCACCACTACTCGAGCGCGCTCGAGCTCGCCCGTGCGGCCGGTCTCGACACGGTCGGTCTCGAGGCGTCGGCGCGACACGCTTTCCGTGAGGCCGGAGACCGAGCCTATGTGCTCGGCGCCTACCAGGCGGCGCGGCATTTCTTCGCGCAGACTCTCGAGACGTGGCCCGAGAGCGAGCCCTTGAGCCCCGGGCTCCTCATCCGGTACGGGCGCGTCCTCAACAGCGTCGACGTCGGGACGCAGCCAGAGATCCTTCACCAGGCCGTCGAGACTGCGCTGGCAGCAGGCGAGCCCCAGGAGGCAGCCGAGGCCCAGACGCTTATCTGCGAGATGTACTGGCTGCAGGGCCGCCGAGACGAGGCGTTCGAGCACCTCGAAGCTGCGGAGGCGCTCGTCAAGGACGAGCCGAGCTCGTATGCGAAGGCGTATGTGATGGCGAGCGTCTCGCGTTTCTGGATGCTCGCCGGTGACTCTGATCATGCAATTCGCGTCGGGCGAGAGGCAATGGCGATGGCCGGGGAGCTCGGCCTGGAGGAGATCCAGGCGTCCGCGCTCGGCAACGTGGGGGTCGCCCGGATGGACCGAGGCGACCCTGGAGGGGTAGACGATCTCAAGCGAAGCATCGCGATTGCCGACTCGATCAACTCGATGGAAAGCGCTCGTGCGCACGGCAATCTCGCGTCGTCGCTCAAGGAGCTCGGCGAGATCGACCGGGCGCACGCGCTGCTCGACGGGGCCCGTCAGCGCGCCGAGAAGTTCGGCCTCGATGACTGGCTGATCTGGCTGCGGGCGGAGGCGGTCTCGCCGCACTACTGGGCCGGCCGCTGGGACGTAGCGTTTCAGCAGCTCGATGAGCTCATCGAGGAATTCAAGATGCACCGGTTCTGGATCGAGATGCCGAGTCGCACCTTGCGCGCGCGAATGCGTCTCGCTGCTGGGGACCCTGGCGGCGCAGAGGACGATGCGAAGCAGGGGCTCGAGCTGGCGCGCGCTGCGAAGGACCCGCAGGTCCTCTGGCCGAGCCTCGCCGTCTCCGCCCTGACGCTGGCAGGTCGTGATCCCGATCAGGCCGGGGTGCTGATCGACGAGCTCTTGTCGGAGTGGGAGGGCCGGGGGCGGCCGACTACGTCTCTCAGCGAATGGTCCGCCAGCGCCGCCGTCGTGGCCGCGCCGACTGCACGCGGAGAGAGGTTCCTGGACAGCGCTGAGAGCCTCGTCGACCGGTCACCGTGGCTGCGCGCGTCGGTTGCCTACGTCGCCGGGGATCCAAGCACGGCGGCGGACATCTATGCAGAGATGGGAGCTCAGCCGGAAGAGGCCCGCGCACGGCTCCGGGCGGCCGAGCTCCTGGTCCGGGACGGTCGCCGGGCCGAAGCGAACCTCGAGCTCGAGCGCGCGCTGGCGTTCTGGCGCTTGGCCGGCGCAACCGCGTACGTCCGCGACGGCGAGGCCCTCATGGCTGCAAGCGCCTAGCGAAGTGGTATGAGCTGATTGCCAGGCCTGCATTGAAGTAGAGCCGGTGCGCGTCGATTCGGTCCGGGCCGACGCCGGAGTCCAGGTGCAGCTGCTCGCAGCCGAGGCGTCTCGCCTCCTCGGTCAACCACTCGAGGAGGTGCCGTCCGTGGCCGCGGCGCCGTGCCTCCGGCAGCGTCGAGAGGTCGTCCACGTAGAGGAACCGGCCCCAGGCGAGCATGTGACCGACCCGGAAGCCGGCGACGGCAACGGCGTGTTGCATCTCGTCCTCGAACACGCCCACGAGCCGATACCCCTCGGTGCGCTGCACGTCGTCGACCCGCTCGACGAACGACTCTTCGTTCTCGTAGTGCGGGCGAAGCGCCTGCATGGCCGGGAACGCGAGCGCCGTATCTGGCGGGAGGATCTCCCGGAGCTCAGCTGCCACAGCGGCGGAACTGCACCGTGGTGCCGCCGCGGTCGGCCCAGTCCTGGACGCCGCCGCCGAGCACCGGACGCGCCTCGACGCCCGCCGCGGTGAGGACGCTCGCCGCGATCGTGGCGCGAGCCCCGGTCGAGCAGATCGTGACCATGGGCCGCCCCTCGGCGCGGAGGTCGTCGGCGAACGCGCGCACCAGCCGATAGGGCATGTGCCTCGTGCCCTCGATGTAGCCCTCGTCGCGTTCCGACTTCTCGCGGACGTCGAGGACCTCGACCTCGCCGTTGGCGAGCACGCTCTCGAGGTCGTCGATCTCGATCGCCTCGAGCTGCTCGCTCGCGTCGGCCTGGGGGAGGTGTCCTCGCAGCTCGAAGAGGCCGACGGAGCGGAGCCCCTGTGCTGCAGCGTCGGCTTCCTCCGCCGAGGACGCGTAGATGGCAACGGGTTCGTCCGCGGTCAGCACGAACGCGGACTTCGTCGCGAACGAGGATCCAGCGAACGGCACGTTGAAGGCGCCGTGAACGTGCCCGGCGACGAACTCGCGCGTGCGGCGGACGTCGAGGACGGAGGCGCCGTCCGGCGAGTCGATCGTCCCGAGCGGCTCCTGCGCGGCGAGAAATGCACCGCGGTTGATGGCGACGATGTTCTCCATGTTCGGCGGCCGGGGCGTCGAAGAGTTGGCCCGCTCCTGGACGAACTCGTCCTGGTCGACGTTCAGTGCGTGATTGAAGCGGCGCTCGAAGCCGATCGTGGACGACGCCTTCGAGCTCATGCCCGCGCCGCAGAGCGAGCCGGCCACGTGGCCGGGGAAGAGCTCGACCCCGTCGGGGAGCTGGAGCAGCTTCTGGAGGCTCGCGTAGAGGCCGGTCGCGCCCTCGACCGCCTCGCTCGCGAGGTCGGGCCGGGCCGCGTCGCCGATCAGGAGCGAGTCGCCAGTGATCACGAGCCACGGCTGGTCGCCGCGCGTGCCGTCGATCACCTCGAAGCAGCAGTGCTCGGGCCGGTGGCCGGGCGTGTGCAGGACCCGGATCACGACCTCGCCCAGCGAGATCTCCTGGCCGTCCTCGTAAGGCTCGTACGGGTACTCGGGCGCCGCGGCGGGGTGCACGTGCACCGGCAGCCCGTGCTCGAGCGCGAACCGGCCGTGCCCCGAGACGTGGTCGGCGTGCGTGTGCGTCTCGAGCACGCGCGTGATTCGCACGTGCCGCTTGTTCGCCTCCTCGAGGTAGGGCTCGATCGCGTACGCGGGATCGACGACCACGGCCTCACCCGAGGACTCGTCGCCGATCAGGTAGGACGCGCAGCCGAGATCGTCGTCGACGAACTGCCGGAACTGCACGGATACGAGCCTAACAGGGCGTCCCGCCTGGTCCCAAGGCTATGTTGTCGGCAATGACGGCGCTGCCCGGAGATGAGCTCGTGAGCAAGGGCGTCGCGGATCTCGAGCGAGGCGAGGAGTCGGTCGAGGCGCTCCTCGTCTCGATCGGAAGGCCTCGGCTCGAGCGTCTTGGCTACCGGATCGTCTCGCCGATCGAATCACCGGAGGACCGTCTGTACGAGCGGCTCGCGGCCGAGGACTCCGACTCTGCGCACTCGCGCTACAACGCACTCATCCGCCGACTCGTCAGCTTCGAGCGAGCCGCCGAGAGCATTCGCTGAATGCGAGCGTTTCATGCGTGCGTTCGGCGCCGCGGCAACGGAGGAAGCCGATGTCTTCCTCACGGGCGGTGCGACGGCAGTCCTCGTCGGCTGGCGGCCGACGACGATCGACGTCGACATCAAGATCGAGCCTGAGCTGGACTCGCTTCTCCGTGCACTGCCGGCGCTGAAGGACGAGCTGCGGATCAACGTCGAGCTGGCGTCGCCCATGGACTTCATCCCACTGCCCGAAGGCTGGCGAGAGCGGCGCATCTCGATCAGCGCCACGGCCGGCTCTCCTACCACCACTTCGACCCGTACACCGAGGCGCTGGCCAAGCTCGAACGCGCACATGAGCGCGACCTCGCCGATGTCGAGGCCTCGTCGGGGCCGGGCTCGTCGATCCGGTGCGAGCGCTCGCCCTGTTCGAGGAGATCGAGCCTGAGCTGTTCCGCTTCCCGGCGATCGAACCGGCGGGCTTCCGGCGCAGAGTCGAGCAGGCGCTCGGTTAGCGCACCGTCACCGGATAGAACTGGAGAAGCCGGACCTTGGCCTCGCGCAGGGCCTTCACAACGCGAGATTTGAAGATCAACGACGGCTGGGCGAAGAAGAGGTCTTCGGGGCGGGACCAACCGAGATGCTCGAACGTGGCGCTCACGTCCGGCACGCCCGCGACGTCGACGGCGGCGCCGTCATACACGATCATCGGCGGCTCTTCGGACCTGTGGAAATAGCCACCGCGAGCGCATCGCGGGCAGCCGAATCCTGTGAATCCCGTCGAGTCCGGGTGCATCGGCGGAAGCTCGTGCGTCGCAATTGCCTGGAACCACGGAAGCAATTGTCTCGATCTGAGATCCTCTGCTTGACGAAGCTCGATGCCGCTGAACCGAGCGAGCGATTCGGCGACCGTTTCCGAGAAGAGCCAGTAACCGTTCGCCATCGGGAACGCTCCGCCCTTCGCGCGGATCTCGTACCCCTTGAATCGAATAGGCCCGACCTGTCGAGCGCCGGCTCCGCAGCGGGGACAGGCTACGGAGACGTCGAAGTCCAGGAAGCGAGGGTCTCCTTGCGGTGCCCGCCGCAGGATGGGAAGAACGAGAGGCGCTTGCAGGATCTCGCGGTCCGTGTACCTATGGTCGAACTGCTCCGACCACTCGATCCCGAGGTCGCGCAATGCAGCCCGCAATGCCTCGAGCTCGGCCGACCCATCGACGAAGTCGAAGCTATAGAGCGGGAAATCCGGTGTCTCTGCTTGCTCGCGTCCCGCTGCGGAAAGGATACGACGAACCTCCTTGAGGCTCCGGTCACGCACTCCGAATGAAATCCGGACGATCTTCCTCACGGTTGGTGCTTCAAAGCCCGAGGTGGCGGGCGATCACCATCCGCTGGACTTCGTTCGTGCCCTCGCCGATCTCGAGGATCTTCTGGTCCCGGTAGAGCCGCGAGATCGCGGACTCGTCCATGAAGCCGTAGCCGCCGTGGATCTGGAGGGCCTGGTTCACGACCCGGTGTGACAGCTCGCCCGTGTAGAGCTTCGCCATCGCCGCCTCCTTGGCGAAGTCGCGGCCCTCGTCCTTGAGCCACGCGGCCTTGTAGACCAGGTTCCGGCCGGCCTCGATCTCGACCGCCATGTCCGCGAGCTGGAACTGGATCGCCTGGAAGCTCGCGATCGGCCGGCCGAACTGCTCGCGCTCCTGCGCGTATTTGAACGCGAGGTCGTACGCGCCCTGCGCGAGGCCCACGCCCATCGCCGCAACCGAGATGCGCCCCCCGTCGAGGATCTCGAGGAACTGCTTGAAGCCGGCACCGCGCGGGCCGAGCAGGTTCCCCTCGGGCACGCGCGCGTCCTTGAACGACAGCTCGCGGGTGTCGGAGGCTCGCCAGCCGAGCTTCTCCATCGGCTCGGAGATCTCGTAGCCGGGCGTGCCGTTCGGGACGATGAGGTTCGAGATCTCGTCGTCGCCGGTGATCGCCGTGATCGTCACGCAGGCGGAGATGTCCGTGCCCGCGTTCGTGATGAAGATCTTCGAGCCGTTGACGACCCACTCATCGTCCTGCAGCTCCGCGCGCGTGCGCGAGGCGGCAGCGTCCGAGCCCGCGCCCGGCTCGGTCAACCCGAACGCGGCGAGCTTCTTGCCGGAGGCGAGATCCGGCAGCCACTCCTGCTTCTGCTCCTCGGTCCCGAAGAGGAAGATCGGCATCGTCCCGAGCGACGTGTGCGCCGCGACCGTGATCGCGACGGACGAGTCGATCCGCGTCAGCTCCTCGATCGCGATCGCGTACGAGAGCGTGTCGCTCCCACCGCCGCCGTACTCGTCTGGGATCGGCATCCCCATCAGCCCCAGCTCGGCCAGCTCGGCGACCAGGTCGTACGGGAAGCGGTGCTCGCGGTCGAGCTCCTCGGCCACCGGCGCGACCTTCTGCTCGGCGAAGTCGCGGACCGTGCGCCGGACGAGCTCCTGCTCCTCGGTCAGATCGAAGTTCACGCGCTCAGCTTCGTTGCGAGCTCGGCGATCAGGCGGACGCCGTAGCCGGTGCCGCCCTTCTGCGAGAGGTAGTCGTTCCGCCCCCAGGTGAAGAAGGCGGTGCCGGCGACGTCCACGTGCGCCCACGGGCCCTCGCCGACGAACTCTTCGAGGAACGACGCCGCATAGATCGGCCCCGCCTGGCCGCGGACAGACGAGTTCTTCATGTCTGCGAACGCCGACTCGATCAATCCGCGGTAGCGACGGTGCATCGGCCAAGGCCAGGCGTGGTCGCCACTCGCCTCCCCGGAGGCGACGATCTCGTCCCGCCACTCTGCGTCGTTGCCCATCACGCCCGCGTAGAGGTCGCCCATCGCGCGGTTCATCGCCCCGGTAAGCGTGGCGAAGTCGACGATGTGCGTTGCGCCGAGCGTGCGCGCGTAGTGGAGCGCGTCGGCGAGCACGAGCCGCCCCTCGGCGTCGGTGTTCGTGATCTCGATCGTCTTGCCGTTCATCGCGGTCAGGACGTCGCCGGGCCGGTACGCGCCGCCGCCGACCGAGTTCTCGGTCGCCGCCACGACGGCCAGGGTGCGCAGCGGCAGCCCGAGCTCGGCGACGACGCCGATGCCCTCGATGACGGCGCCGCCTCCGGCCATGTCTCCCTTCATGTCCTCCATGTAGAGCGCCGGCTTGATCGAGATACCGCCGGTGTCGAACGTGATCGCCTTGCCGACGAGGCCGAGGACGACGTCGCCCTTCGGCGAGGGCGGCTCGTAGCGGAGGACGATCATGCGCGCCGGGTTGTGGCTGCCCTGCGCGACACCGGCGAAGGCGCCCATCCCGAGCTTCGTGAACTCGTCGGGGCCGAGCGCCTCGGCGGTCAGGTTCGCATGCTGGCCGGCCAGCTCGCTCGCGCGCTCGGCGAGTCGCTCCGGCGTGAGCTCGTTCGCGCCCGTGTTCGCGAGATCACGCGCGCGGTTCGCCGCGTCGGCAACGGTCGCGGCGCGCTCCGCTTCCGCCCTGACGTCGTCGTTGCCGCCGACGAGCACGAGCCGCTCGAAGGGATGGTCGGACTTCGACCCGGTCTTCCAGCGGCCGGGGTCGTAGGAGCCGAGCAGGAGGCCGTCCACGACGGCCCGCGGGCCCGAGACCGACGAGCACTCGGCGGGCCGGTGCGTTCCCGTTCGGGTACAGCACCGCCGTCCGCCCGGCCTTGGCGGCGACCTCTTCTTCCTCGGCGACGCGCTTGGCGTCGTCGTCCTGAGCCAGCGCGGGCAATCCCTTCGGGCCGACGGGAAACGCGAGGACATCTGCCTCTGGAATCGACTCTGAGACTTCGACCCGCATCAGGGGCCGCGATGCTATCCGACAGGGTTTCTACGGTGAATGTCGAAGGCCTTTCACAACTTTCAAACCTTCTTAACTTTCCCTTCAGGGAGCCGATACACACTGTGCGCATGACCTCTTTGCGGCCCCTTCGCTTCCGGCGTCGACGCGTGGCGCAGAACGTCGAGACGCTCACCGAGCTGCTCGGCAGCCTGACCCTCGAGCGACAGGCGCTCCGCGCATCGGACGCGGGCTCCGTCGCCCTCGAGCGCAACCGCGTCGCGATCGCCCGCGCCCAGTGGGAGCTGTCCCACGCGCTCATCGAGCGGCATCTGCCCGACGCCGCTGCGCAGAACGCGGCGTAGATCCTCCTTTCGGTAGGCTCGCGGGTCCATGGAGCCCCGCGAATTCTTCGAGACTCTGGAGTCCCGAGTCGACGCGTCCAAGACCGCCGGCATGAACAACTCGTACGTCTTCGAGATCGAGGACGCAGGGGTCTGGCAGGTCGACGTCACCGACGGCACGATCCAGGTCACCGAGGACGGCACCGAAGGCGACGTGACGATTCGCGCGACCGAGGAGACCTTCAGGGCGATCGCAAACGGCGAGCAGAACCCGACGACCGCCTACATGACGGGGAAGCTCAAGATCGACGGCGACATGGGCGCCGCGATGAAGCTCCAGAAGCTCTTCTGAGCTGCGCATAGTCGGACCTCGTCTCGGACGCTTAACTCCATTCCAATACGGCGCGCTCTACTCTTCGCCGCCCATGGGCGCACGGGTCTGGCGCTCCGTCTCTCTCGTTCCGGCTTGCTCGGTTGCGCTCGGAGCGCTCATCGTTCCTGCCGCGCAGTCCGTTCCCGGACCGCGCACACCCAACGGAGACATCGTCTTCGTCAGCGACCGCAGCGGCGCGGACAATCTCTACATCGCACGGCCTGATGGGTCCGGGATCCAGGAGTTGACGCACAGCTGGCTCCCGGTAAACGCGGTCCAGGCATCACCTACGGGGAAGCGTCTTGCCGTCACAGTCATCAAAGACTTTCAGCAGGTGACGGAGATCTGGGTGACCGATCTCGCCGGACGGAAGGCGCGTCGGATCACTCCAGCGCGTGAGTTCGTCCACGACAGCGGGGTCGAATGGGCTCCCGACGGGAAGCGCTTGGTCTTCGTCCGGGAAGACGATGCGAACGACCTCTCGGCGTACGTCATCGCACTCGACGGCTCGCCACCGAAGCCGATCTCCCGTAGCGGGACCCTCGCGAACCCGGCCTGGTCCCCGGACGGCCAGAGGATCGCATTCAACGAGAGCAACGACGAAGGTGAGTGCGGCATCGTCACGATGCGGCCCGACGGGTCCGATCGTCGGAGCGTCCCGACCACGCGTCGAATGTGCGCTTACGACGCTGCCTGGTCGCCGGATGGCCGGATGCTCACGGTCGCCGCTCGAAACGGGGTGTCCACCATCACCCTCGACGGCAAGCCCGTGCGCAAGCTGGTCGGGTGGCGTGGCACGTCGTTCGGCAACCTCCACTGGTCGCCCGACGGCAGGAACCTCGTGCTCACGACCTGCGTGCCGGGCACTGACCGCTGCGGAATCGCGCTCGTGTCCTCCACCGGGCGGCTCACCTGGCTGACGAACGGACGCTTGGATTCCTCGCCCAGCTGGATCGATTCGACCTCGCTGTTTTTCAAACGCGGCTCGGAGCTCTGGACTTTGCGGATCGGGGAATCTCCGCAACAGGTCACGCGCTATCGCCCCGCGAGCGACCCCGCCTGGTCACCGGACGGTTCGACGATCGCGTTCGCGGCGCTCGACCGAGGGTCGTTCGACACGAACATCTACGAGATGAAGCCCGATGGGCGCTCGCCCTGGCGGCCGCTCGTGCAGAGCTCCGCGCCGGAACACTCGCCCGCTTGGGCGCCCGACGGGCGCCGCCTCGTCTTTGCTCGCGGCGGGCAATTTCAGGACTCGATCTGGACAGCAAGTCGCGGCGGAGGCGACGAACGCCACATCGCCGACGGTGTGACTCCAGCCTGGTCTCCCGACGGCACGCGGATCGCGTACACGGTGCTCGCGCTTCGCGTCATGCCGGCACGCGGCGGGCGCTCGCAGATGCTCACGCCTAGGACCACACAGCAGCGCTCGGATGCGGAATGGCGGCCGGACGGGGGCCGCATCGCCTACACGCGCTACGGCCTGACCGAAGACTGGGACGTGCGAACCAACGTGTACGTCGTCGTCCCGGGCCGCTGGCGGCACATCCTGATTCGCAACGCCTCCGAGCCAGCGTGGTCCCCGGACGGCACGGAAGTGGCGTTCGTGCGAGACGGCGACATCTGGGTCAGGCGACTCGAGAACGGCTACGAGCATCTGATCGTCGGCGGGCCGTTCCGCGAGCACTCCCCCGATTGGGGCCGCCGTTAGCTACTCCTCGAGCTCGACGAGGAGCGTGCCGCCGGCGACCTGGTCGCCCTCGGCGACGTGGACCGCGCGAACCGTGCCGTCGTAGGGCGAGACGACCGGCGTCTCCATCTTCATCGCCTCGAGGACGAGGAGCGTCTGGCGGTGCTGGACCTTGTCGCCCGCTGCTGCGAGCACCTTGATCACCGTGCCCGGCATCGGCGCCGTCAGCGCGCTCTGCTCGCCGCCGGCGGCGCCGGCCTGCGCATGCGTGAGCTCGTCGACGTCCGGCGGCGCCTGCGGCTCGGGTGCTGGGAGGTTCAGCCGCCACGCTCCGTCCCACGGGCCGCTCGGCAGCCGTGCCGGCGGTGCCGACAGCGGCGGGTGCTCGGCCAGGAACGCCGTCGTCGTGCGACCGGCGCGGACGACGGGATGGGCGACGAGCCAGCGCAGGAACGGGAGGTTCGTCGTCAGCCCTTCGACGGTCGTCTCGGCGAGCGCGTCGCGCAGGCGGAGCAGCGCCTCGTCGCGCGTGGGCCCGTGGGCGATCAGCTTGGCGATCATCGGGTCATAGGCGACGCCGACCTCGTCGCCCTCCTCGACGCCGGCGTCGACGCGGATGCCCGTGGGAAGGCGGAGGCGCTCGATCCGGCCCGCCTGCGGCAGGAAGCTCTTCGGATCCTCCGCGTAGAGCCGGGCCTCGACGGCGTGGCCTTCGAAGCGCGGCTGGAGGTCGAGCGGCTCCCCGGCGGCGACGCGCAGCTGCTCGCGGACGATGTCGACGCCCGTCACGAGCTCGGTCACCGGGTGCTCGACCTGGATGCGGCCGTTCAACTCGAGGAGGTAGAAGTCGCGCCCGTCGAGCATGAACTCGACAGTCCCGGCGCTCCGGTAGCCGATCGCGCGGCCGAATGCGACGGCCGCCTCGCTCATTCGCGCGCGGAGCCCGCGGTCGAGGGCGGGGGAGGGCGACTCTTCGAGGACCTTCTGGTGCCGGCGCTGGATCGAGCAGTCCCGCTCGCCGAGGGCGACGACCTCGCCGTGGTCGTCCGCGAGCAGCTGGATCTCGACGTGGCGCGGGCGCTCGACGAAGCGCTCGTAGAAGACGGTGTCGTCGCCGAAGGCGGCCTTCGCCTCGCGCCGGGCCGCCTCGGTCGCCTCAGCGAGCTCGGCCGGGTCGCGAACGACCCGCATGCCCCGGCCCCCTCCGCCGGCAGCGGCCTTGACGACGAGCGGGAAGCCGACCTCGGCGGGCTCACCCGCGGGAAGCACCGGCACACCGGCTTCTTGCGCGATCCGCTTCGCCTGGAGCTTGTCGCCGCCCTGGCGCAAGGCCTCCGGCGTCGGCCCCACGAAGACGAGCCCGGCGGCCTCGACCGCCTCCGCGAACTCGGCGTTCTCCGCGAGGAAGCCATAGCCAGGATGGATCGCGTCGGCGCCGGTGCTCTTGGCCGCGCGGATGTGCTCCTCCGAGAAGAGGTAGCTCTGGATCTCGACCGTCTCGTCCGCGTTTCGCGTGTGGAAGGCGCCCGCGTCGTCCGGCGCCGCGACGGCGACGGTTCCGATCCCCGCGTCCGCGCAGGCGCGAAAG
>Ga0193741_1000363_pt1 | contig 13247 bp, 7 predicted proteins | sample L2s2metaG_FD_143059 | JGI IMG/M metagenome (GOLD analysis project Ga0193741, IMG submission 143059) | Soil microbial communities from a riparian zone of the East river system, Colorado, United States - L2s2 | ecosystem: Environmental > Terrestrial > Soil > Riparian zone | place: USA: East River...
TGTGGGTCGGTCGCCGTCGCCAGCCGATGCACGATGTTGATAATCGCCTGGCCGTTGCTGACTTCGGTGGAGTGAATCGTCGCGTAGATGAAATAGAACGGCTTGCCTTCAGCAGCGAGCTTCTCGGCCTCGGCTTCAGACAACCCGCGCGGATCGGCGAGGCGGCGATTGATCTCGACCAGCCGATCGAACTTCGCCAGATTCTCGGGCGAGCTAATCCGCAGCAGCGGATAGCTGTTCCCCATCGTCGTCTTACCGAGTTCCTCGTACTTGACGCGATTGGTCTGCTTCGCGAGGAGCTGGAAGTAGTCGAGGATCTTTGGATAGCGCGCGAGCTCGCCGTCGGCGCCGATCTTGAAGCCGAAATACGTATCAGGGTTTGGGACGGCCTGCTGAGCCGTCATCTGGCCGGATGACAAGGCCAGCAGCGCCAGGGCGATTACAGAGAGTCGAAAGGTGGTGCGCATCCGCGGATTTTACTCCGCGGCCCCTCACTTTGCCGTGCTAAGGTGACCGCGCACCGCGACTGGAGGACCCTATGCGCGCCGGGACGACTTTCTACACTCGTACTCGATTCCTCATTGCCGGGCTTGCCCTGGCGCTCACCGTTCTGTCCGGCCCCGCGCAGCTGGCGGCAGCGCCGGCCAAGGGCACCGAAATCCTCTGGGACACCTGGGGGATCCCGCACATCTCGGCCCCGGATCACGCGAGCCTGTTCTTCGCCTACGGCTACGCGCAAATGGAGGCGCATTCGGAGTTGTTGTTGCGTCTCTACGCCCAGGCACGCGGGCGCGGCGCGGAAATCTATGGCGAGCAATACCTCGCCGCCGATCGCTGGGTGCGCACCAACGGGATTCCCGCGCGAGGCAAAGAGTGGGCTAAGGGACAGAGTCCGCAGTTTGGCCCGCTGATCGCGTCGTTCGTCGACGGCCTGAACACGTGGGCGAAGGAACACCAGGCTGATCTCAGCGCCGAAGCGAAGCTGGTGTTGCCGGTCAGCGTTGACGACGTTTACGCGCATGGCCTGCGCGTCATCCATTACGACTGGATCATCAGTCCATCACGGCTCGAGACCCGATTGCGGCGTGCTGAAGTCGAAACGCACGGCTCGAACGAATGGGCGATCGCGCCGTCGTACTCAGCTTCAGGCAAAGCGATGCTGATGAGCAACTCGCACCTGCAGTGGGGCGACATACACACCTACTTCGAGGTCCAGCTGAGCGCGCCCGGCGTGACGTCGTACGGCGCGGTGTGGGTCGGCTTCCCGGTGTTGCGCCAGTGTTTCACCGAGCTCCTCGGCTGGACGCAGACAACGAACAATCCGTCCCAGTCGGATCTGTATCGGCTGACGCTGAAGGACGGCGGCTACGTGCTCGACGGCGCCGTCAAGCCATTCGACGTCTCGCGTGAAGTGATCAAGATCAAAGGCAAGGACGGCGCGATGCGCGACGAGCCGATCACCATTCGCCGCACCGTTCACGGACCGGTGGTGGCCGAGCGCAACGGCGCGACGATCGCGATGCGGGTGGCCGCGATCGACCGTCCGCGGCTGTTCGAGCAGTTCTGGCGCATGGGCCTCGCCCGCAATCTCGCGGAGTGGAAGGAGGCGATGCGGATGCAGCAGCTGCCGCTGTTCCACACGGCGTATGCGGATCGCGATGGCCACATCGGCTACGTCTTCAACGCGACGCTGCCGGTGCATCCGAGCGGAGATTACCGATTCTGGCAGGGGATCGTGCCGGGCGATCGATCCGATCTGATCTCGTCGACGATCGTTCCGTTCGATCAGGTCCCGCAGGTGTTCGATCCGCCGACCGGCTGGGTGCAGAACTCGAACGACATGCCGTGGACGTCGGTCTACCCGATGATGCTCGACTCGACCAGGTTTGCGCCGGGCTTTGCCGCGCCGCAAGGCATCACGCAGCGTGCCCAGCGCGGCATCCGCATCCTCAGCGGATTCACCGGCAAGAAGATGACTTTTGCCGACGTCAAGGCGGGCAAACTTTCGACGCGCGTCGAGACCGCCGATCAGTTCGTGGACGACCTCGTCGCGACCGCGCGCACGATCGGCACCGATCGCGCCAGGCGCGCGGCGGACGTGCTCCAGAAGTGGGATCGCCTGTCCGAGAACACCAGCGACGGCATGTTGCTGTTCTACAAATTCATGACGGAGGCCGGCGCCGGGTTCACCAATATCGGCGGCTTCGCCGTGGCCGTCGATGATCGCAAGCCGCTCGCCACGCCACGCGGGTTTGGCGATCCGCCGCGAGCCGCCGCCGCGCTCGACAAAGTGGCCGGCGACGTGGAGAAGGAATACGGCCGCCTCAACGTCCCATGGGGTGACGTGCTGCGCTTCCGCCGCGGCGCCGTCGACCTGCCCGGCAACGGTGCGCCCTCGCAGCTCGGCGCCATTCGCACGATTGGCGTCAGCCCGTTCAAGGATGGAAAGGTCGAAGGCGCCTCGGGGGACACCTTCTTCGCCGTCATTGAGTTCTCCACGCCGCAGCGCGCTGAAGGGTTACTCAGCTACGGCAACTGGTCGAAGAAGGGATCGCCGCACATCGAAGACCAGATCAAGCTGATGTCGCGAAAGGAAATGCGCCCGATCTGGCGCGATCGCAAGGACGTCGAAGCCCACCTCGAAGCGAGAAAGGTTTTCTAACCGCGCAGCTCCTGTTCGTGGGCTTCCCGCAGCCGGAACTTCTGGATTTTTCCGGAGGCGGTGAGCGGGAAGCTCTCGACCTTGCGAATGTACTTGGGCACTTTGAATCGCGCGAGCCGATCGCGACAGAAGGTCTGCAGCTCGTCGCAGTCGATCGCGGCGTTGGGGTGCAGCCGCAGCGCTGCGGCAACCTCCTCTCCAAAGAACTCGCTCTTCACGGCATACACCGATGCGTCGGCGATCGCCGGATGCGTGCGCAGCACGTCTTCGACTTCTTTCGGCGCGATGTTCTCGCCGCCGCGGATGATGATGTCCTTGATGCGTCCGGTGATGCGGACGCGGCCGTCGCGATCGATCGACGCCTGATCGCCGCTGCGGAGCCACCCGTCTTTCGTAATCGCCGCCGCGGTCGCGTCGGGCATCTTGTAATAGCCCTTCATCACGACGTAGCCGCGCGCCCACAGCTCGCCATCGGCGCCAACCGGAACGTCGGCGCCGGTCGCGGGATCGACGATACGCACTTCGCTTTCGGGCATGACGCGGCCAACGGTCTGCGTGCGCTCGATGAGATCGGCGTCGCGCGGCGTCTGCGTCAGTCCAGGCGAAGTCTCGGTCAGGCCGTAGACGATCGTCAGCTCACGCATCTTCATTTGATCGATGACGCGCCGCATCAGCGGCTCCGGGCACAAGGCGCCGGCCATGATGCCGGTTCGGAGGGACGAGGTGTCGAATCGCGCGAAGTCGGGATGCTCGAGCTCGGCGAGAAACATCGTCGGCACGCCGTAGAGCGCGGTGCACTTTTCGCGATCGACAACTTCGAGGGCGCGCGTGGCATCGAAGAATTCGAGCGGACACAAACAGGCGCCGTGCGTGTAGGCGGCCAGGACGCCGAGCACGCAGCCGAAGCAATGGAACAACGGCACGCACAAGCAGAGTCGATCCTCCGGCGTGTAGCCGAGCCCCTCGCCGATCCAGTAGCCGTTGTTGACGATGTTGCGGCTCGAGAGCATGACGCCCTTGGGGAAGCCGGTCGTGCCCGACGTGTATTGCATGTTGATCACGTCATCGACGCCGACCGCGGCCTCGCGCTGATCGAGCGCGGCCTCCGGACATCCGCCGCCATCGATCGAAGCCCGGCGTACGGCATCGCATCTACAGGACAAGAATCGCCGATAAAGAACAGGCTCCTCACAGCAGGTTTCGCTTCGCGAATCTCCGCCATGTAGTCGACGCCCTTGAAACCGCCGATCGTGAAGAGCGTCGAGGTTTCGCTCTGGCGAAGCAGGTATTCGATCTCACGGGCGCGAAGGGAGGTGTTGACGGTGACGAGGATGGCGCCGATCTTGGCGAGCGCGAACTGCAGGACGATCCATTCGGGCACGTTCGTCGCCCACACCGCAACGCGATCGCCGCGCTCAACGCCCGATGCGATCAGGCCGCGCGCGATCAGGCGTGCTTCGGATTCGAGCTCACGAAAGGTCCAGCGGAGATTGCGATCGGCATAGACGAGCGCTTCACGATCGGGGAGCGCGTCGGCCAGTTGCGTCAGCAACCGGCCGATCGTGACATCGCGGATCTTCATCTGGAGAGAATGACGAACTCGACCCGGCGATTCTGGAGCCGGCCCTTTTCGTCGCTGTTGGCGGCCACCGGCTGCGACTCACCAAAGCCCTTCGACTGCAGTCGAGCGGCGGCGATGCCGGCCTTCGTCAGATACGCCACGACCGAGGCCGCGCGGCCGTCCGACAACTTCTGATTGAACGCATCTTCATCAACCGAGTCCGTGTGGCCGCGAATCTCGATGCGCATCGTCGGCATGTCGCGCAACATGGCCGCGAGTCGATCTAATTCCGCCTGCGATTTTGGCAGCAGCTCGGTCTTGGCGGTCTCGAAGAAGATGTTGTTGAGGCGAATCGGCACGCCGGTCGCGATCGGGACGAGCACCAGGTTGCGCTCGAACACCTGCTGATCTTTCGCCTGCGTCAGATCGATGCGATCGCTGATCGCGATGTAGCCGGAGGCCGAAGCGCGGAAGCCGTAGTCTTCGCCGATCGGCAGCGCGATCTGATATTTCCCATCGCGCGGATGCGCGCCGGCCTGTCCCGCGGGAAACGCGTTCTTCAGGAACTCGTAGGCGATGCCGGCGGGAACCGGCCTGCCGGAGGGATCGGTGACGGTCCCCTTCACGAACGCGACCGGTAGCGGCCGCATCGACGGCGGCAGCTCGAACTCGTAGAGATCTTCCTTGCCGCGCTCGCCGAGCGACATGAATGCCATGCGGCCGGTCGCATCGACCGCGAGGTTCATGTCGGCCTGCGGTGTGTTGATCTCCTTGCCGAGATTCTGAGGCGGCGACCACTTCAGCCAGGTGTCGTCGAGACGGCGCGACATCCAGATGTCGTTCTCGCCAAGCCCGCCGGTGCGTGCCGACGAGAAATACAGCGTCTGATTGTCGGGCGCGAGCCACGGCGAGATTTCTTCTTGCGGGGAATTGAGCATCGCGGCGTTCGCCGGTTTCGACCAGCGCCCGTCCGGCTGCACCAGCGAGATGAAGAGATCGCGGCTGCGGTTCTGGCTCTCGCTGTTGACGATCGACAGGATCAGCGCGCGGCCGTTCGGCGCGAGGAAGTAGTCGCTGCGCACGCCGGGCTGATGCGCGTAGCCGATCACCTTGAGCAGCTCCGGCGCGCTCCACGACGTGGCGGTGCGGCGGCTGAAGCCGATGATGGTGTTCTGGTTGTCGCGCGCGGGATCGGGCGCGACGAGCGGCGGTTCGGCCTTCTTCGCGCCCGGCGCGCCCTGCTTGAGAATTCCCATCAGGTCGGCGCCTTCCATCTGCTTCGCCATTTCCTGGAACGCCGCCATCCGATCCCAGTTGCCAACGAGCAGCGTGTTGCCGTCGGGCAGCGCGGTGACCACCGCCGAACTGTTGACCTCGTTGTTCAGCGGCGCCGGGAGACGCTCAGCCTGGCTCCACGATCCATCGGGCTGACGACGCGACATGAAGATCGTTTGCTTGAGGGGCCCTGATGCCGCGATTTTTGGCGCCGCGGCGCGGCTCTGCTTGATCGTGTCCTCGAGCATCTTGCGCTGCTCGGGCGGGAGCTTATCGAGCTGCGCTTCGAGGACTTTCAGATCGGCTTCGAGCCTGGCGTTGACCTTGTTGCCTTGCTCGGTGTCGACACCTTCGCGGATGAACCAGAGCGTCTGGCCGTCCGGGCTGATCACGGGAATCAGCTCGCGATGGGTGGTGGTGTTGACAGCGGGGCCAAGCGGCTTCTTCTTCCCCTGACCTTGCGCGCCGGCCGATGCAGCAGCCAGCAACAACAGTACGAGCAGGCACGAACGTAAACGCATTGGCAGGGTCTCCGGGGAACCGCTGCCATCCTACATCGAACCGACTACTGACGACGGCGCCAGCGAGGGCCGTGAATCGCAAGGTCCACGGCATCTCCGGGCGTCTGGACCGTCAAGCCGTCAGCGCGCGCGTCCCGCACGAACCGCGCATCGACCTTGTGGATGCGCATCTTGACCAACTGATCCTCGGAGACGGTCACGAACCCGACGTCCTTCATGTCCTTGATGTAGCCGGGCGTCACCTTGTGGATGCGGAACTTCACCAGGTCATCGATCGACATGCCGCCGAAGCCGAGCGTCTTCAGCTGATCCATCTCCTCGGGTGAGACCTTGTGAATGCGCATCTTCACGAGGTCTTCGCTCAGCACGTTCTTGTAGCCGCGCGCTTCGATCGCCTTGATGAACTCCGGCGTCACTTTGTGGATGCGGAATTTGATCAGATCCTCGACCGACAGCCCGCGTATGCCCTGCGCCTGAAGAGACTTGATGTTCTCGGGCGTCGCGCCGTGAATGCCCATGCGGATCAGATCGTCGACGTCGATGCCCTTGTAGCCGACCGCTGCAAGATCGCGCACGAACTCGGGCGTGACCTTGTGAATGCGGGTGCGGACGATGTTGTCGAGCGAGAGGTTGGGATAGCCGGCCTGCGCGAGGCCGCGCACGTGCGCAACGGTCACGTCGATCACCGCGAGGCGGACGATGTCGTCGACGGTGAGGCTCTTGTAGCCGGCGCTTGCCATGTTGTTCACGAAGGTCTGATCCTGCGTGAACGTGTAGGTGCCGCTGCCGCGGCCCTGGTCGAACGATCCGCTGAAGCGGAACGTGCCGGCCTCACGCGTCCAGCTGAACTGGACGTCGTTAGCGAGGTTGGCGACGGCCGCCGACGGCAGGCCCACCAGATCGCGGAGGCGCACGCCGAAGCCCCACCGGCTGTCGCCGGCCCCGGTGCGCAGGTTGAACTGGATGCGCGGCTCGCCGTCGTCACCCCGCCAGGTGTTGTAGGTGTCGGCGGTCCATTCCCCTCTCGAGGCCTGGGATTGCGCAGATTGGAATGCCAGGGCCGCAGAAGGCACAGAAGGCTCAGATCTAAAACCGACCGGTTTCGGAAGTACTGCCGCACCCAAGACCGGCATGGCGAGAAGAAGCATCGTGAAAAGGGCGATCTTGCGCATCGGTGGCCTCGATCCTTGGATGGATCGAGGTCATCGCAGGGTTGGAAGGTCTGAGAAGAATGGCAGAGTTGGCTGTCTATAGTCATGCAGGCTCATGGAGTTAACCGACACCGAATTGTTTCTCGCTTTTCGCCAGGCCAAATTAGGGCTGAACCAAGAACAGCGTGGTGTTGGCCGAATCTCGATGGCGCGATCGCAATTACGAATCGAAAAGATTCTTGACCGTCTGCGCCAGCAGTTGGTCGTCAAGGACGGCTGGTTTGACGACATACGCTTGGGCGACGTTCTTGTCGTCCCAAAGAATGCCGAGAAGCCACGACAGGCCGGGAGTGTCATTCGAATCGGACACGATGTCCCTGCTGAAGGTGCGATCGATCTGCGAATGCACCTTTATCCTTCGATCGAGTTTGCGATAGTCGAAATCCTCTGGTTATGGCGTTTCGGACCAGCGATAAACGCTGCCACTCCTTCGGACGTTTACTCAAATAGGCTCAAGATTCGGTACGGAGAAGTGGACAGATTCAGTCGCGGACCATTTGGGTATTGGGGAACGGACTATGCCAATTTCCGAGACTCGGCGCTTTTTGCGGCTCGAGATCTCCTAACTGCTGGTCCGCAGCGATGCGTTCTGTGTTCGTTCGATCTCAAGGATTACTACGACAATATCGATACCGAGTTTTTACTTTCGCCCAGTTTTCTGGAATCGCTTCGAAGAGCGACAGAAGGCTGGCCTCGTCGCATAGACGTGGACGAGTATCTGCGGGCTACACAAAGCCTACTCACCAGTCTTCAGCAGTATCGCGATTTGGCATCAAAGATCTCCGGTCTTCCTGTGCAGCGAGGAATTCCGATTGGAACCCTGACTTCTCGCCTTATTGCAAATGCAGCGCTGATCGAACTGGACAAATACATCCGATCTCGAACTTCCGTGCGTTACTACGGACGTTATGTCGACGACATGCTTATCGTTTCCAACGCTGATGTCGCTGAGACCGCCACCGAGATCGACATGGTGGCGCGTTTTCTGCCCTTGGGGTCGCTACCAAGAACTCAGGACGATTCAGCTCTTAGTCTCGACGAATTGGCCCTGGGCCGGCCGCGTTCCTCCTTTCGGATCCAATCTAAGAAGTTGAAGGCGTACTCGTTGAGAGGGCCGCGCGGACTTGATTTTCTAGGTGCGATACAACGTGATCTCCAATTCTTGTCAAGTGAAAGACGAGCATTCGTCCGGCCTGACAGTCTGGGGACGACGGATCCTCTCGCCTCGGTCGTAGTCGGTGCAGACGAGAACAGTCCAGTACAGCTTCTAAGGGAGGCGGACCGACTTAGGATTGGTCGCTTCGCGGCGAGCACCGTCATCAGGAACGCTGAGATCGGCGTTGAGCTACTTCATCCGGACGAAGCGGCCGGTTGGTGTCGCAATCAACTAAGTACCTTGGTAAACATCGCGACTGACGCAGAGCACTGGATCAAGTACCTGGAATACTCTTTCCGCGCCCTCGGCGTCTGTGTTGCCGCTGGCGACATCGAGACGGCGCAGCGCGTCGTTCTGCGCCTCCGAACACATCTCAGTGGCCTCGCGACTGGACGCCTCTATCTTGTCTGGAATGGGTCGATTGTTAAGGAGCCTCGAGCGGCCCAGCTCCTTCGGTTTTGGTTCGAACGCCGCCTGTCAGAGGAATTCTGTGCGTCAGTTCCATTAGGCCTGTTGAGGACCGCAGAGTCATTCTCCAACTTCGCGAAGGCTGTAATCGGTGAACTGTGGGACGAAGAAATGGGAGTTCCGGTTGATAAGGCGCGTGATTGGATTCAATCGCTCTTTCGCGCCGACCTGCGCCGCCTAGATCGAGAGGCAGACACGAACCGGACGACATGGATACCATTCCTTCCCACGTCTGACCTGTCTCGGTGGCAGACCATCCTTGAGACTGATCCGGTCACGTCAGGTCGCGTCTCACGCATACGAGACTTTCTAGTGGCCGCTTTTGAAACCGGCGACGTTACGTATGCAGGTATGAATTCGGCTGACGTGCTGCTTATGACAAAGCCACCGTCTCAGTTTGACATCAGTTATCGCTGGGCAAGAGCAGGTCGATCGGTATCGTCACTAATACCAACAACCAACGCGATTAGGGGAACGAACTATCCGGACGACTTGGTAATGCAGATCGACGATCACACAGTTGATATTTCGCCAAGCGTCTCCACTGACGTCAGTCCAGTTGTTGTGATGCTCGGAAATCTACCTTCACAGGAGGCTTGGCTAATACCGGCCGCCAACGGCAGGCCAGTTGAGAGCCGAGAGCGGTTAAACAACGTGGCCCGAATAGTGAATCGGGCTGTAAATCGTCGCGCCCACACTGGCGAGAATATCGTCTTGCTGTTACCGGAGCTTTCATTGCCTCGGCGATGGTTCCGTCGTCTCGCCGAGTTGGCGATAAGCCGAGAGATAAACCTTGTCGCCGGTCTGGAGTATGGGCGGACATTGAGCAGTTCTGTCGTGAATGAAGCTGTCGGAGTTTTTTCGGTTTGGCCGCGCGATGGCGTTGTCTGTGTCTGGCCGAAAACAAAGCCCGCACGGATTGAACACAAGATGCTTCTTGAAGCTAAGATCAGCTTCGAGTTTCACGCAGTTCAGCCTCCTCTTGTCGTCAAGGCAGCGTTTGGCGCGATATCTACGTTGATTTGCAGCGAGCTTCTTGACATCGAGCTTCGTGCAGCCCTGTTAGGCCGTATCGATCTGCTTCTGGTGCCTTGCTGGAACCCTGACACAGCCACTTTCGAGCATGAACTGAAAACAAGTGCATACGATTTGCACTGTTATGGTGTCCTCGCTAATAACGGTTTGTACTCTGATTGTCGTGTTCAAGTTCCGGCGAAAGAACGGTTCGAGCGAGATGTGTGTCGCCTGATTCTTCCCGGAGTTTCCGAGAGCATCGCGGTTCGAATCGACGTTAGTCAGCTCCGCCAGTTCCAGATGAAGTCACTTGCTAATCCCAAGCTGGATCTTAAGAAAGAGCAATTCATGCCGCTGCCGCCGAGTTACGTCTACCGAAGGCCTGTCACAAAGTTCTGAACCAAGAACTGTCACGGCAATTCGGCAAGGCGCAAACGCTTTCACAGCAACGCGCCAAATACCGTATAACCGCGCCGGCCGAGGAAATCGATAACTTCGACCGCCGCGCCTCGCGCGTCTCCACCCGCGTTAATGGCTTGCTCAAGAATCGACTTGGCAGGTTCCTGCCAGCCGTGCATGCGCCAGCCTTCCCGGTCGCCTCTGACCATATGAGAAACGATTCGAACTGACTTAATGATGTCGATGTGCGCCACTTTCGCAAGCCGCTCCATCACGAAATCCTCGGGTTCAGGAACCGGGGCAAATTGAACAAAGTCGTGCAACGATGATAGGGCCCATTGGTCAGGAAATTCACCGCTGGCGAACCACGACCCGAAAAGGACGGCGTCTGGGTTTTGTTCAGCGTCCCGCTTACCTTGACCGCCCCAGTAGGCATCCCAAAGCGCCATGAATCGTTCAATTACTTTTCCGGGAACCTCTTCGTGGCCGAAGCTCGATCCGACAAAGCCGATTGCATGACGACGAATTGCGGGCTTCGCGCTGCTGAGGAATTCAGCAATGACGTCATCCTGCAACGTCAACTGACCCCGACCGTATAGCACCATCAGATGCTCACCAAGCCTGAACATCGGCTGATCGTGATCTTGCTCAGCGATATCGACCACTGCAGCTTGTCGAACGGCGTAACGATATTGCCCCTCCAAGGCTCGGTAGAAAACGATGTGTGGGCGAACCCACACGATGAATGAATTCCAAGCCGACCACCCAAACGCTCTTGAAGGTTCATCTTCTATCTGTTCAAGATTGAAGACTCGGTCAGCATTCTCGGCAAGCCACGAGCCGCCAACCCAATTGATTACGCCGATCCTGGAGCCGATGATTGCCATCGCTTCGAGGCTTTGGTTTGTCGGATCGGTCTGCCATTTTAAGAGTTCTGCGAGTTCTGGAACAGCCTGCATACCACCTGGGACGGGGTCCACCTTGCCACCAGCAGTCAGATGCAGCGCGACCCACCTTGCGAAGTCCAAACCGGCCTCGACCGCTTTACCACGCGGCGAGTTCATGCCTAAGTCCAAATAATCGTGCACCCTCACATCGTCGGAGCCCGTGTCGCGGACGATGTAAGACTTTGAACGGTCTCGATACAGACGTCGCACCAACATCCAGAGAGTCTGGCGGAACTCGTCAAGACCGAATCTGGGGCTGTCTTGTTCTCGCGTTGCTTGGCACACTGTCTCGATCAGCTCCGACACTTCATCGCGTGCTGGCTGCCATCCGTCATCGACAGGTTGACCAACGACCCATTCGCACAAACCCAGGACGACATGTAGGTCAATCTCGCGACCTGACTTCACGGCAGCCGCCATTCGCCGAATGTAAACGGATACGAATGATGGTGGGTGGCTCCTCAGCGTCAGCGCCTTTCGCGAGAATTCCTCCGGCTTCCTAGAAAGGTATTCCCCAAACGTTGACGTGAGGCCACCGACGCTCGGCATAAAGGCGTCGGACGGTTGCCACGTCGATACGTACTCAACCGCTTCCTCGAATGTCAGTGCCAATAGTTCTTCTACTGAGATCGGACTCTGCTCACCCCTCCCGACGCTTACGCGGAAGTTAAGATCCGCCATTTCTGGGGTGCCATGATCGGCCAACATGCGTTCGTAGAACTCAAGATGCGTCCCCTCGAGCACGGCCCGTACCCAATGGAGCTTTTTAAACTTCCAATAGTCGATTCGAGACTTTCGATCGCTGTCGCTGGGTTCTCGACGAAGGCTCTGCCTGACGTCTTCGTCGAATCCCGCCATGTCGGGGCCTTCGTCAACCCATCTAAACCACTCGCCCCTTTCTGTGATGCCTATCTTCGCGAGATGGCGCCCAACTAACCGCGCATACTCGTGTTTTAGTCGGTGGTCGTCGAATAAGGCACGATCGAGAATGGTCTTTGTCGCTAGACCCAGCTCTCGGTCGCCAAATTCGGCAATCAGGTGTACTGATAGTCGTCGGAAAACGGTCAATCGACGATTCGCCAAAAGCTCTAGTGCATTGGTCAGCGACATGCCGCCGCTTCGGACTCCGAACTCGAAACCCTCCCGTACACAGCCTACGACGACGCCGACAAGATCATAGTCGTGGTTCTGCTCGTGCTCTTCGATGGCCGGCCGCCAGATGTACGAATAATCATCACCGGATTCGTCGTCGACGCTTTTTGTTGACCGTACAAGCATCTCAAGCCAATCGCAAAGCATTGGCAAAAAAGCATCGGCGCGGCGGGTCGCAAGAATTGGAGTGACTCTCTTGAGTCCCTCTCTGTACCAATAGCTCGCGCTCCGGCCGAATCCCGTCTTCGGGTTCTCACCGCTTGGAGCAAACAGGGCTTCAGCGAGCGAAAGTGAAAGATCGAGTTCGCCTTCCTCGGCAAGTCTCAGGCACAGCTCGGTCGCGTCCTTGAAGTGAACCCAAAGGATCCCCGCCGCGGCGGCTCGCCGGACCGCAGGCACGAGCGCACCTGCATCGGCAATCGGCACAGCGCGAGCAGCATCGAGCATGTCGCCGATCACCGATACATTCTCGGTTGCCGTGGCGGCAAAAACCGAGGCAACCTCTGATGGCACCCGGGATGCAACTCGCGCTAAGTATTTTGAGGCTCCCCAAGAAGGGAACCGAATACCGCCTTCCACGGTCTCAGGCGGTGGAGGGTCATCGAAGACACCCGCTTCTCTCAGAACCGTGACCCACCGTTCGTCATCGAGGAGATTCCAGAATTCGCGCTCAACATCCTGATCACGCAGCAGGGGCTGAATGAGCTCGTATTTCCGTTTTACAGAGGTCGAACTCGAGAGCACGGCCTTGACCTCGGTCAACTGTTCGAAGAAATGGCTACTCATCGCTCGGGCTCCACATCGACTCGGTACGGCGACGGCTCCACACCCGGGGTTCGAAATGCCGGCGGTTGCTTCTTTGACCAGTAGTCGAGCACGGC
>Ga0193741_1000364_pt1 | contig 13242 bp, 21 predicted proteins | sample L2s2metaG_FD_143059 | JGI IMG/M metagenome (GOLD analysis project Ga0193741, IMG submission 143059) | Soil microbial communities from a riparian zone of the East river system, Colorado, United States - L2s2 | ecosystem: Environmental > Terrestrial > Soil > Riparian zone | place: USA: East River...
CGATCGAGTCGTTCAGGGTCCCCACCGCGTGCTGGTGATGGTGATCGGCGTACTCCATGTGGGTCTTGGGGCCGTCACCCAGAAGGACCTTCAGGAGTTCCTTCATGAGATCGCTGTTGGTTGTCTCTGCCATTGGCTCTCTTTCTGTTCAGGAACGCAGCATGACTGCGGCGTCCGTTGTCGGCTTGCCTGCACGGAACAGGTCCTCAGGCGTCAGCTTGCGGATGTGTCCCGTGTTCGGGTCGATGAACAGGTCCACGCTGCCCACCTTCCCAGGAGGTCGCTTGTTCTTGGCAATGGACAGAGTGATGCTGTTCTGATGACCGCTACGCTCGTGCTCGTTGAGCCTCTGGTTGTCCTTCTTGCGGTAGACCTCCAGCACGATGATGGCCTCAGCGGCGCCACCGTAACGCATCCCGTCCATGCCCTGCTCGGTGCCACGAGTGTTGCCCTCGCCACGCTTGCCCTGGTGGATGCAGAACACAGGAGCGTTGACGGGCCTGGCCCATCGCTTCAGCCCCTGGGCGGCACGGGTCACTGCACCGTAGTCACTGCCTTCCAGTAGCTCCAGGTAGTCATAGACCACCATGTCGATATGGGCGCCCCAGTAGTCCTGGGCCTCGTCCACGGCCTCTCCCATCTGAACGAGGCTGAGTCCGCCATCGATCACGATGAGATGCTTGAAGTCCTCTGCGGCAGCGGAGCGCACGAGGCTGACCGCCTCGTCGTCGTTCGCCTTCACGCGCTGCTCCAGCGCCTCAGCGCTGACGCCATAGCGGATAGAGATCAGCTTGGAGAGCACCATCTCAGGTGACTCATCGGGCGTGAAGATGATGGCGTAGGCGTCAGGGTTGTTGTTCAGGGCGTTCAGGACTACCTGAGTCTTGCCTGATCCTTCACGACCTGTGACGAGGGTGAACTCGCCCCGCCCATGTCCACGTGTGAGTCGGTCCACCTCAGGAATTCCGAGGTAGAAGCGATCGGTGTTCTGAACCTGATCCACGTAAGCGTTGCCGTCAAGAGGACGGATGTGTGCGTAGCGGCGTGCGACAACCTCTGCCTCAGCCTCTCGACTCGCCTCCTGTTGCGCTTGAATGCGCCTTCGCACTTCTGCAAGATCAAGCTCCTCTGCCAACTGACCCTCCAGTCCCTCTCCTCGGCCAACGTGATGTTGGACACTGCGCACACCCCCTCGATCTGAGCCTTCAGCCAGGCCGCAGCCAGCCGACGTCGCTCCTCGTCGTTGATGTACCAGTTCGCCCACTGGGAGTACCCGAGGTTGCTCAGGTAATCCCAACATGCCTGCTCCAAGACCCGCTCCTCGATGAACGTGTCGTATCGCTTACGCACTAGGTGCCTCCTGTGGTTTGGGGACGAGAAAGGCGCCCCCGAAGGGGCGCCCTCCTCGCTCTGCATCCCCCGCAGAAGGTCAGTCCACCCAGAAGCCCACTCGGCTATCCTTGTGGGTGAAGTCAGGGCTGGTAGACCACGACGGATCGTTGGCCTTCTTCGAACGGTTGTCGAAGAACTCCTGCGGGTGAGACTCGTAGCGGGCTGCTGCCCACGTTGAGTTCTCCTTGCGAGCGGCCTTCATCTCAGCACCGCCCATGTTCTTGACAACCGTTCGAATGTACGGCGGGTTCTTGCTTGCCGTCACGCCCTGGACAGGGCGGTCGTCGCCCTTCAGAGCGCCCTCGGTCACAACTGCACCAGGGAACTCCTTGAAGACCTCACGGAGGACGTCGCCCTCCTTGACTGCCTCGATGCCCAGGCGCTCGTACACCACCGCAGCGGCGTAGTTGGCCGCCTGGCGAGACAGAGCCAGCCAAGCCTCGGCCGCCTCAGGTGAGGCGTCCATCAGGTCGGTCGGGTAGTCGAACTGCACGAAGCATGCAGCCTCCACGTTCTCGTAGTCCAGGCCACGGTTCTGGAGGTTGATCTTGCGGCTGAACTGGAACGTGCCCTTCAGGTTCGACAGCGCTGCCGCCATCGCATCCTGGAGCGTGTTGTCTACCACCTGCTCTACAGCCTTCTCAGTAGCTGCCAATTGGTCCCTCTCTTTGGTCAGGTCTGAAAGTGCTTACCCTTGCACTGGTACCACTTCATGCACCAGTCTGAACTACACAGGGCGTGCTGATCCCTGAGTGGCCAATTGGGGAGATCAGCCTCGATGAACTGAGCGATCGACACCAACTGCTCCTTCAGAAACGACACGTGCTGCATCGTCCTGTCGGCAGGGAGACGCTGCGGCCTCCTGCCCATGAAGTCCAGGTTCACGAAGGTGAACGGAACCTCAGCGTCACGTGGATACAACCCTGCCTCGTAGGCAGCGGCTGCGTAGATCGTAGCCTGTACGCTCCACCGACGCAGCTTCCACCCCTCCTTCCCGAACTTGTCCTTGTTCGCAGACAGCTTCCAGTCCATGATGCCAGACGAGTCAGCGTAGTCGGCTGTACCTGACAGCCAGACTTCACGCTTGTCGTCCTCGTGGAACAGGAACTTGAACCCCTCCTCCACCCAGATGGTGGCCTTCAGGGTAGGGTACACGTTATCATACCACGAGTAGAAGCCGCCCTCGATGTGATCAAAGGCGGTCTTCTCTCGCTTGACCTTCACCCATCGGAAGTCAGGGCTGGATGCGAGATTGCGGAAGGTGTCCAAGCCCAACGCTACCGCATCCTCTGGCTCCCGACAACGCACCAGGACCGCCTCAATGGCGGCGTGCGTTGCGGTTCCCGCTGCTGCTGCATCGGTCTGATCTGGTGGGTAGGTGTCGGCACGGATGAGCCTAGCCTGCTCAGGACACGTGAAGTACGTGTTGAGCCACGACTGCCTGAAGACATGGACTGGCTTAGTCTTCAGACTCAGTTCCATGCTGTCTCCTGAACTCGTCGTACGAGAGTCCGCATCCTGGCGCCCAGCCCACTGGCCGACCTGGCGCTCCTCTGCCTGCCTCGTGGGGTTCGCATCCCTGCTCTCGCAACAACCTTCCGAGCACCGCTGAGTGCATCTGCTTTCCAAGTTCGTAGCTGGCAAACCTGGTGATCTCGGCCAGGTGGACGCCCCTCTGATGCATGGCGATCACCCGCTGGATGAAGACAGGGTGGAAGATGTGCTTCTGGCCCACTTCGTCCAGTGCCCTACGAATGAAAGTATACTCCGACCGCGTCAACGACCTGAAGGATACATTCTCCTTCGTGATGCGCTCCCAGCCAGCGCCCGCCTTCACGAGGCGGATCAGTTCCGCCATGTCCTCACGGGAAAGGCTGGCTGAGCCAGCGTAGGCACGAGGATCGTCTTCTCTCCCTGGCTTACCTGTGACGCGGAGAGGGATCATGCCCACGTCGTATTCCAACCAGATGTCGGCACCGAGTCGGATCACATCCTCAACGTCACCGATCACACGCCCAAAGTCAGGTGGGTCATCCCACGTGATGTCTGCTGTCTTGGAAAGGTCCACGTCGCACAGGCAGTCCGCACCGTGTGCTCGGTAGCCGCAGGTTTCTGTCCTGTTCTGGGGGTTGAGGTATACGTCGATGTGTGCCTCGCCCGAGAGAGGGGAGCGACTGCTCCGCTCGTGCCATACAGTTGACACTTATCACCGCCCTTCAGTCGTTGGGTTCTCTTGCAGGGCGAACTGTACGACACCGTGTCAAGCCCCCCTCACCAGGGCATAGCTCTCCCCAATTTCAATCCTGAATTCTGAGGGTGCCGTCTACGCACGGAGCGCAGCGGAGGGCGTAGAGACAATCCCTAACCGCGGCCTCTGGGCGCCCCTGGCGGGGGCGCCGAATCCCTGAGCCTCAATCCCTAGGGACTCTGCGTAGCGGCATCGGCTTCTAGATCACTGAATTGGGAGTCTAGTCAGGCTGTTGGAAGCCCCTGACGGATAACGTTTCCCCTGGTCAGAGCGTTGTGTACCGATCGGTACAAATCTGACTCGCCGTCAGGTTCCGTCCAGCAGGTTCCCGAGGTCAGTCGGGTTGGCTCGGACGTACCCCATGGTTGTGTCGATCGACTTGTGGTTCATCAACGCCATGACCATGTGCGACGGAATCCTGGCGTTGAACAGGTTCGTGGCTGTCGAGTGTCGCAATTGGTGAGGCGTGTACTTGGGGATGTGCAGGACGTCCCGACACAGCTTCGTGAACGCCTCGTACAACGCACGTTCACCGCTGTACGGGCTGAGTTCGTAGTAGTTGATGCGCGTGTGGTTGGCCGCCCTCACGAGGACCTGTAGGTCAGGCAACAGGTGGGGGAGGCGCAGGTTCACGGTGCGCGCCATGTCATGCCACGGCAGCGTCTGCTCGCCCCCACCCTTGCGGGTGAAGTTCGTCAGTCGGGTCGGCGTGATCTGATCACAGGTCAGAGACTGCAACTCGGCCACACGCAGGCCAGCGAAGTACCCGAAGCCCAGAACCGCCCGCAGGCGATCGGACAGGTCATGCCCCCAGATGATCTGCCAGTGCTCGTCCAGGATGGGACGCGGGTTGCGGTCACGCATCTTGGGTCCACGCAACTCCAGTGCTGGGCTGCGGACGATGTGGTGTCGCTGCGCCAGCCACGTGTAGAACCCGCGCAGGACCTTGACGTCCAACTGCTGCGTAGCGGCCTTCCCCATGCGGCCGTTCAGCGCCTTGCGTCCACGCTTGACGTAACGCTCCAGTTCCGTCAGTGTGGGAGCCATGGGGTCGATCTTGCGGGTTGAGCAGTACGCCAGGTAGTCGATCATGATGCCCGCGTACTTCTTGTAGGTGTTCTCGGCGCTATGGGCTGTGTCCCTGTGCCAGGTCAGCCACTCGTACGCCAGTTCGTCTGCCGTCTCGTCCTGCATGGGTCCTCCATGGGTTGTGTGTGGAGCCAGGTTTGCGCTGGTACCGTTGGGGTTGGCCTACTTACACGAACCTGACTCCACACGACCGTGCCAGGTGGTGACGCCCCAGGACGCCACCACCCAGCGACCTCAGCGCTGCCTGCGGCGGCGCACGAAGCCCTTCCACGCGGCAGTCAGGACCTTCATGCCCTCGGACCGCTTCTCCTCCAGGGTGAAGCCGTACCACTCACGCTTCTCCACGTCGGGGATGCCCATGCGTGTCCAGGCGTCGTAGTTCCAGTAGTTCCCGAACACCTGTCCGAGAACACAGGACCTGGCGCTCTCGATGTTGAGCGTCTCCAGGGTGATCTTGCTCTCCCACCCTGGCTCGTGGAGGTCAAGCAGTTCCGCCCCGCGGGCGACTGCCTCCTCTGCCTGTGTCGGCGTCAGCACTGTCACTTGCGGTCGCTCCTGCCGTGCTTGTCGATCGTCCGTCCGCCCTCCTGGCGGCGCGCTGCCGCCTCCTTCTCGGCGCGGGCGATGCGCTGGCGATTGACCGCCTTGATCTCGTTGGCCCGCACCTGTTCGGTCTGGGACTTGCCGTCACTGCTTCTCCATGACCATCTACCCATGGCTCTCCTCCTCGCTCATGCGCATGCCGTAGCTTCCTCCGCTACGCTGCATGTCCTTGGATCGGTTGGTTTCACGGACGAACATTAGCAGACGCCCGAGATGGTTGTGCCCTACTCCTGTGTTCTGATCCACGCCCCAGAAGGTGTCTCCCCAGGAGTTGCCCTCGGCCAGGTGACACATGCCCGTGGCCTCCAACGAACGGGCCAGAGGGAAGTTGGGCTGGAACTTCAGGGACAGCAGGGAGTGCATGACTCCCACCTTGATGACGTCCCAGTCGGGACGCATGGGCAGCCGACGACCCAGCTTCTTGGCCAGTCCAGGAGTGGGCGTGTTCTGGATTTCCAGGCGCCATGAGGGAATCAGGGTCTTGGCGGCCTGGAAGGCGTGCTCGACCGTGGGGTAGAAGATGTTCTCGTAGCTGATGTCACTGGGAGCGAAGTTGCTCAGGAACGCGTACATGCCTGTGAACTCACGGATCGGCTTCAGCATGATTACACCAACGCCAGGATGGCAGCCGCAGCGGTCATCTTCTTGTCGTTCACGGGGTTGGACACGTCCAGCAGGGTCTGGTCCAGGCGACGGAACGTAGCGGCATCACCTTCAAGGCCCTTCATGGGTCGCATCCAGTCCAGCCACTCAGTGATGGCACCGTACACGGCCCACCCGTTGTGACCGACCAACTGGAAGTTGGTGGGTCCGTCCAGGTACAGCCTGGCGACCTCCTCGTGGACACCTGCCCTACGGGTGGCGTGTTGCTTGGGCAGGTCGTCGGGGATGGGCCACAGCGCCTGAGTCGCAGCGACGAACGCACGTCCGCCGTCTACGCTCAACATGGCCTGAGCCTTCTCGACCATGGCCCTCTCAGCCGCAGCCGCATAGCCCACAGCCATGGCTGCCTGGTCCATGCGCTCCTCAGCGTTGCCCGTGTGCTTGACGCTGATGGCCTGGCGAAGCTGACCCAACGACATCCGCACCGTGTTGGCGCAGACCTCACGGATGTTGGACAGGCCGATGGTGTTGGCCATGCTGCCGTCGAACGACGTGCCCACAAACAGGCCCCGCCTGATGGTGTCAGCGATGCCCTCAGGGTCGATCACGAGTTCGGGGAACTCCACGTGACAGAAGAACCGCTCCCCGAATTCACCCAACCGACCCATCGTGTCGATCACTGCCTCGTCCTCGGTCATGCCGACGATGCGAGCAGCGATGTCCATGATCTCGCCGCACTGCATGACCTTGTAGCCACCGCCTGCTACGCCCATCGGTCCGTAGATGTCAGAGACGACCTCGTACAGTTCGGGACCGTACGGCTCGCCCGCCTCGTCCTTCCACAGGCGATCCAGCGTCACGATGTCGTTGCACTTGGCTGCCTCCAGGGCAGCGCCCACCGTCTGGAACCCAGCCATCGGAGTGCCCAGGCGATGCCATGGCCAACCCCTGTCTTCGTTGAAGATGAACGATGACTCTCCGTCCACCTGTGTGATCTCGTGCGGCACGGCACTGCCTGCCTTTCTATGAGTGTTGGCGAGAGAGTGGGCTGGCAACGCTGGCAACCCACTCTCTCGCGCTAGGGGAACTCGACTCAGTCGCCAGCGTCGAGGTCCAGCAGACCCGACACGGTGGCGTCCAGGCGGTTGTCGTCCTCAATGGCGTCCTCGTCCACGGCCTCGGCGGCCCTGATGGCATCCACGAAGACGCCCTCGACCTCGTCAAAGGTGCAACCGTCGTGATCGTTGTACTCCACCACGCTGGAGTGCATGCCCTCCGATCGCTCCATCGTCTCGTCGTCGAGGAGCGCAACCGCCTGAGTGAATATCTCCTGGCGGGGTCCGCCGTGGGCCTCGCACCAGACGGGACTCACGCGGCAATCCTCGCACTCAGGATTGTTGCACCTGTGGGTGCCCGCCTCGACCTCGCCGTACACACAGTGCTCGTAGCTGGGACGCAACCCGACCGTCACGACCTGGAGGCCACCGATGGCGCACGCACCCCACCCGTTGCAGTACGGGGTGGATGGGTCCTCCTCGGGCCGTGGGTTGACGTAGAGTTCGCGCTGAACCCAACGACCGTCCTCACGTAGGACAGCCAGCCCCATCGTGAGCGCCTCCACGACCGTCTCAGGTGGACGATCGAACCCCTCTGGGATGTACAGGAAGCGGTCCTGCTCTCCCACAGTCTCGCTGATCGTGATCCCTGTCATGTGACGTTGGCCTCCTTGGCTGCGGCCTCTTCCTTGGCGAGGGCGATGGCGTCGGTGAACCACTGGATGGCTTCGGTGCGAGTGCTGCACACGTGATCGTTGATCATGGGAACGCTGCCCATGACCTCCGACGAGGGGCGATCGAAGGTGGTCCGTGACGACCGTGTCAGCGCCCTACGTGCCTCGCTGACGAGATCGTACGCCTTGGGACCATGGCCCTGCGCCTGTTCATCCAGGCGCCAGCGCCTGAGAAACGCGTCGGCGTTAGCTGACTTCGTCCGCAGGGCGCCGACGGTCACCGCGATGAGGAACCCGTCAGCACACGCCTGCCAACTGTTGCAGAAAGCATCCTCGACGTCGAGGTCGGGGTTGGTGTTCAGGAACCAGCTTCCCTGGACCCACTCGCCCTCCTCCACGATGGCGGCGAGGGCACGTTCCAGGACATCCACGGCTGTTGCGGGTTCGCCTTCGAACCCAGCGGGCACGAGTAGCTGCCACTCGTAACGCCCACGCCCCCCGTTGATGCGGGTTGACGTTGTCTCGGCTTTCGCCATCAGGTGTTGTCCTCCTGCGTAGTGGCCTCGTGTTCTGCGAGAGCGACGGCCTGGGTGAACCACTCGACCGCCGCCCTGCGGGTGGGGCAGTAGTGGTCGTTGATCATGGGGACGCCGTAGAACCCAGACCCACCCATGACCTGCGGCAGGGCCGCGTTCGCAGCGGTTCGGAGCGCCGTACGAGCGCCAAGGACGAGGACCCCGACCCCCCCATCGCGAGACATGGCGTTCTCGTCAAGGTGCCACCTCCGTCCCCACGTCGTGTCCGAGCCGATCCTCCGATGTGCCCCCTGCGTCACCACCAGGATGAACCCGTCCGCGCACGCCCGCCAGTCGTTGCAGAAGGCGTCCTCGGGGTCCACCTCAGGGTGAGCGTTGATGAACCAGTTGCCTCGCATCCACTCACCCTCGGCCACCAGGGCAGCGAGAGCGCGCTTCAGCACGTCCACAACCGATGTGGGTTCGCCCTCGAAACCCTCGGGTACGAGGACCTGCCACTCGCGTCCGCCAGCGATGTGACTGATGCGGGTTGAGTTGGTCTTCTTCTTCGTCATTCGTGCCCTTTCCATGAGTCGTATGTGAGTCCCGCCCAAACGAGGACGAGAAGAGTGAGGAGAGCGGTCACTGTCCCGCGCCCTGAACCGTCGGCGGCGTCTTGCACAGGCCGTTGCCCATGGTCGAACAGGACCAGCAGCCCATGTCTTCGGTGCAACGCAGGTCGGTGATGGGAGCGGGAGGCGCCTGGGGGACACTCCGCTCGGGGATGCGTGATGTGAAGTTGTGGACGGGCCGTGGCAGGATGCCAGCGGCCCAGCAGACCAGGACGATGAACGCCATGGTCACCACGTAGGTCACCACGTAGGTGATGAAGATGTCGATGGGTCGGGTGGATGTGATGCGCCTTGACGCGCTCATGTGGCTACTCCCTGGGTCGAATGCGTGAGTGGCCGCGCCACTACGTACGGATGCTTGATGTCGGCTAGCTTGGCTTTGCCCCCAGCGATCCACTGGGCGTGGACCGCTCCCTCTGCGTCAACCACCATGGTCACCAGAGGTTCGTCTCCCTCGTGGGGTATATGCGCATAGAAGGAGACTTCATACGGCCGTGTGTTGGCCATGATCCCTCCTTGGGTCATCTATGTGTCGGTACGCGCAATTAGCCCCGCACAGCGGGAGGCCGAGGGGGTAGTTGCCTCAAACCGCTGTGCGGGGCGCTGCGCTGCCACTGGGAAAGCCTGGCCTAACGAGGAGGACCCAACTCAGGAGGCGAGGCTGTGGCAGGGACTCAGGAAGCTCGTGTCTGGGTCCAGTGCTTCCTTCTGGGTGGTGGGATGAAGTACGAGCCCTTGCCCGCCTTGCTGCGTAGCGGCGTACCGTCCACCTTCATCCCCTTCAGGATGGACTGGGCCTTCTCGTCGCCGCGTTGGGCACGACGCTTGATGTTCTCGTGATAGCGGTTGCGACGACGCTTGGTGCGATTACCGTTGGCGCCGTTGCCGTGATGACTGTTGCTCAATGGTCACCCCTGTAGTAGCCGCTGTAGATGTCGAGGATGAACCTGACGATTCCACAGGTGACGGCGCCTGCGATGAACGCGGGGAAGCAGGGACTCATGTCTCTTCGTCCTTCCCCATCTCCACGAGTTCGCCCCAACCCAGACGTACCAGGGCGTCGTTGATGGCCTGATGTGGATCGTCGTAGGTCCACGACTGCGTGTACCTGTTGGGATGGTTCGGGTTGATGCTCATGGTCAGGACCTCGACCGAGCCATCTCTGGCCGTGACCCTGGTGACGCTCAGGCGCTCCACCAGAGTGCCGTCTGGGCGGTAGCCCTGAAGCACCATCAGGCGCTCCATGCGGGCTGGTATGTCCTGCTCGGTGAACTCTGACATATGTCCCCCTGTGGGTCGTTTGTGTCCGTACACAGAAATAGCCCCCCAGACCGAGGGGAGTCAGCCTGAGGGGCTACATCTGCATTGCGCCGAGACGGGACTAGGCCGTACGCCGCGTGCGCTTGCGGGTCGGCTTGCCCGTCACGGGGGAGATGGCCATGGGCTTCAGCGCCAGGTCCTCCAGCGTGTACGGCTTGGCCTCGGTCACGTAGTCGTACAGGCCGAACGAGCGGAACGCGCTCAGGTTGGCCTCGCCGCCCTTGGCCACCGCGTCGGACTGCGCCAGGACCTCGACCAGCAGGCTCTCCAGGACCTCCAGGGCCGCCATCTTGGCCCCGTCGCTGTAGGACCAGTTGTGGGCGTCCTGGCCCTCGGGCACGGTGCTCGCGGGCACGACGAAGTCGAGACGGAACATCAGGGAGCGCTCGGTGCGACGCTTCTCCAGGCCGATCTTGACCATGACCGCGTCGAACTCAGAGCACCAGCCCTTGTCGCTCGCGGCCTTGCACGCCTCGTTGATGACGTTGACGCGCCATTCCTGGCACTGGACGAGTTGGGCCTGCAACTCCTCCACCGAGGGCGTGCCCTGGGGGGCATCGGTGACCACGTCAGGCGTGGTCGTGTCGTTCGTTGACATGTGTGTCCTCCATTTGGACAAATGATTGGCAACGACACCAGCTTAGATCACCTTGTCAAGTAGCCCCCTACCAGGGATAATAACAATATTAGCCTCCCTCCTCGTGCTGTCTATGTGTGTATAGGCACGTCGAACATACGCCACTCGCCCATGCGCATGCCCCTGACGCACTCGTTCCACAACGCAGGTTCCAACGTCTCGTCACCCACGTCGTCAGGTGCGCCATGCATGCCGTAGTCCACCAGCACACCATGCGCACGACGAGCGCTGTACACGAACTGCCACTCACGCACGTCGAACAGGCCAGGGAAGTTGTCCCCCACGTACGCCTGAGCAGCGAGACACGCACGCTTACGAGCGGTCATCTTGAACGCCTTGCCTGCGTCCAGGATGCGCTCCTGGACTGTGGCGATCACGTACCAGGGTGTGTCACGACACTCGCACCCAGGTCGAGGCTTCATGTGCTTGTGAAAGCACTCAGCCTCGATCATGCCGATCTTCATACCGTGCGTAGCGGCAAACCACGCAGCATCTTCTGAGTGGGCGGCAGTGCGATGCCAGAACACCCACTCATTCCACGACTGACGGTACCCATAGCCGAACTCAGCCTTCACGACGTAAGGCATGTCATGCGCGGTGAAGATAGTGCGTGACGAGAGCCTGAGTCGTCGCATGGGTGAACCGTACAGCATTCCTGTACAGGTATAGCCTTCCACTGCCAGATTGCAGTTCCTGAGGATGTCTAGCGCCGATGACGCCACTACGCCCTGCCTGTCTCCCCTGAGGGGTCCGTTGGGATGTTGCTTACATTGCGACATTGCGACACTGCAACGCGGGCATGACAAACGCCCGCATGGCGGCTGCCAGCGGGCGTGAGTCCGTATGACTATGAAGTTGTGAGTCAGCGCCTACGTCTCATTCACGAGACGATCATAGCAGATCGCTGCGGCTGTCTTACACGCTGATGCCATCGCGCTAGTGTGGGCACCGATGCCTAGGGCTGCCAGACGTGACAGCACCTCACCCTGAAGCACCATGATGTCGTACAGACCATCAAGCTGACTCAGCGGGCAGCGGTGAGCCGAACGCACGATGTCACGCACGCGGCGACATGCCCTGTCAGATAGCTCACGACGCTTGCGTTCACGGCTGGCAGGTGTGTTATCAGAGATGTACTCCGCGTTTGCCATACGATCCTCAAATGCCGAGTCAGCAATCACGACCCGCGCACGGCTGATTTCACCGTGACGCGTGATGGCCCTACGGATCGCTCCCGCTGATGTACGGTCCACCGCGTGGGTTCCCCCACCGCCTCCCTCACGGGGGCGGGCAGCGATCCACCTAGGCACCTCTCGCACCGCACGGCTCAACGCGTGAGCATCCATACGTGGCCGTTCCTGCCACACCCCCTGGTCGATGATTACAAACGTGGTCTTGTCCATGGCCGTACTCCCCTACGTTGTGTGCGATCGTAACGCGAAGAATCCCCCACCCGCAGGTGGGGGAGACTCCGCTGGCTGTCACTCGGCGATGCCAGCCTTACGGGCGATGTCGAGTGCCAGGTTGGACTTGCCACGGGCCGTGGTCGTGCTGGCCAGTGAGCCGAGGAAGCACTCACCGTCGAGGAAGTCCGCGACTGCCAGCTTCTTGGACTCGGCCTCCAGCTTGTGGACGCACCAGTCGGCCACCGCGCTGTAGCCCTCGGGAGACAGGCTGCCAGCGTCCACGTTGGCGAAACGGATGGCATCCTGGGCGGCCTGGGCGGCCTGGTCCAGCTTCGGGGCGGCCTCGGGCTTGACAGCCGACGCGGGCTGAGGGGAGACACGGCTGGCAAGAGCGGTCATCCGCTCCGTGGCCGTGGCCGTCAGGCCGACCGTGACGGGTTCGGGCCGCGGGGTGCTCGGCTTGGAACCCTTGCGGGCACGCAGGGCCGCCATGTGCTGCTTCGCCTCGGGCGAACCCTTGACGAACTGGGCACGGGGCGCCTTGCCACCGTTGGACGTCGGCTGGCTGGCAGGCTGGACGGGCGACTGGACGGGCGCCGTCACGGGGGACGACTGGACGACCGAACCGCCGACCGTGATGGCCAGGGCCTTGTGGACCTCGGCCCAGTGGGTAGCCGTGGCCGACTCGGGCACGGCGATGATGATGATGCTCACGTGTATGTCTCCTGTGTCTGTGCCACCCCTCTCGGGGGGCGGGCCTCGACTGCCGAGACCCACCACAACCATACGCCTTGCTGTCAACCCCCTTCTGACCAGGCATAATGTGGTTATTTGGGGAGCTCGGAGCGGTGGGTTGTGCGTAGTGGCACACCTGGACTGCCCGCGGGCGAGCGCTGCATGCGAGCTAGGGGCTACGTGCGTGCGTCCCTGAGTGCGAAGCCTGGGCTACGTGCGTGCTACTGCGTGCGACGTGCACCTGCCTGCCTGCCTGCACGTGGCAGCGTGCGTGTGTGGGGTCTGGTTACGGGCGCGAGGGGGCGAACATGACGCGCGTGTCATGTGCGCAGG
>Ga0193741_1000365_pt1 | contig 13201 bp, 7 predicted proteins | sample L2s2metaG_FD_143059 | JGI IMG/M metagenome (GOLD analysis project Ga0193741, IMG submission 143059) | Soil microbial communities from a riparian zone of the East river system, Colorado, United States - L2s2 | ecosystem: Environmental > Terrestrial > Soil > Riparian zone | place: USA: East River...
CCTTCACATCTGCCTGCCGAAGTTCGACGGCCCGACGATATTCAAGGTCGCGTCGCAGGAAAAGGTGACACGGCTGTGCGCGGCGCCGACCGTGTTGATCATGCTCGCGAACGCGCCGGCCGACGTGAAGGCGCTCGCGCCGAAGGGTGTCGGCGTGATGACGGCGGGCGCGCCGCCCGCGGCGGTCACGATCCAGCGGATCGAGGACGAGCTCGGGTGGACGATCATCCAGATCTACGGCCTGACCGAGACCGCGCCGGCGATCAGCATTTGCGAGCCGCGGCCCGAGCATCGGTTACTGTCGAAGGACGATCGCGCGAAGATGAAGGCGCGGCAGGGTGTCGAGCTGATCACGTCGGGCGAGCTGCGCGTCGTCGACGATCAGGGCCGCGAAGTTCCCGCCGACGGCAAGACCCCTGGCGAGATCATCGCGCGCGGCAACGTGATCATGCAGGGCTACTACAACGATCCCGAGGCCACCGAAAAGTGCATGGGCGACGGCTGGTTTCACACTGGCGACGCTGCCGTCGTGCATCCGGACGGCTACGTGCAGATCACGGATCGCCTGAAGGACGTCATCATCAGCGGCGGCGAGAACATCTCGTCGGTGGAGGTCGAGGCGATGCTGCTGCGCCACGACGCGATCCAGGAAGCCGCCGTCGTCGGCGTGCCGCACGAAAAGTGGGGCGAGGCGCCGCACGCGTTTGTGGTCTTCAAGGCCGGACAGGCCGCGACGCCCGAAGCGCTGCGGCAGTTCTGCCGCGACAACATGGCGCACTTCAAGGTGCCGCACGCGTTCACGCCGGTCACGGAACTGCCGAAAACGGCGACCGGAAAGATTCAGAAGTTCGTGTTGCGCAAGGGACGCGCGAACATCACCGCCCAATAGGCCCCGAAGACCGCCGCCATCACGATGGCGGGCCAGACGCCCTGGGTGAATCGCGAGAATCCTGACGCGAGGATCGCGGTGAGCAGCAGGCAACTGTGCGCGGCAAGCGCGGACATCGCGGCGATCGTGAACAGCGGCGGCAATCGTGGAGTCGCAAATGCCGCGACGATGCCCATCAGCGCGATCGCCGCCGTCCAGATCCCGACGATTCCGATCGCCCATTGCATGTAGCGCACGCGTGGCGATCCCTGGAACGCGAGCGCCTCGCCGGGATCGAGCGAGAAGGCGAGGTCCTCGAACGGCATCGGCCGGTGTGAGGCGATGAATGCGGTCAAGGCCGCGGCGCGATCGGGATGGCGCAGGCGATCGACGGTCCAGAGCGAGAGATAGTTCATCGCGGTGAGCCGCGCGAACGCGAGCGGCGCGCGCCTGATCCGCGCCATCGCCGCCGCGCCGAGCGCGTCGGTTTGCTGCGCCTCATTCACGTCCGGCATCAACGCGCGCGATCGATCGACGCACCCGCCCTGCAGGCACGTCTCGTAATAGATCGCCAGCACGGCGCGGAGATCCGGGGGCGCCGAGGCGAGGAACGCGCGAATCGGCGCGTAGTCTTCCTCCAGCTGACGGTCGAGCGCCGCCCTCACCGGATCGGCAGCTGCGGCCGGCTCGCCCGCCGTAGCCTTGGCGAAGGCGGGCGCGTCGATCAGCGCCGCTTTCGCGAACATATGTCGGCCCATCAGGCTTGACGACTCGCCCGCATGCACGACCGGCGCGGCCGCCTGCTCGGCGCCGACGATGACCAGAAATGGCGCGAGCGCCGCAACGAAAAAGAGCGCCGGCTGCGATCCGCGCAGCTTGTGGCGCTGACAGAGCACCATCAGCACCATCACCGGCAGCAGCGCGAACGCCGTGCGCCGGACCGTGGCATTGAGGCCGGCGGCCGTGGCGACCAGCACCATCAGGTGCCAGGTCGGGTGATACGCGAAGCGCACGCTGATCGCGAGGAAGACGATCAGGAGCGACAGGAACAGCGACTCCGAGAGGATCGACGCGTGGAACTCACGAATCTGCGGCAGCGCCATCGATCCGATCACGACCGCGACCGCGAGCCACGTGCTGCGCGTCAGGCGGACGATCTCGCGTCCCAGAAACGCCAGCGCCGCGCCGAACAGGATCGGCTGCGCGACGATCGCGCCGCGCGCGCCGACGATCTTCAGGAAGAAGGGATAGCCGAGCGGGACGATGGGCGAGGCGTTGAGGTAGTGAAACGAATCCGGCGTCGTGAACGGCCCCGCCGGATTGGTCCCCAGGCAATATGCGACATACGCGACGCACAGCGCGAAGACGATCGCCATTAATCGCGGGGCGTGCCCCCCGAAGCTTCCGCGAAGGGGGGCCTCTCGGTATGAAACGTGGTGTCGCGCTGCAACGCATCAGCGGCACGAAGCAGCGTCGCTTCGTCGAAGGCGCGGCCGGTGAGCTGAAATCCGATCGGCAATCGGCTTTCGGCTCTCGGCTCTCGGCTTTCGGCAAAACCGCACGGCACGCTGATCGACGGCAGGCCCGTGAGGTTGGCGCTGACCGTGAAGATGTCGTTCAGGTACATCTGCACCGGATCGCTCGTCTTCTCGCCGAGCTTGAATGCCGGCGTTGGCGTCGTCGGCGTCGCCACGACATCGACGCGCTCGAACGCGCGCTGGTAGTCCTGCAGCAGCAGCGTCCGCACCTGTTGCGCCTTGAGGTAATACGCGTCGTAATACCCGGCGCTCAACACGTAGGTGCCGAGCATGATGCGCCGCTTCACCTCGGGGCCGAAACCCTGATCGCGAGTGCGCTCGTACATCTGCAGCAGGCTGTCGTCTTTTTCGAGCTTCGTGCGCAGGCCGTATCGCACGCCGTCATAGCGCGCGAGATTGGATGAGGCCTCGGCCGTGCAAATCAGGTAATAGACGGGGATGCCGTACGGTGCGTGCGGCAGATCGATGTCCACCAGCGTCGCGCCGCGCGCCGCCAGCGTCGCGAGCGCCGACTCGAACGCCTTGAGGATCACATCGTCCACGCCCTCGCCGAGGAAGGCGCGCGGCACGCCGATGCGCAAGCCTTTCACGTCGCCGCTCAGCGCGCCGGCGAGATCCGGCATCGCTTCCGGCGCCGATGTGGAGTCGTGCGAATCGAATCCGCCAATCACCGAGAAGGCGAGCGCCGCATCGTCCACCGTCGTCGCGAACGGACCGATCTGATCGAGCGACGATGCAAACGCGAGCAGGCCGTATCGCGAGACGCGGCCGTAGGTCGGCTTGAACCCGACGATGCCGCAAAGCCCCGCGGGCTGCCGAATCGATCCGCCAGTGTCCGATCCAAGCGCCAGCGGCACGAGGCGCGCCGCAACCGCCGCCGCGGATCCGCCGCTCGATCCGCCGGGCGTGCGGGTCACGTCCCACGGATTCTTCGACGGCCCGAGCGCGGAATTCTCCGTCGACGATCCCATTGCAAACTCGTCGAGATTGGTCTTACCGACGATGATCGCGCCCGCTCGCTCGAGGCGCTCCACGACCGTGGCGTTGTACGGCGGAATGAAGCCGGCGAGAATCCTCGAGGACGCAGTCGTCGGCACGCCGACGGTGCACATGTTGTCCTTGATCGCGATCGGCACGCCGTGAAGCGGCCCCGTCGATGCACCCGCGGCATCCAGCGATCGCGCGCGATCGAGCGCGCGCTCGGCGATCACTGTGTTGAAGGCTGACAGCTTCGGCTCGAGCCTCTTGATGCCGTCGAGCGATCGCTCCACGGCGGCGACCGCCGTTGTCTCGCCGGCCCGAATCTGTTTTGCGAGTTGGTTTGCTGTCATGACGCTTGTCCGCCGTAGCCTTGGCGAAGGCGGATCATCCGATCACGCGCGGTACTTTGAAGAGGCCCGCCTCGAGCGCCGCATCCGGCGCGTTGGACAGGAGCTCCGATCGCGACAGCGTCGGGCCGGGCACATCGTCGCGATCGACGGGACGATTGAGCACTTGCGAGGTCGGCACGACGCCGGTCGTGTCGAGCGCGCGAATCTGTTCGACGTAGGTCAGGATGTCGCCGAGCTGCCGGGTAAACAGGTCGAGCTCCTCGGCGCTGAGCTCGAGGCGCGCCAGATCGGCGATGCGCTGCACATCCTGGCGGGTGAGGGTGGACACGATCCACAGATAATAACAAAGAACAAAAAACGAATAACAAACGAATAACAAACGGAAATGTTTTGTTCTTCGTTATTTGTTGTTCGTTATTTCGATGAAGTCTGCTTCATTCAGCAGCCAGCAGTCCCCCGTGAATCCGCTCGAGGCCACCTGCGCGCGCAGCGTCGGGAGCGCGGTGGCGCGGTCGTAGCGGATCGAGAGGTGATAGAGGACCAGCGTCTTGACGTTGGCGCGGCGGCCGACGTCGATCGCCTCCTCGGTCGTGGCATGGATGGGTTCGCGCCGATCGGGTTCGCTCAGGAACGTCGCGTCGTGGATGAGCAGATCCGCGTTGGTAACGAGCGAGGGATCGATCGGCATCGCATCGCCGGAATGGGCGAAGACCACGTGGCGCGCGTCCTCGAGGAGATCGTCCCTTGTGCCTTGCCGCGCTGCCGCTTCGATGTCCGCCTGCGGGAGCGACGCGAATTCCGCCTTCAATCGTTTTCGCGTCTCGACGACGCGATAGCCGAGGGCGACTTCATTCTGGGTATGGCGAACGCTGATCGCTTCGAGCTGCTTGTTCTTGCCGAGCGGCACGCTCGTTCCGGGCGTCGCGGCGATCCAATTGAGAGGGAAGACGACATCGGCGTAGGCGCGGCCGAGCCATTCGCGCACCGCCTGGACACCAACGGAACCTTCCGGATAAACGATTGTCAACGGCTTGTCGACGGCGCCCTTGCCGAACCGCCGCGCCACGATCAACCCGGGGAGGCCAAGCACATGATCGGAGTGGCCGTGCGTGATCGCGAGGAGCGACGGCGAAAACACGTTGGCGCCGAGCGCGATCTGCAGGCCTTCACCGGCATCGACGAGCAGTTGCAACGGGCGGTGCCACAACCAGTTGGAATACATGCCGCGGCTGAAACCGCGCATCGTCTCCTGCATCTCACTCTATTGTCCGTGCTTTCGTTGACGCCCCGCGGTTTGCCAGCTTTTGGAGCTTCATCGTATAGTAGGGGTTCGCTTTTCCTACGTCTTCCAGGTTCGCGCTAAGCCCATGAGTTCCGCTATGACAACCGCCCGCCTTACCAAAGAGATGCTCCAGATGTTCGCCTTTTATTCGCTGACAGCGCTCGCCTCGATCGGCGCAGCCTGCGGCGGTGGCGGCGGACAGCAGCAAGGCCCGGGCGGCGCTCCGCCGCCGATGCCGGTGGAGATCGTCACGCTTACCGCGAAGCCGGTCGAGCAAACCACTGAATACGTGGCGACGCTGAAGTCGCGGCGCTCGAGCACCATCCAGCCCGAAGTCGAAGGGTTCCTGACCCGCATCGCGGTGCGATCGGGCGAGCGGGTCACGCAAGGCGCGTTGTTGTTCGAGATCGATTCGGCGCCGGAGCAGGCGGCGCTCGGATCGCTGCAATCGATGCGTCCGATGCGCGAGTCGGACGTCGAATTCGCGCGGCAGCAGGTCGCGCGCAACAAGACGCTGCTCAGCGCCGGCGCGATCAGCCAGCGCGAGGTCGAGCAGTTCGAGGCGCAGCTGCGCGCCGCCGAAGCGCAGTTGAAGGCGCTCGACGAACAGATTCGCCAGCAGCGCAGCCAGCTCAATTACTACCGCGTAACGTCGCCGATTGCCGGCACGGTCGGCGACCTTCCGGTCAACGCCGGCGATCGCGTGACGCGATCGACCGTGCTTACGACCGTCGATGAGAACGACGTCCTCGAGGTGTATCTCAACGTGCCCGTCCAGCAGGCGCCGCAATTGAAGCTCGGCCTGCCGGTGCGCATCGTCGACGATCAAGGAAAGCTGCTCGCCACCAACCGGATCACGTTCGTCTCTCCAAACGTTGACACATCGACGCAGTCGGTCCTCGCCAAGGCGCAACTGGTCGAAGGCGTCGGCCAGTTCCGATCGGATCAATTCGTCCGCGCGCGCGTCGTCTGGTCGACCGCGCCGGGCCTGACGATTCCCGTGACCGCGGTGACGCGCATCAACGCGCAGTTTTTTGCGTTCGTCGCCGAGAAGAACGGCCAGGGCATGGTGGCGAAACTGAAGCCCGTGCAACTTGGCGAGATCATCGGCAACGAATACGTGATTCAAAGCGGCTTGCAGGTGGGCGAGCAGCTGATCGTGTCGGGCCTGCAGAAGATTCGCGACGGCTCGCCGGTGATGCCGGCTCCACCCGCGGGCGCCGCACCTGCGGCACCCAAGGCACCCAAGGCACCTTAGGCACCATAGGCACCTTATGATTGCTGACGTCTTTATCCGCAGGCCCGTTCTCGCGACGGTCTGCTCGCTGCTGATCATTCTCGCGGGCGCGGTGTCGATTCCGACGCTGCCGATCGCGCGCTATCCCGACCTCGCGCCGCCGTCGGTCACCGTGTCGGCGTTCTACACCGGCGCGAATGCGCAGGCGGTCGAGAGCGCGGTCACGACGCCGCTCGAACAGGCGATTAACGGCGTCGAGGGCATGACCTACATGACCTCGTCGAGCACGAACAGCGGTTTTGCCAACATCACCGTGACGTTCGACGTCGATCGCAACCAGGATCTCGCGGCCGTTGACGTGCAGAACCGCGTCAATCAGGCGCTCGGCCGCATGCCCGCCGAGGTGCGACAGAACGGCATCTCGGTGGTCAAGGTCGCGACCGGTTTCATCGGCGGCATCGGCCTGTTCTCGAGAGACAACCGCTACTCGAGTCAGTTCATCAGCAACTACATCGACCTGTACATCCGCGACGGCATCAAGCGCGTGCCCGGTGTCGGCGATGTGATCGTGTTCGGCGAGCGCAAGTTCGCAATGCGGCTATGGCTCGATCCGACGAAGCTCGCCGGTCGGGGCATCACCGCGACCGACGTGCTCGGCGCGCTGCGCGAGCAGAACGTGCAGGTCGCCGCGGGCGCGCTCGGCGATGCGCCGGCGCCGGAAGGGCAGGCATACACGATCAGCGTGCGCGCGATGGGCCGGCTGTCGGAAGCGCCCGAGTTCAACGACGTCGTGGTCAAGGCCGGCAAGGACGGCGCGCTCGTCCGCGTCAAGGACGTCGGCCGCGTCGAGCTCGGCGCCGAAACGTATTCGTCGAACCTGCGGTTCCTCGGCCTCGAGGCCCAGGGCATGGGCATCTCGCTGCTGCCGTCGGCGAACGCGATCGAAACGTTCCGCGGCGTGGTTGCGGAGATGGATCGCCTGAAGGCGAACTTTCCGCCCGGCCTCGAATGGCAGGTCGCCTTCGACAACGTCGTGATCGTGCGCCAATCGATCGTCGAAGTGCTCTGGACGCTGGGCGAAGCGATCGGCCTCGTCATCCTGGTGATGTTCCTGTTCCTGCAGAACTGGCGCAGCACGATCATTCCGGCGATCACGATCCCCGTCTCGCTGATCGGCACGTTCGCGTTCATCAAGCTGTTTGGTTTTTCGATCAACGTGCTGACGCTCTTCGGCATCGTGCTCGCCACCGGCATCGTCGTCGACGATGCGATCGTGGTGATCGAGAACATCGAGCGCCACATGCGCGAGTCCCGCAAGTCGGCGCGCCAGGCGGCGAGCGAGGCGATGGCCGAAGTGTTCAGCGCCGTCGTCGTGATCGGCATCGTGCTGGTCGCGGTGTTCGTGCCGGTGGCGTTCTTCCCTGGCGTGACCGGACGTCTCTACCAGCAGTTCTCGCTGACGATCGCGTTCTCGGTCGTGTTGTCGGTGTTCAACGCGGTGACGCTGACTCCGGCGCTCGCGGCGCTGCTGCTCGACAAGACAACCCATGCCCACGGCCGGTTCTTCACCGGCTTCAACCGCGTGGTGGAAAAGGGCACCAACGGCTACGTCCGGCTGGTGCGCGGCGCGCTGCGCCTGCGCTACGTGATGCTGCTGGTGTTCGTCGGCGGCCTGTTCGCGACCTACACCATTTTCCGCATGGTGCCGTCTTCATTCGTGCCGCAGGAAGACGAAGGCTACTTGATGTGCATCGTGCAGGCCCCGGCCGGCGCGTCGCTCGAGTACACGACCGACATCGCGAAGAAAGCGGAAGCGATCATCTACGGCGACAAGGACGTCGCCGCGGCGTTTTCGGTGATGGGCTTCAGCTTCTCGGGCGCGGCGCCGAACAACGGGATGATCTTCATCCGGCTGAAGGACTACGAAGAACGGAAGAATGCGGATCAATCCCTGCAAGCCGTGCTGGGACGCCTGAGCGGGCCGCTCTTCATGATTCCGGGCGCGATCGTCGCGGCATTCCCGCCGCCGTCGATCCAGGGCCTGTCGCGGTTCGGCGGATTCCAGTTCGAAGTGCTCGATCAATCGGGCTCGACCGACATCAACACGCTCGCCGGCGCGACGTTCGGATTGATGGGCGCGGCGAACCAGAGTGGCCAGGTGCAGGGCGCGTTCAGCAGCTTCCGCGCCGACGATCCGCAGCTCGTTGTCGACATCGATCGCGACAAGGCGCGCAGCCTCGGCCTGCCGCTGCGCGAGGTCACGGACGCGCTCCAGGTGTTCCTCGGCTCGCAGTACGTCAACGATTTCGATTTCAATAACCGCGCGTATCGCGTCTACGTGCAGGCGGACCAACGCTTCCGCGCCAGTCCGTCGAACCTGAAGCAGCTCTACGCGCGCGCCGCGAACGGCGACATGATTCCGCTCGACACCGTGGTGCGGCTGCGCGAGACGACGGCGCCGCAGGTCATCAGTCACTTCAACCTGTTCCGCTCGGCGGAGATCACCGGCAATCCCGCGCCCGGCCGCAGCTCGGGCCAGACGCTCGATGCGATGGAGGATCTGGCGCGCGCCAACCTGCCGGCGGGCTTCGACTTCGCGTGGTCGGGGCAATCGCTCGAGGAGCGGCTAGCGGGCGGGCAGTCGGGATTGATCTTCGGACTCAGCCTGCTGCTCGTCTACCTGGTGCTGTCGGCGCAATACGAATCGTTCATCCTGCCGCTGATCATCCTGCTCGGCGTGCCGCTGGCGGTGTTCGGCGCGTTGTCGGCGCAATTGCTGCGTGGCTACAGCAACGACGTGTTCTGCCAGGTCGGACTCGTCCTGCTCGTCGGCCTCGCGGCGAAGAACTCGATCCTGATCATCGAGTTCGCCGAGCAGCTGCGTGAGCGTGGGATGTCGATCGTCGAGGCGGCGGTCGAGTCGGCGCGCATCCGCCTGCGCCCGATCCTGATGACGTCGTTCGCCTTCATCCTCGGCGTCATGCCGCTGGCGCTGGCGACCGGCGCGGGTGCGGCGTCACGCAACTCCGTCGGCACCGCCGTCGCTGGCGGCATGCTCGCGTCGACGTTCCTCTCGATCGTGTTCATTCCGGTGCTTTATGTCGTGATTCGATCGCTCTTCCCCGGACGAGCGCATCGGGATCGCGGCGGGGAAGTAGCGGCCGATCGTAGAGGCGGGTCTTTAGACCCGCCTGCGGTGGTAACCGGAATTCTGTTGGTAATCGGATTGTCGTTGGCGACGCCGGCGTTCGCGCAGACGCAGGTGACGCCGGTCGAGACGGTCACCTTCGACGAAGCGATCAATCGTGCGCTTGAAAAGAATCCTTCGGTCGCGATCGCGGCGACGAACATCCTGCGCTCCGAAGCGTTGCTGCTACAGGCCCGCGCGCAGACGATGCCGCGGGTCGGCGTGTCGGCGACCAACACGACGCTCGACACCGGGCGCGAGTTCGGCGGCCAGACGGTGCAGCCGCAGAACCAGACCGTGCTCGGGCTCAACGCGACGCTGCCGATCGCGCCATCGCAATGGGCGTTGAAGACCCAGGCGCTGGATCAAGTAGAGATCGCGCGTCTGTCGGTGACGGACACGCGCCGCCAGATCGCGGTGGCAACCGCCTCCGCGTATCTGGCGATCATCGCGCAGAAGCGATTGGTGGAGGTCAGCCTGAGCGCGATCGAGACGGCGCGCAGCCAGCTCGAATACAACACGCGACGCCGCGAGGGCGGCATCGGCAGCCGCCTGAACGAGCTGCGCTCGTCGCAACTGGTGTCGTCGAACGAAGCGGGGCTCGAAGTGCTGCGGTTGGCGGTGCGGCGCTCGCAGGAAGCGCTCGGCGTGTTGCTCGTGACCAACGGACCGGGCGACGCCAGCGGTGAGCCGGCGTTCGAGATTCCGCAAGAGACCGCCGAGGCCGAATGGCTGCCGAACCGGCCGGACATCAAGGTCCTGATCGCCGAGCGCGACGCCAACGAACGCGTCGTCAACGACAGCAAGAAGGACTGGTGGCCGATCGCGGCCGTGACGTTTGGACCGCAGCTGCTCTCGCCGGCCGGCCTCTTCCAGCCGTCGCGCACGTGGGCGTTGTCGATGCAGTTGTCGCAGCCGCTCTTCGAAGGCGGGCAGCGCAAGGGCCTGCGCCGTCAGCGCGAGTCGTTCTTCGAGGCGTCGAAGCTGTCGCTCGAGCAGGTGCAGATCGAAGCGCGATCCGAGGTGCGCATCGCGCGCGCCGCGATCGAATCACGCGAACGCGCGCTGGCCAGCGCCCGGCAGGCGGCGCAGACCGCGAATGAAGTGCTGAAGATCACGATTGTCGCCTTCGATGCCGGATCGACGACCAACATCGAGGTCATCGACGCGCAGCGCTCGGCGCGCGATCTCGAATTGGTGGTGGTGCAGGGCGAAGATGCGGTGCGCCAGGCGCGACTCGATCTGCTGGTCGCGCTCGGCCGGTTTCCGCAATAACTACTGGACCGAGAGCAGCTCGATCTCGAAGATCAGCGTGGCGTTGCCCGGAATTGTGGGAGGATTGCCCGCCGCTCCATACCCAAGACTAGGCGGAACGACGACGCGGCGGAGGCCACCGACGCGCATCCCGATCGTGCCCTGGCTGAACCCCTGGATCACGCCCTGTCCCACAGTGAACGGGTACGTGCCTGCCTCGAGCCGGGATCCCTTGTTGTCGGTGCCAAGCGAGTCCCAGAGCCAGAGGGTGTAGTTCACCGTGACGTTTCTGCCGAGCGTCGCCTCAGCTCCTGTTCCGACGCGCAAGTCGGTCGTCGAGAAGGGCACGTTCGCCGAGGGTGCCGTCGGCGTCGTGTTGTTACCACCGCACGTACTCACCGCCAGCGCCGCCAGCAAAACAAAGGAAACAGCTTTCATCTCTCTATCTTAGGCGCGCTTGCCCACCATAGCCTTGGCGAAGGTGGGACCAGCCATCTATTTCGCTTACTGGACCTATAAGTAAACCAAAGGTCTTTGATTGCAATCCTTTGTATTGACAGTGCCAAGGGGCAGGCGTAGCCTCCACTCGCCCCTGCTAGGGGGCGGTGTGTGTCGCGACGGCCGGGAAACCGTTCGCGGGCATTGGTTGCATTGAAGGGGAACAACAATGGCGCGACTCGCAACAAGCAAAGTCTTGTACGTTTTCGCGGCGGCGATTTTGGTTTCGACCTCTGCATACGCGCAGAGCGTCATTACCGGCACGGTTCGTGACGCGTCCGGCGCGGCGATGCCCGGTGTCACGATCGAAGCGGCCAGTCCGGTCCTGATCGAAAAGGTCAAGGCGGTCGTCAGCGACGGCAACGGCAACTACCGCATCACCGATCTGCGTCCCGGCATTTATTCCGTCAGCTTCACCCTGACCGGGTTCAATATCTACCGGCGCGAAGGGCTGGAGCTGCCGTCCGACTTCACCGCGACGCTCAACGCCGAGCTGAAGGTTGGCGCGCTCGAAGAAACCATCACCGTGACGGGCGAGTCGCCGATCGTCGACGTGTCGAGCACGTCCCGGGTCCAGGTGCTGTCGCGTGACGTGCTGGATGCGATCCCGAGCGGGCGGACGATTTACGGTATGTCGCAACTGGTGACGGGCGTGGCGCTGGCCGGCCCGGATGTCGGTGGCTCGCGCGCCATGCAGCAGACCTACATGTCGACACGCGGTCTCACCTCAGCGAACAACATCGTCCAGATCGACGGGTTGATGGTCAACGGCCTCGACGGCGACGGCGCGGTGCAGCAGTACATCAACAACCAGATGATCCAGGAGATGAGCTACACGACGGCCGGCGCCGGCGCCGACGTCTCGCCCGGCGGCGTGCGGGTCAACGTGGTCATGAAGGACGGTGGCAACCAGTACAACGGCACCTTCTTCGGCGCCTGGAACGACGGCCAGTGGCAGGCCGACAACATGACGGAGGCGCTGCGGGCCAAGGGGCTGCGCGCGGTGGACAAGATCAAGAAGATCTACGAATTCAGCGGCGGCTTCGGCGGCCCGATCCGGCGCGACAAGGTGTGGTTCTTCGCCGCCGGCCGCTTCAGCGGCGTCGACGCGCCGATTGCCGACACCTTCTATGTGCCGTCGGGCGCCACCAATGCCGATTGCCAGGCGGGCCGCGTCGCGTGCGAGCAGGGCGTCGACGACCAGAACATCAACAGCGCGACGGTGCGTCTCACGTGGCAGGTCAGCGCGCGCAACAAGCTGTCGTTGTATTACGAGGAGATCGACAAGTTCCGCGGCCACGGCATGAACGCCGGCGACGATCCGCTGACGGCGTCGCAGATCTGGACGTCGCCGCGCTACAACGATGCCGTGCTGAAGTGGACGAGCGCGATCAGCAGCAAGTTGTTGTTCGACGCCGGCTACTCGTTCAACTACGAAGAGTACGTGATCACCAACCAGGACGGCATCAACCAGGATCGCGGCACGGCGGCGTGGTACGGCACGGCGAGCCGGCGTGACCAGACGCTGGTGACGCTGCGGAGCGGGCTGGCCAACTGGGGCGGGCGCTATCCCGATCGCTTCAACACGCAGGCGTCGATGTCGTACGTGACCGGCGGGCACAACGCCAAGATCGGCTTCCAGTACAACTGGGGCACCTATATCAACACGCGCGAGACCAACGCCGACCTGCAGCAGGTCTATTCCAGCGGCGTCCCGATCTCGGTGACGGTCTACAACACGCCGCTGCGCTACAAGGATGCGCTGCTGGGCGACCTCGGGATCTACGCCCAGGACACGTGGTCGCTGAATCGCCTGACGGTGAACGCCGGCCTGCGGTGGGAGTACCTGAAGTCGGAGGTGTCGAAGCAGGAGTCCGGCGCCGGCCGCTTCATCGGCGAGCGCAGGTTCGATCCGATCGCGATGCCGGTATGGAAGGACATCGCGCCGCGGTTCGGGCTGGTCTACGACCTGTTCGGCAATGCCAAGACGGCCGTGAAGTTCGGGC